>Ga0209535_1000500_pt1 | contig 28065 bp, 39 predicted proteins | sample LinPmetageLP28_FD_184041 | JGI IMG/M metagenome (GOLD analysis project Ga0209535, IMG submission 184041) | Marine viral communities from the Pacific Ocean - LP-28 (SPAdes) (version 2) | ecosystem: Environmental > Aquatic > Marine > Oceanic | place: Pacific Ocean | collected 2009-08-22
AAAAAATTTTTTTTTTTTTTTTCGTCTTCAAAAGGTGCTGTAGTAGTGTATTAAAATTTTTATCAGACAATAAAAAAGGGGCATTATAAAAATGCCCCACGAAACACGAAACAAGAAGAATTATTTATTTAACTTCTTTGATATCTATTATATCAATGTTTTGATCTTCTAACTTCATTTGATCACCCCCCTTTTCAAAAAATTGATTGTAGGCTTTCTCTCTTGCTTTTTCCAAGTCTGGAGCATCAACTATCTTTGAATAGGTTTCATCAGTATTTAAAGTTACTTTAAACTTTTTTCCCTCTTCTCTATTCTCTTTGAGGTTATAAAGTTCTTGAAGGGTTTTATTAAAAGCCCTCACCATGTAAGATAATGGCATATCTAAAAGGGGTATAAACTCCCCTTTAGACTTCGAAAAGTAATCGTTTAATAGTTTCCCCTCTTCATGATTATTAATGTCACAAGGGTGTTTTCTTTTAGATCTTATACTTTCAATTTCTAATAGATCTTGAACATTTACAATATGGTTATTATTTTTATCTTTCATTTTATATTTTCCTTTCTAGATGTTTAATTTCTTTTTCTAACTCCTCAACAATAGAAGAGTATTTTTTCACATACTGTTTGGCTTTTTTTTCTTGAGCTTTCCAATAAAATATTTTTGAATTATATTCTATTCTTAAAGCTGTTTTTAATTCAATACTGTTGTTTTTATCACTATCCTTTTTTAATTGGTTTAGTGTTTCACTTTTCATTTTATATTTTCCTTTCTTCTTCTTCGAATTTAAAACCAAGTTTTTTTAATGTTACTTTCCTTTCATCATTTATTGATTTATCACCTCCAAATAATGAAACAATCAATTTTGAAGTTTCACAAGTGGGGTACATCCTTTCAATTCCATAATCGCTTTTAAAATGTACTATTAATTTATTATTTTCCATTTTCTTTTTTCCTTTCTTCTTCATTATCATAATCATAATCAATTAATTCATAAGTATATTCTGGAGGCAAGTTTAAAACATCAACTAAACAACCCCCTTCAATATAAATTTTTATAATTTTTTCATTATTCATTTTCTTTTTTCCTTTCTATTTTATTCTAGTTATTTCACAATTATCAGAAATAAATTTTAAACTTAAATCTTTTAAATCATCATCATTTAAAAAATTGATAACCTCATGCATATTTTTTATAGTTCTTTTTTCCTCCATATCATTTAATTCAAAAAGTTTAGGAGGAAAACCCACCCATTCAATGTGATCATCAAATAAATTGGTTTCCCCATATTCTTTTAATAAAGTTTCTTTTGAATGAATTGTTATAATTTCGTCACCATTCCACGAAACACGAAACAAGGGGCATTTATACTGATTTAAATATATCTCTTCATTAAAATTTATTAACTTTTCATTACTCATTTTATCCCCTCATTATTTAATTCTAAATAAGTTTTTTGATAAAACAAAATATTCCACTTCATTGATGAAATATGTATTTCATCATAACATTCATAAATAATTGAACCTATAAAAGAAATTTCAACATCTTCTGGGTAATCTTTAAAAACTATAAACCATAAATTTTTAAATTTTTTACATCTTTTAATATCTCTAAAAATTCCCCTTTCCCCTAAATATTCAGTACATTCTTGTTTTATTTTACTCATTTTTTTTCTTTCCTTTCTATTGTTTTTCTAAGGCTTTTAATTTTATTATTTAAAGCCTTTCTATTTTCAAAAAGATTTTTTAATTTCTCTTTAAATTCTTTTATTTGGTCTTTTACTTCTTTAATATTACAAGTGTTGTTAGTTCTGTCTTGAAGAATAAAACTTAATTCCCTTTCTAATTCTTCTTGTTCTGTAATATCTCTAAATCTATTTAATTTCTCATCAAATATTTTAGGCTTATAATTTATATTTAACATTCCCATTTTAAAACCCTCCTATTGCTTGTAGTAAAAAGTAAAATTTAATCATAAATAAAATAATTAATATTTGAATTGATGTACTCATTTTATTTTTTCCTTTCTTTAATTATCTAAAACAAAACCAGAATAGTCCTTTTTTCCTTTTCCTTTTGCTATTAACCCCACAATACAATTTTTAGGATCAAGGAACCTTAAATCAGTTTCATCCCCATTAACAACCCTAAAACCCTCATATTTTTTAGGAATGAAATCACGAAACACAGCCGAAATATTACCCCCCTTTTCTAAAATATCAAAAGCTAGATTTCTATTATCTTCATTCAATGAATAAGTAATTGAATAATTAGAAGAGTATTGTCCATTAATATATTTTAAAGCCCTTTTATAAATTTTTGAATAATCATAAAATTTTATTTTAGGAAACTTTTCAAAAATTCCGAAATTTTCAAAGGATATGTCTGAAGTTCCATTTAATCTAACACAAGGTTTAAAATTTTCCCTTTTGCATTTTTCAGAAAACTTTTTAATTTCTTTTGTTAACTTTTCTAAAAAACTTTCTCTCTCTTGTATAAACCATCTTGTCTTGTTTATTCTTCCCAATTGCACATTGGAAAAAATACCCATTCCAGAAGTATACAAACAAGACTTTGAACAACCTTTTGAGGCTTGGGGGCAAACATTAAAACCACTTTGAATATGTGGAGCAAGATATAAAATTGCTGTTTTATATCCTTTCTTTTGCCCTTTTACTGTTTTTGCATTGTTATCATAATTTAACAAATTGCCTTTTGTTTTATTAAATATTAAATTTTTCATTTTCTTTTTTCCTTTCTACTTTCTAAATTAATTATTTTGTTATTTCTTGCCAAGTCCACCCCATAGAGCAAGGGTTAAAAACTTTTATTTTTTTCCCTTCAAATAATATTTGAGTGCTTTTAATTTCTACTTTTCCCCCTTCTTCTTCTTGATCATACAAAATAATAGTATCATCATTTATAATATGAAAAGTTGGGTTAAACTCTTCTTGAGTTGGTTCCCAATTATCCGAATAATAAGGGGAGTTTTTTATAAGTTCATTATGCTTTTTAATTCCTTCCAAAGTCATATAAACAATGTTCCAACCATTCCAAAACCTATGATTATGAATATAACCCTCAACAAAGTTTTGAAAGCCATTATAACTATCTAGATAAATTTTCCCAAAATGATATTCTTCTTTTGGCTCTTCATTCGTAAAGATAATTTTTTTATCTTTTATATCATTTAAAAAATTTTCATTTTCTAAGCTTATAGTCTTTACAAAGCCCCCACCATAAGCACAAAAATATAATTTGTTATTCTTCACTTCTTCAATATTTCTATAATATGAAAAATCACTATTACATAAATATTTTTTATCTTTTATTATTTCTAGAATATTCATTTTTAATTTTCCTTTCTTAAATTTAAAATTTTTTGTCTTAATGGTTCAATATATTTTATTAAACCTTTTTTTTCACAAAAAATTGTTGCATCAATACCATGAAAATCTGGGTTATCATTGCCACTTATAAAAAGTTTTAAAACTTCTAATTCTTTTTTATTAATTTCTAATTTAATTTTCATTTTTAATTTTCCTTTCTTAAATGTTCATCAATAAAAGTTTCAACTAATTTGATACTTTTATTATTACTTGTTTTATTAATTAAAATTTCTTTAGTTCCATCAAGATATAAAATTTTTGTTTTATATCCTTTTGTAGGTATTATTTTCAAAAGTTTATCATTTTCATGATAAATATTAAAGCTGTTGGGGTTTTGAACTATTTCAAAACCCCTATAAATAAAAGTTTTATTTTTCATTTTCTTTTTTCCTTTCTATAAATTGTTGATTAGTCAAAATTTCTTTAGTTCCATTATGAAAATACAAAACAAAGTAAGAAATAATTTTATTTTGTTTATATAAATCAAATCTTTTTATATTTTTAAAGATCATTTTAGAGCTTTTAATAATGCTGTGACTTTTAAAACTTCTTCTTTTTCCCAATATCTAGAAATTCCAGAAGTGTTAGGCTCTTCATTTATATCACTTATTAAATTATCTAATTCATCTTTTAAATATGGGGCTACACTTAAAGCAACTAAAACATAGTCCAAACAACTTGAATTTATATCTTCAGTAATTTTTATTTTATTATTCATTTTATTTTTTCCTTTCTTTATTTCTTTATCCATTTTAACAAAATTATTTAATTCCCCTTTTTCAAATTTACTTAACTTTTTAAAAAAACGAAAATTTTTATGCTCTTCTTTTTTATTAATCATTTTATTTTATCCTTTCTCAATAAATATAATAAAATACTATAATTTATAATATAAAAATACAATACTTATTATATATACAACCCTTCATTATAACCCTCCATTATGACAAATAAGGGTTTTTCTAAATTTTTGGCTTTTTTCCTAGATTTTTCAAGTGTTCTTCTTTTGTTCTTTTAAAAATTTTAAATTTTTTTATTTTTTTTTTTTTAAAAAATATTCTGGCCCCAGGATCTGAAAACACTATTGGGCTGAATCAGTTTGAAATCTTTTCAATGCTTGATTTGAAAACACTATTAGGGTAAATCAGTTTGAAATCTTTTTGGAGAGAAAGCATGAAATTAAGACATTTAGATCTTTTTTCTGGAATAGGTGGTTTCAGCCTGGGCTTGGAAGCGACAGGTGGATTTGAAACAGTTGCCTTTTGCGATATTGAGAAGTATTGTTTAGAAATTTTAGAAAAAAGATATCCCGGCGTTCCCCGGTACACGAATATTAAGGAGTTAAACCATGACACAATCAAAACAGATGGAGTTTTTCCAATCGACATCATTACAGGAGGATACCCTTGCCAACCTTTCTCCGTTGCAGGTAGAAAAAAAGGTGAAAAAGATCCAAGACATCTCTGGCCAGAAATGTTTAGACTTGTCCAAGAGCTGCGACCGACTTGGGTTATTGGAGAAAACGTTAGTGGGCACATTAAACTCGGTCTCGACACCGTTCTCAAGAACTTGGAGAGTGAAGGTTACGCCGCAAGGACGTTTAGTATTTCAGCTTCGAGCATCGGCGCGAACCACCAAAGAGAAAGAGTCTGGATCGTGGCACACTCCGACAGTAATGGATCATCTTCCAACAAGAACCGAAGAGGCTTTGAAAAAACAATACATGAATCATCGAAAGGGGAGGACAGAGCATTCAACATTGAGAGATCAAGTAACATTTCCAAAACCAGCTCAAATGTGGCGAACTCCAGACAACATGAAAGGGGGCTCGAACCTTCCGGGAATAAAGAAAGCATTGGACGAGGGTCATCTGAAAAGACCGAGTGGTCATCAGATGCAAATCAGACTTCAGGATCAAGTCAAAGAGGAGAGATTATGGCCGACACCAAAAACATCGGATCAATACTCAGCTCACATGAAGGAGAACGAAAAGGGAATTCCACACGATGTAGCGAAGGGCAACCTAAGGGGGATGGTCAAACAATGGCCAACACCTCAAGCGAGCGAACATCACGCGGGGAGACCAGGCGGGAAGATGCAGAAAATGTTGGGCAATCATCCAGACGTCCGTGGGACGGGTGGTGGGACATTGAACCCAACGTGGGTAGAGTGGCTAATGGGATACCCAAAAGGGTGGACAGACTTAAATCACTCGGAAATAGTCTCGTCCCTTCCATTCCCTACTACATCGGACTCAGCATCCTCCAAACCTATGAAGACGAATTGGCCAACACCTCTGAGTAGAGATTGGAAAGATGGAAAAAAAATTCCTCCATCAGTTCGAAGAGGGACGAAAGGTCATTCACTTGCAACAAAAGTTTTGGAAGAAGAAGAAAAGATGTGGCCAACACCAACAGCGAATGACGGAAAGCGAGGCGAGATAAACGAAGATGGAACAGTAAAAGATACTTGGAAAAAAAGAAAAGCTAGGTGGGCAGCTAAGGGTGTTCATATGCATAAACCTTTAGACATTGCTGTTGCTTTAGATCTGGAGAAAAAAAATGATAAGTAAAATTTTATTAGGATTAATTTTAATTGTTTTAATTTTTATTGCTGTCATGGTTTGGGCAATAGGAGAGAAGTTATCTGAAAAATAAAGAGTGGAAATAGCCTAGAAAACAGCCATATTTGACATGTTTAGTAATATAATGTAATAAAATACTATATTAAAGAAAGGAAGAAAATGTTTGAATTTTTAAAGAATATTATACAGCCAAAAAAAATAAAAGAGCCTGGTGATATTAAATTTAAAGATTGTATTAGATCTATATCAGCGAAACACGGATCGCGTGGCTCGTTACTTCAAAACTTATTAGTGTCTTATGTTACAGATGAAGAGCATGAACATGAAGAGTGGAGAATAAATAGTTTAATGAGTGAAGAACCAAGAAAGGGAGAACATGATTAAAAAAATTTTTAACTATTTTAGAAAACCAAAACCAACATTAATTTGGATGCATATTAATAACTCACAATATTATGGAGTCATTGGATGGTTAGCTAATGATCGTAAACAATCTGTTAAAGGAGAAGATTATTGGAAAAGAGAAGGTCAATTAAAAAAATGAACCCTTACGGAACTTTTTCACACTGCACTAATTGTTATAAAAAATATCATCATCAAGTGATGGTTCAAACAGGTAATGGAATAAATCATTACTGTTTAAAATGTTTTAATTTAAAGGAGAACGAAAATGAAAAAGAAAAAACAAACACATTACAATCAAATGATTACAGTGAAGACCAGAAAGCTGCTCGAGAAGCTTTGTAGAAAATCAAAACTTTCTAAGCCTATGCAATTAGAAAGACTTTTGGAAGAAGCAACTGTTTTTTTTAAAGTTGATTTGTAAAAAACTTTGGATCTTCTGTGACAGGCCCTAGAATTTTTCTTAGGGCTTGTAAACCTTCTGTTAAAATACTTTCCCATTCTTCTTTTTTAAATACTGTGTTGAATTGAGGATTATAAAATTTAAGAGATACCTTACCACATTTTGAACATTGAGATATTTTTCGAATAGGACTATTAGGTAAATTCATACCACTCCTTTTTTTGCGAATTATAGTATTTTATAAGAGAGAAAACAAGTATTTTGGTGGAACGGAGGAAAATAATAAAAGGGAGTCTTGTCCCACCAAATACAATTAAATTATAATAAAATAATTTTAAAATTCAACGTAAAAACTCTTTTAACCAAGAATCTTCTTGTAAAAGATGCTTATACTTCCATGTGCAATACTCTTTGCTGAAGTCTCCACCTAAAAAATCGTTATAAATACAGTCTCTTAAAAAAACTTGATAAGGAGAATAATATCTCCAAATACATGTACTAATTATAATTGCAGCACAAATTATAATTGTTTTAATCAAGTATCACTAGAAACAAACATTGCTGATTCTAAACACCAAGTATGTACAAAGAATGGGTTAAACCCCTGAGCTTCTGCTTTATTCTGTAAATCATTTTCTATATTCACACGTCTTACTTCGCACTTCGTTTCATCAAACCATAATTCTGCTGTATGTTTTACTGAAGGCATCCCAGGCATAGATATCATTGAAATTAATAACCAAATTTTAATCATTGATTGATGATAAGATGGTTTTACACCAAAATTCAAGTTCTTTTTCCGTCATATCACCCTTCATAAGGTTGTATCTATAACAAACAAGCTGAATATTACTTAAAGTATACAGTTTTAAGTCGTTATCAATTCTATCAATAGACACATTAGTGTTGACTTTTCTTTGCCCTTTTAAATGTGTTAGTGGTATTCCTGTTTTTGCACATTTATAATTTTGTTTTTTAAAAAGATATAATAAATTATCTACAGTTAAATTAGGGTCAACAGGATGCCTACTTCTATTTTTTCCATTTTTTGCATCTTTCAACCAATGATTAAAAAATTTACGAGGGTCTGCACTTATAATGGCTTTATCTCTGTCACCTTTTCCATTAACCCAAACGTGTTTATTATGCCTACTTGAACAAACCTTACACCAGGACTTACGTCCATCTATTTTATTTTCTTTTTTTCTATCAAATTGATTTAAAGGTTTAACTCTTTTACAACGAGTGCAGCTCTTTTCTATCAACTTGTTCACTCTTTATGAATTTTGTAATTTTTAAAACACTCTGGATCAAGAAGTGGTCCGTAATAGATTGACAAGGAATCTTCAACGCCCTCTGTCCATGTTTGGCTATAATACTTAGTTTCATCGAGTTCTCCTTGTGAGTGACAAATCTCACACTGCTCAATTGATGTTTCTGCTTCGAATGATAATCTAACATATCCATTTCCTTTACAGTTATAGCAAATCATATTAACCATTTTCTTACTTCCTCTGCTAACACCGATGTAGCAAGGTTTATTTTATTTCTAAGAGCATAAATAATTTTTTCATCCACTGTTCCTTCAGCAACTAAATCAATATAAGTAACTTTATCTTTTGTTCCAATACGATGATTGCGTGCCTCTGCTTGTTCTCTTATTTCTAAATCATAATTATTAGAATAAAAAACTGTTAAGCTAGCTGCTGTTAAAGTTATACCACGTCCCCCGGTCATTGGTTGACCTATAAAAAATCTTGTCATTGGATCTGTTTGAAATCGTTCAATGTATTCTTGTCTTACATTCTGAGGAGTGTCACCATAATAAGTGACCACGGACCCCGGCCCATACTTCTTTGATAATGTTTTTTCAATTGCTTGAATGTCGTGACGATAATTCGCCCAAATGATCACTTTTTCACCATGCTCTTCTAGAATAGCACATAGTTCTTTAATACGATTGTTAGGTAATGAAACAACTTTATTATCATCGGTAGCCATGTGGCCACACACTATTTGATGAAGTCTTATCATTTGAGCGAGCACTGACGTAGTCGTCAATGTTTCTTCCTTGAGCTGCACTAAAGCAAATTTCTTCATTTGCATGTAAGCATCAAGTTGTTCCGTGCTTAATGGAACAGATCTTTTCATCCATACTTGATCAGGTAAATCAAGAGCGTCTTTCTTTAATACCCGGTAGGAAAACTGTCTTAACTTTTTATTTAATTCTTCTAAATTTTTATAGCCAACTACTTTATTAAATGACCTTCCTCCAAAAGATAACTTTTGCATCTGACAATATCGAGCACGAAAAGTATATATAGAACTAAAACCAAGCAGCTCATGATTTAAAAAATTACATTGAGCATATAAATCTTCAGGAGAATTAGTAATTGGAGAACCTGTCATGATAACTCTGTACCTTGCCAGACTACCAAGTTTAGTTATTGCCTTTGTTCTTTGTGCTGTTGAATTTTTAATCACAGTGCTTTCATCTACAACCATCATTGCTTGACGAGTTAATAAAAAACGATCTGCAAATTTTTTTCCACGATCCGTGGTAAATGCATCAACATTCATTATCAAAACATTTAAATGTACTTTTGCAGGCTCTACTAAAAATAAACTTTGTAATTCTTCTTCATGCTTTTTTGTTTTTTGACCTGTCCAAACGACTACGTTACGATCAACATGTTCTGGCATATGTGTTTCAATTTCTTTTACCCATGTTCCTTTTACACCATTAGGACAAATAACTAATACACCAAAAACAAATCCATTGTCATATAAGTAAGAAACACCATCAATTAATACTTTTGTTTTTCCACAACCCATCTCCATAAGTAATGCAAATTCATTTTCCCCTCTTTTTAAATGATTTAAAAAGGCTCCCATTGCAGCTAATTGATGGCTAAAAGGCTTAGTTTTAAAGCTATATTTTATGTTACTCATACTTTCTAATTTTTTTAATAACATTTTTATTGTGTTTTTAAAATAAAAATAATATAGGGTTATTAAGAAAGATGAAAGACACAGAAAAAAAAGCAAAAGTATTTGTGGTACAAGAGGTATCTAAATTTAATATTATCTCTGCACAACAATATGGACAACTAATTCCTTTATATGAAGAAGGAAAACAAATTATGTTGTCGCCTGGTCCTGCAATTCGTAAAGCCAAAAGCATTATGAAAGATTTTAGTGACGATGATTACTTATTATTAATTGGTGATCCAGCTATGATAGGTGTTGCTTGTTCTGTTGCTTCTTACAATAATAGGGGAAAATATAAAGTTCTTAAATATGATAGAAGAACCTATACCTATTATCCTATACAGATAGACTTAAATGAAAGGAATAGTTATGAATGATAAAGTCGATTTTACGAACTTTCAAACTCAAGAAAAAAAAGTAGACATCAGCGAAGTATCAGATGTCTCTGAAGTTTCAAATCAATATTTACATATTGAATCTGAGATACTTAACCTAGAAGAACAGGTTAAAAGAAAAAAACAAGAGCTGCAACAAGCCAATGACAAAATTGTTGAACTTATGACACAACGGGGAGTCAAAGAAATAAAAACTGTTGAGGGTGACTCTGTTAGTTTTAAGCCTTTTTATAGAGGTACTATAACTAAAGAAAATCAACCTGATGCATTTCAATGGTTAGAAGACAATGGACATGGTGACTTAATCAAAAACATTGTTTCAATAAAGTTTGGTAAGGGTGATAATGAAGAAGCTGATAATCTAGTTAACGAATTACAGCAAAGAGAATTATACCCAGATCAAAAACGCAAGGTCGAGCCTATGACCTTGAATGCCTTAATTGGTGAACAAATAAACAAAGGTAACGATATACCAATGGAAATGTTTAGTGTTTTTATTGGTAGTAAAGTTAAAATTAAACGAGGAAAATAACGATGAACGATGTTACGAGAAAAAAGAAAAATGAAATATCGACTGAGGTTATTGACTTTTCTTCCCACGCTGGTGTTGGGTTTGAAAATGTCAATGCTGGAGAAATGGCAATTCCATTTTTAAAAATTGCTAGCTCTCAAACACCTGAAGTTAAAAAATCAAATGCAAAATATGTTGAAGGACTTGAGCAAGGAAATATTTTTAACTCAGTAAATAAAGATTTTTACAACAGTATAACTGTTGTTCCTTGTGCTTTTAGAGTACGCTGTGTTGAATGGTCTCCACTTGGAGAAGGTTCTGGTTATCCAGAAAAAATTTATACTCCAGAAAACTGTCCTCCTCTTACAAGGGGTGCAGATGGTGAAGATCATTATATGATTAATGGTGCAATGAGCCCAACTTATATTGTGAGAACTGCCGAGTATTTTGTTTTGCGAATGAATGATGATGGCTCTTTTGAAAGATGTCAAATTATTATGCAGAAAACTCAATACAAAAAATCCCGTTATTGGAATACAATGATGATGAATCAAAAAGTACAATCCAAGAGTGGGTCACTTATGACTCTTCCTATGTTTGCGAATGTTTATAAAATGGAAACTGTTCTTGAACAAAATAAGAAGAATGATTGGTGGGGATGGAAAATAACATTAAATAAATCTATTAATGATTTAAAAAATCCATCTTTTATTGTGGGGGAAGCACAAAACTTTCATGAACTAGTCAGTTCTGGATCAATTGATCCAGCTCCTGAAGCTATGGCAGATGCCGAGGAAATTGTTGAAGTCAAGCCTCAATCAGCTTATAGCGAAGTTCTTGGCTAACATTAAATTTTAGGGGGCATAGCCCCCTTTTTAATTTTATGAATTATGAAAGTAGAAAAATTTAAAAATATATTTAGTGGTTTAGACCGTGCACATGGAGAGTATCGTTATACTGACGTAAAAGCTAATGGGAAAAAAGATGGTAAAATGTTCACGAAACACGAACCACCAACTCTTCATATGTATGAAAATCATTTGGAAGGTAAAGAACCTGCTCTTGGTATTGTGCCAATTCGTGACGATACAACATCTTCATGGGGATGTATTGATGTAGACGAATACCCTTTGGATCATAAAAAATTATTATCAAAAATAAGAGAATATAATTTACCACTAGTAATGTGCTCATCAAAATCTTTTGGTGCACATATTTTTCTTTTTTCAAAAAAACCTCAATCTGCTGCTTTATTTCAACAAAAACTTAGAGAGATAGCTTCTTATCTTGGCCATGCAAAAGCAGAAATATTTCCTAAACAAACACAACTTGCCAATGAAAGAGATACAGGTTCATGGTTAAATTTACCTTATCATGGTGAAACCCGGTACGCGTATCTTGATAATGGTGAGGGAGCTACTCTCGAAGAATTCTTTGAACTATATGATAAATATGTTTGTGATGATATCAGTAAAATAACAATGCAGGTTAAACAAGAAGTCATACCTGAAGGACCACCATGCTTACAAATATTAACAACACAAGGATATCCAGAAGGTACACGCAATAATGGATTATTTAACATAGGAATTTTTTATAGAAAATCTAATCCAGATAATTGGGAGGGTTTAATGGAAAAATATAACATGGATTATATGGATCCACCTTTGGATGCAGGAGAAATTATTACACTACAAAAACAAGTGAGATCAAACAAAACAGATGGTTCTGCCAAATATTCTTATCGTTGTAATGATCAACCAATTCTCTCTGTATGTCAAAAAGCTTTATGTAAACTTAGAAAACATGGCATAGGTCAATCTGATTTTGATCACCCAGAGTACAGTGACTTGTCTGTTTTAGGTGATGAGTTATGGTTTTTAAATGTAGGAGATAGAAGAATAGAAATAGATGATATTGATGTTTTGTATAGCCATAGATTAATTAGAAAAACTGTTGGTAAACAATTATTAAAATTTGTCCCTTCAATGAAAGATAAAGATTGGGATGAAATTCTTTCTATATTGTTTGAAAAAATTAGACAAGAAGAAGCTCCTTCTGATGCATCAAAAGTTGGTGAGTTTAATGATTATCTAAAAGAATTTTGCATAGGTAGAGGTGAGGCTTATTCTATAGATGAGTTAGACATGCAAAAAGCATTTACAGATAATGAGAAAACAAAAGAGTTTACAATTAATGAAGAAAAAATTGAAGCTAATCCAACTTATTTTAGATTAGTAGATCTATCAAAATGGTTAGAAAATAGTAAGAATTTTAAAGTAAAAAGAATTTGGGTTGTTCAAAGATTAAAAGATTTAGGCGGGTTGAATATTACAGTTTCTGTTAGAAAGATACAAACAAGAGTATGGATGTTACCTGCTTTTGAAAAATCTACAGAAGAAATCGATCTTCCTTCAGTGCTTACTGAGAAAGAGGTATCAAGAGAAGATCAAGTATTGGGGGGTAAGAATGAAGAAGAGGAAATTCCGTTTTGATAAAAATTATTTTAGGTCCACCGGGAACAGGAAAAACAACGACATTACTAAATATTTGTCAGCAAAAAAAAGAAAGTGGAATAGCTTGGGACAAGATAGGTTTTTTTTCTTTTTCCAAAAAAGCTGCTTACGAAGCCAGAGACAGAGCCAGAGAAAAGTTTCAAGCTAGTAAAGATGATTTAGTTCACTTTCGTACATTACATAGTTTTGCTTTAAGTCATCTCCCACAAGATGAAAGTAAGTTAATGAAATCAAAACATTGGAAAGAACTTTCTGAAACAATTGGTTTTAATTTAGTTTTTGATAACAATGATCAATCTATCTATACAAATACAAATTATCGTTATGCTAATTTAATTAATTTAGCTCGTTTAAAAGATATTTCTCTTAAAGAAGCATTTGATTTTTATAATGATGAACAGTCAATAAGGTGGGAGAGATTAGATTATATTGATAGAGCAATAAAAAAATATAAAAAAAAGAATGATGTCTTTGATTTTACTGACATGATAGTTGATTACACAAATGACACATTTTCAACACACTTTGATGTGCTCTTTATTGATGAAGCACAAGACATGCCACGCATTCAATACAACATGGTTGATAAACTTATTAAAACAAGCAAAGAAGTTTACATTGCTGGGGATGATGATCAAGCTATTTTTAGGTGGTCTGGTGCAGATATCGATAAATTTATTAATTTAAAAGGTGATGTTACTGTTTTAAATAAATCTTATAGGTGTCCAAAAAGAATTTATAAATTAGCAAATTTTATTATTAGTCACATAAGAAAAAGAAGACCTAAGATTTGGGAACCCAAAGAAGAAGAGGGTAAAATTTATAGAGTTGCAGCTCTTAAACACATAAATATATCTGAAGGTAATTGGTTAATTTTAGGAAGAACTAAAAAAATTAGAAATGAAATTATAGAAGATACACTAAAAGATTTAGGTTATTGGTATGGAAGGGGAGAACATAGACCCGTATCACGAACCATAATTGATGCTATAGATATTTGGGAAAAACTACAACAAGGTGAATTAATAAGTTTAAAACAAACATCAACACTATATTCAAAAATTAAATCTGAAAAAAAGAAAAATGGTATTGGTATTAAAAGAGGAGGTAAATCTTTTAAAGGTGTAAATGAAGATTCTTTATTAAGTCTTGATGACCTTAAAAAAAATCATGGGTTATTATCTGATGGTAATTGGTATGATGTTTTAGATAACATAGATGCTTATGAGATTGTTTATTTAAGAAGACTTAAAGATCTTGGTGAAGATTTTAGTAAAGAACCAAGAATAAGAGTGTCAACAATTCATCAAGCTAAAGGTGGAGAATGTGATAATGTAGTTGTTCTTTTAGATTTAGGTAAATTAGTTTATAAGTCTTATACAAAGAATCCTGATGATGAACACCGGGTATTTTATGTAGCTGTTACAAGAGCAAAACAAAATTTGTATATTGTAGAGTCTCAGAAACAAGAAGGTTATAGAATGTATGGTGATGAAAGATGATATCTAAAGAAATATTACAAGAAGCATCAGATCTTATAGGCGGAGAAAGGAATAAAGATTACGGAGATAAACTTAAAAATCATCAGCGCATAGCTGATTTATGGTCTATTTTTTTAGAAATAAAAATAGAACCAGAGCAAGTTGCTATCATGATGGGTTTAGTAAAAATAGCTAGGATTATGCATTCTTCTAAAAAAGATAACTTTGTTGATTTAGCTGCATATGCAAGCATAGCTGGTGAAATAGTTCAACGAAAGGGTAAAAATGACTAATGTTACACAAACAAATTTTTTTAAACCAAAGCCAGAATGGATTCCTCCACATGAATTACCTGACATTTTTGATGCAAGAGTTATTGCTTTTGATTTAGAAACTTATGATCCAGAATTAAAAAATAGTGGCCCTGGTTGGACAACAAAACAAGGCCATATAATAGGTATTGCTGTAGCTGTTGATGGATGGAAAGGTTATTATCCTATAAGACACGAAAATGGTTTTAATTGGGATAGAAGAAGAGTCATTAATTGGTTTACAAAATTAATGAAAACAGATGCTATAAAAGTAGCTCACAATGCTCTTTATGATTTAGGATGGCTTCATGCAGAAGGTATTGAGGTAAACGGGCCAATAGTGGACACAATGATAATGGCTCCCATAATAAATGAAAATAAATTTTCTTATGCTTTAAATGCTGTGGGAAAAGATATGTTGAACGAATGGAAAGATGAAAACTTATTAAAACAAGCTGCTACTGAGTTTGGTGTAAATCCAAAAAGTGAAATGTATAAACTACCAGCTATTTTTGTTGGCTCATATGCTGAACAAGATGCTGACTTAACATTAAGATTATATCATCACATGATACCTATAATTGAAAAAGAAAGTCTTAAAGATGTTTATAATTTAGAAATGAGTTTGTTACCCATAATATTTAATATGATTAAAAAAGGAGTAAGGGTTGATGTTCAAAAAGCACAAAGTTATAAAAAAAGTTTTAAGAATACAGAAAAGAAGATATTGGATAGTGTATTGGCAGACACGGGTATTGCAGTTGATGTTTGGGCTGCAGCAAGTGTGGCGAAAGTTTTTGATAAACTTAAAATAAAATATCCAAGAACAGAGAAAACTAAAGCACCTAGTTTCACAAAAGATTTTTTACTTAATCATTCTCATCCAATTGCTAAAAAAATACAGAGTGCTAGAGAATATAATAAAGTTCAATCAACATTTTTAGATACAATTTTAAAACATGGTAAAACAGGAAGAGTTCATGCAAGTATTCATCAAATGCGTGATGGAGAATCAGGTACTTTAACAGGTCGTTTAAGTTATTCTAATCCAAATTTACAACAACTACCTTCTCGTAATAAAGAAATTAAGAGAAAAATAAGAGGTTTATTTTTACCAGAGGAGGGTGAGACATGGGGATCTTTTGACTATAGTCAACAAGAACCACGGATCGCGTCACACTATGCATTTGCTCTTGGATGCGAAGGATCTGAAAAAATTGTAGAAGAATATACAAAAAATCCCAAAGCAGATTTCCACAATATAGTAGCAGAAATAGCTAAGATCGAAAGGGATCAAGCCAAAACTATTAACTTAGGATTGTTTTATGGAATGGGTGTTAATAAACTTTCTAATGAACTGCAAGTAGATGTTGATGTTGCAAGGGAGATCTTAAAGGAGTACAATAATAAAGTACCTTTCGTTAAGGATTTAGCGACAACGGTAACAAATTACGCCAACAGTGAAGGTTATGTCACAACACTCAAGGGAAGAAAATGTAGATTTGAATTGTGGGAACCAACCACCTTTGGCGTATTTAAAGCACTCCCAAAAGAACAAGCAAAATTAAAATATGGTAAGCATCATCATTTAAAACCTGCGGGAACATACAAAGCCTTAAATAGATTAATACAAGGATCAGCTGCTGATCAAACAAAACAAGCAATGATAGAATTACACAAAGAAGGTTTAACTCCTTTAATACAAATTCACGATGAACTCACTTTAAGTTTTGATGGCTCTGAAGAAACAAAAAATAAAATTATTTCGATAATGGAAAATGCAATTAAATTATCTGTCCCAAGTAAAGTTGATTGCGATGTAGGAAAATCGTGGGGAGATGCTGTTTAAAAATTTTCTTGACTTTAATATTATATAATATAATATAATATAATATTTAAAAGAAAGGAAAATAATGAAATTAAATAATAATGAAAGAAATATTCTCATACATGCATTAAAATTGTATGCTGATGATATTATAAATAAAGAAAATATAGATGTATCATATCGTTGGACAAGAAAATTGTCTGTTATAAAAATACCAGATTACATTACAGAGGAATATGGTGATGAAAAAAAAGACAAAGATTCTTTTTCATATGAAAGTTATTGTAATATAACAGCTAAATTATTTAATGATAAATAAATGAAAAAAACTTTACATGAAAGATTAATTTTAAGATCAATTGAATTAGATAAGGTCGCGTTACGCGACCCTATGAGCTCTAAACAATTAAGAGATAGAATAAATTGGGAAAGAATTAAAAAGATTTTAAATAAAAGGTATGAAAATAAAGATTAGTTTTCTAATGCTCTTTCAAGCAATATCTCTAATCTTATTACTCGTTCTTTTATTTCTGGTATATCTTGTAATATTATTGCTTCTAGTTGGGTTTGTTTTGACTCGACTGCTTGTAGTCTTGTTGACATCATTCCATAAGTCGCTCCAGCAGCTACGAGTATTAAGCCGAACCAAATAATGTTTTTAAGACTATTTTCCATTAGATTAGCTTATTAAAGAACAAACCTGCTGTTGGATTATCTCCTCCCACATCACTTACTCCCCCGGTCAGCGTCCCACCAAACAATGGTGTTGTGTAAGAAACACCTTGATTTTGAAGATCTAAATCTAGTCCTTTACCATCATTTAAAATTTCTCGATACTCATTAACTTGATCTACAATAGGTGTAACTTGATCTACAATAGGTTGAAAATTAGGTTGAAAATTACCAAACAAATTAGCTGTTTCAATTTCTTTAGGAAGAACTTGGTTAATTCCCGTATTTTGTGCATTTATCATTGGTGGAAAAACTTCTTGTGTTGGAACAATATCTCTTAGTAATTGATTAGCTTTCAAAAAATCACCTGATGTAAGTTGATTTGTATCTTTTAATTTTTCAAAAGTTGATGCAAAATTAGGTGGTAACACATTACTTGGGTTATTTAATGTATTGTAAAAAGTAAAAGTATCTTGAGCATTTTGTATTTTAGTATTTTTATAAGAAGTTTTTTCATCTTTTATTGCTTCAATATTAGTTTCAGATGTATCGTCTTCACTAATTGGCCCTACTTGTAATCTTCTTTGTATTTCATCAGGATATCCTTCAATGTTTAAACTATCATAATCATAACTACTTGATGCATTTGGATAAGGGTCTACGAACTTAGGGTTAATAACATTAGCTATTTTATCTTTTAATGTACCAACACCAATGCTTAATTTATCTTTTAATGTTCCTCCAATACTTGATACTATTTTTCCTCCAAGAGTATTTTTAATAAAGTTTGCAGGGGCATTCATTGCAAAACTTGTAAGAGGAAATTTTTTTGCATATGCCTGCATCATTTCTGGAGAGGAATTTATTAATCTATTTAATTTTCTTTGATATTCATTACGACCATCATTGTAAAAATTAAACATTGATAATGCAGCTTGATTCATTTTTCCATTTTTTGTATTTCTTAATATAAATTCTTTTCTCTTTTTAGGTATATCTTGAAGAACAGATTCAACAGTTGATGGTTGATTTTTGTCATCTTGATTGTTTTGAATAAAACTTTCTAATTGTACATTTGGAGACTGGTATGTTACAACATTTGGATTTTGATTAACATAAGTTTCTATTCCTGGTCCTGCAGGACCCATTTGATTAGGATTAATACTAACACTTCCAGTAGTATCAGTACTTCCAGTAGTACTAGTACTACCACTACTAGTATTGTAAACATTTTGTCCTGGTACATATGTAAAAGCCATTTACACCACCATCTGTTTAGGTTTTTTTCTTTGTGTCATTAAAGAGGCTATTCCTCCTTGATTAGCAAACAAAGGCATACCAAATGATTCTAATTTTTGTTGGGTTTCTGGATTTATACTAGATCCTGCAGGACCCGGTGTTGACTGTGTTGTTGGTGCTGAAGCATCAAGTGTTACCGGGGAATCAATAACATTAGCCATAATATCAGAATTTGGTTCAGGTATTTCTATAGAAGGTAGTGTTGAAGCATCATCTACATTTATATCAATTAAATTTTCTGAAGAAGTTTCTTCGTTAATTTGATTAATAAGAGCCTCAGTATTATTTTTTTTCTTATTATCTTCTGCGTTTGGTAGTGTCTCTGGAGGAGTTAACATAAACTCTAACCCCTTTAAATCTTCTAATTTTAATAGACCTTGATCTACAGCATTTGTTGCTACATTTTTTGCATTTCCTTCACTAAAAAATGCTTCTTTTACACCTACTTCAAGCATATTTAACAAACTACGTGATATTAATCCTTTTGCTTTACCTTCTCCTGCAGAGCTAGCTAATTTTAAATTCATTAAATTATGAACAAATTTTGGATTACTGAAAGCTTTTGCTATAGCATAAGGTCCGCCTAAAATAAAACCAGATAAAGCAAGGTCATACTGAGTATTTCCTGTTGGAGAACCAAGTGCAATACCTAATGCTGCTACTCCTTGTAATGCACCAAATTGACCACTTTGAAGAAATAATGTTCCTCCTCCAGTATCAATACCTTTTTCTTGTGCTTTAGCTAAACCTCTTAAATATTTTCTAAAATTAAGCATGGCTTTAGGATTTTTTGCAATAGCATTATTTGCGAAAAGAGGTTCCATAATATCTTTTCCTTTACCTCTAAATCCATCTAGAGCCCCTAAAACTCCTTTAGCATTAACTACTCCTGTAAGTGCATCGACATTGGTTGATAGAACATCAGTTAAAAAAGAACCTTGAATTTTTTGTGTCATAAGTTCAGCAGCTTCTCGAGTAATAATATTATTATCTACTCCTTGTTTTAATAAACCAAAAAAAGCTTCTACTCTTGCAGGTTTACCTGCAGTAATAAAATTCTTAGCAATAGAATTAGTCATATCTAAGCCTTTTTTAGTAAATCCTTTTGATTCACCAATTAAAAGACCAGTGATAAAATCCATGTTAAATGTGTCAGCACCTTTTTTATATAAACCATTTGCTTCAGCATATAGTTTCATAATTTTATCTAATTCTTTTTTTGAATATTTTTTTGCACCATCTCTATTAAGAGTTTTTGCCAAAGCTTTCATTGAATCATCAATCGAATCTCCTGTAGCATCCATTAATGCACCAGCTATTTTCTTAAATTTTGGACTTCCTGCTATACCAGTTTTAAAGATACCTGTTTCTGATAAGAAATAAGATCTCATATTATTAGCAGTTTCTATATCAACTTTACCATTACCTCCTTCAAACTGTTTGAGATAATTTTTAAGAGCTTTAATATTTGGATCATTAGGATCGACAGGTCTTCCCCCTACTCCTTTTCCATACAAAGTTTTTATTTGATTGTTTAATACTTTTGTTAAACCAGATATATCTATAACTTTAGCATTTCTTCCAACTAATTTAGAAATTTCTTTTGCAACATTTGTATACGCACCTTCAACAGCTTCATCATAAAAATCTTGTCCTTTTAATAAAAAGTTTTTCATTAAGTCATCAACATTTTCTTGACTAGCTCTTTTCATAAATACTGAAACCATGTTAGCTGTAACATTGTCTCCTGAGCCTTCACTAAATTCTCTTGCTAAAAATTTACCCATTTCATTTTGAATAACTTCAACACTTTTAATTCCTTGTTTTTGCATAGCACCACCACCAAAAATTGATAGTTTAGCAATTTGTTCCAACATATCTATTGTTCTTGATGTAGATAATCTTGCTGGTGTTACCGTTGATCCTCCAGCTTCAGCTATTTGTAAAGCTATTCTTGAAGCATCTTCAATATTCTCTCCTTCTTTTCCTCTAAATATTTTTCTTAAATAAGGAAAGACTTTACCTAGAACTTGAAATGCACCCTCTCCAGCAGCTTCTCTTAATCCATAACCAAGTGCCTCTTTATATGAATCTGCAAATGGAGCTGATCCCCCGGTGCCACCCATAAATGCTGCAATTGTTTTTGAATACCTAGGATATTTTTGAACAAATGCTGCAATCCTTGCGGGTAAAGTTGCTTGTCCATATACTGGTAAAAATGTAGGTAATACAATACCTCCCACAATAGCACCAATTTCTTTTTGAACATTTTTTTTTGTAAAAAAATTTCCTGCTTTTTCGGCACTAAGGTGAAGTGCAGCATAATCCATATCAGTTGCTTGAGTTTGATTTGGAGATAATATTGTTAATGCACCATATATCATTTTTAAATTATCAAATTCATCTTGAGTTATTGGTTGCATAGGATCTGGAATTCGTCCTGCTTTTCTTTCAGAATCTACAGCAGCTTGCGTGTCTTCATCCAACAAGCCAAATCTTTCAAAGTTTAATAATCTTTGTGTATCTTTACCCTGATCAGCTAAATCATCTAAAGTGCTAAAATACTCTTTCCCTGCAATATCAGCCATATTAACTTCCTTTTCCGTGTACTTTTATTTGTTCTATAAGAGACTCAAAGTTTGTTTTTTCATCCTCATCTCCATACAACATTTTTTCAGGTGAAACTTCTCCTAAACCTAAATTCATATTTTTTTGGAAATTTTTGATTGTCTGTGCATTAGAAAGCTGTGTTAATAAATCAATATTTACATCTATATAAGGTATTGCATTCTCTATCATATCCTCACCAAATAAATTACCTGCAATTTTCGATTGTGTTTGCCATTCAGCATCATAATTTTTTAATCGTTGAACATACATTTTAGCTGCTATTTGAAGGAAATCTGCTTTAGTATCTCCAGATAATCTTCTACCTTCACCTCTAGTTAAATTGTTATAATTTTTCCAAATAAATTCTGGGACACCACCTGCAGTTTCTGCTGTTGCAAATTCTCCTTCACGAACAACAGAGTTAGGATCAAGCATTTTCATAAATTGATAAACAAAGGATATATCACCTGCACCTGTATCGGCAGTAGCGGATACAAGAAGTTCGCCCATTTTATCTTGACTCTCTACTGTTGTTTCAACAATAGCAGAATCATACCATTTGTTTTTGTAATCAACGACAGCATTTACTTTTTGCCAATCTTTTGGAGGGTTGTTTACCTTAAACTCTAATTCTTCTATCTTTAACATTTGTTCAATTGCATCATTTGTAAGTTTGTCATTTAAGAAATTTAATTCAATCTCACCTTTATCATTAACAATTCTTTGTCCTTCAGTATCCATTACTGTTTTCTCAATATCTTTTTTCAATTGTTCAAGGTTTAATTCTTTTTCCTCTGGAAGATATTCTAAATTAACAACCTCTTGAGCATTAATAATTCTTTTATTATTATTATCAAGGATCTTAGCTGTTAGATCTGCACTAAATCCTTCTTCTGCATATTGATTTTGATAAGTTTTATATTCGTTTTCAAGGTCAATAGATTCACCTGTTAATTTTATATTTTTAATTTCAGCTTCTTTTTCTTTTAAAAGAAGAAAGTTATTGTCGGTATTAAAATCATAGTCTTGCTCAAGTCTATCTATTTCAGCTTGTAGTTTGTCGCCTTTAAGACCTTCAAGTTCATCAGCATATTTAGTTGTAATAATTTTTTGTTTTAAATTTTCTCCAGCAATATCTAATTGAACGAGTGTTGTCTCCAATTCTGCTTCTAGTTTTGGACGAAGTGTGTCGTTTTTAATACTTTGTTCAATATTTGCTAAATCAATTTTTTTAAGTTCTCTTACAAGAGTTTCTGGTTTAAACTCAAGAACTACTTCTTGAATAGCATTATTTATTTTTTGACTATCAATTAAAGCATTTTGTTCGGTTACTTTTAAATCTGCAAAAACATCAGCATATTTTAATTCTACTTCTGAAAGAGCTGTTTCCGTTTTTATTTTTTCTGTTTCTGCTGTAGTTTTACCTATTCTAGCTTCAAGGTCAGCAATAGATTCTGCTGTAAATAAATTTGGGTTTGCTAATACTTCAGATTCTTTTCTAAATACTTTTTGTAAACTTTCATTTACATTTGGTGTGTCAGGATTATCTCTTAAATAAACTTGCATTAAAGGATCTTCTTTTGATTTCATAGCTTCTGTTAAAGCTAAGTTTTTAATTTGTGATGTTTGTTTTGATGTTAAAGCATCATAATTTTTTGCTATTTTACCAATAGCTGCAGTTCCCTCTGGTAATATGTCTTTTAAATCAGCTCCTTGAGCATAGGCAAAAGCTAAAGGAGAAACAACACTTGTTAATATTTCTCCAATCATTTGATCTTTGGTAGGCCCTTGTCCTCCTAATATTTCAGAAAACAATTTGTAATTATCTTGATACTTATTCATGATTGCTTGATTACCTGTTCCTAAAGGAGTTTCCATATCATTTATCATGCCTAATAAAAAACTTGCAGTTTCTGGATATTGGATAGTATCATCACTTTTGGTTGATTGATTTAATAAACCAGATTCTTTTAAATATTGATCTTCAACACTTGCACCAGAAGAACTAGTGCCGTTAGAATACTTTGGGATCTTGAGTACGGCTCCCCCTTCTGCAAATTGTGCAATGCCTGTACCCATCATTTCTGGAGGCATATTTTGTCCTTCAACTTGTGCAATGCCTGTATCGGCAGCTTCTGTCTCTAACATTTGCATAACGGGTTGAATTAAAGCTAAAACACTGTCTGGTGTTTGTTGAGCATCTTCTTGACCAACAAGTTGAGCTAGTTCATTACGTCTTTCTTCTTCTGATGCATTATCTCCTCTTGTTGATTTCATCAACTCATCATAATCTTGTGCACCATCTATTTGTTCTCTAGATTGTTCTCCTTCTTGAACCATAGAAGCTGCTTGCTGTTCACCAAAACCATCTAAAATACCTACATTACCTGCATCAACTTTTTCACCCATCATAGGAGAACCTTCTTGTCTAAATCGCATTTGACTTAATTCTTCTAAACCATTTGTTTCTCCACCCATTGCAAAGCCTGGAAACATCTCACCTTCTCTTACAACAGAGCGTGATGGTGATAGTTCCCCTTCTCTTACAACAGAGTTAGGGTCTAAATTTTTTAAATAATTTAGTTCACTTGAAGGCATTAATTCACCTTCTCTTAAAAAATAATTAGAAGAATTCATTTTTTCAATTTTTTCACCTTCTCTTAAAACAGAATAATCATCGGGAAGTAATTCACCTTCTCTTACAACAGAGTTAGAGTCTCCTCTTTCAATTAATTTTCCTTCATTAACAGCAGCTTCCAGATCAAAATTTAATGAAAATACTCCAGGGTCAAATTCTAATGGATTTAACAATCCATCAAAAATTAAAGATATTTCAGTATCACTATACCCTTTATCTCGGTAAAAATTCGTATCAGATTCTTTTTGAGAACCTGTGCTTGGTTCAGCTTTTCCAACAATATTTGAAAGAGCTTCCATTAATTTTGAAGCAATACCTTGCTCTCCTTTTTCTGATGAACCCTCCTCACGATTGACCACGGGCATCGGACCACGTGAAGGTGGCATTGCAGAGGGTCTTCTAAATAATGGTCTATTTAAAACTGACATTAAAATACTCCTAACTTTTTCAAACCACCAATACCTGATAGCATTCCTACACCAGTTCCTATAGCTTGTTGTAGTGGGCTAGCACCTGTGCCTCCTCCACCTATGTTCATTACCTGTCCAGAAGTTGGGGCTCCTTGATAAATATCTGATAAGAAACCAAGTTGTTGATATGGTTGCATCCTTGGTTCTAATAAATTTCTTCGTTTGACATCTGCTTGTTGTTGAGCAAATTGTTGTTGCATTCCACCAATACCAAGTAAGTTAGAAGCATCTTGTTGTCCCATACCTTGAACTTGAGCTCCTAGACTAGCAAAACCTGAACCTAATTGTGCTTGTTGTTGACCTAATGCACCTATACCTAATGCAGCTAATCTTTCTCTCTCTAATTGATTTTGTACTCCTGATTGTGCTTGACCAAAATTCTGCATGTTTAATTGTGCTAATGCACGTGCTCTTGCATCTTGTAAATTTCCTCCAAGTTCTGCTTCTTGAACCCCGAAACGCGCACCACCAAAAGCTCCTGCTTGTTGTGCTTGCGTTGCTAAATTTGATTGTGCTAAAGCTCCCTGTTTATCCAACTCTGACATTGTTGCATCAATAACAGACTGTTGAAAAGGATTCATGTAAGCATCTAAATCGGATTGAGTTGGGGCTCCTCCAATTCCTGCAAGTTGACTAGCAGCGTATCCCGTAGTTCCCAAACCTTGTTGCATAGCTTGTTCTGCTTGCGTAAGAAAAGGCTTGTAAGCTCCAATACCTTCCTTCGTTAATTGTAAAGCATCTTTTTGATCTTGAGTTAAATCAGCTAAAATATATTCAGGTATTGCATAACCTTGTTCAGCTAATGCTTTAGCTGAATCCATTAAACCTAGTTTACGAGCTTCTATATCGGCGGCTTCTCTATTTATATATTCTTGTACTTCAGCCATTATGCCGCTCCTCTTGATTGCTCAGAAAGTGTACCACCTTTTTCTAAATTTTTCATCATTTCATACATTTTTTTTGCACCTGATCTTCTATCTCCATCACCTGCATTACGAACTGCTTTTGCTGTAAAGACAAATTCTCCATCACTTAACATTGCTGGTATGTCATCACTTGTCCCAGTTCCCGGTCCATTAATCTTTCCTGTTTTACGAGGAAAATATTTTTCTGAACCATCTGCCAATTGAATAATACCACCTTTATTTGCTCTAATAAAATCAGTAGGTAAATCTGATATAGGCATTCCGTAATAATCTTGCATATCTTCCATGTAATAAGGGTTTGTACCAATACCTGCAACTTGAAATTGTTGTGGGTCTTGATAATAAAATGGATTTAAAGCATAAGGATCTCCGGGTACATATTCTTCTTCTGCTTTTTTTGCATCAAAGTAAGTCAACACTGGAGCTGCAATAGTAGAGGCAAGTAAACCTTTTGATAAAAGATCACTACCTTTCTTTTTTACAACGTCTTTTGTAGCATCTTTAAGCATTAATTCATTAACATAACTTGCTGTTTTTTCATCTTCTAAAATAGCTGGGTTTATACCTTTATTTTCTAAAAATGTTTTTGGAGTTAATTTATCACCAACCTCAGTCACTACTTTACCTGCAGTGTCTGTTACTCTTGGAAGTAATTTATTTAAAACATTGTAGTTATCACCAAAAGCAAAATTACCACCAATACCTTTACCTGCAAAACCTTGTAAAGGACCAAAGCGTCCTGCGATTGAACCAAGACCATAACCTAGAGCTGCATTTTTAAGAGATTCTTCAACTGATTTACCAGCAATAAGACTTCCAATACCAGAACCAATACCTGCTCCAGCAGAGCCACCAAGTAAAAAACCAATACCTGCTCCAGCTATGGGAGCTACTTTTTTAACAGCTTTTTTTATTTTTTTAAAAATTTTACCAACAAAACCACCAATTCCATATTGAGGTATTGTTTCTAAAAATTGTTCGTCAATCATGCATAATCCTTTTATAGCAACTGTTTTTTGTGTTGAAAAAGCAAGAAGGCAAGACTTGAAGAATAAGCCAATTTAATCCTATATTTATAGGCAAATTATTGCTATATGACAATAGATATTTGCAAGTAGAAAGGAAACCATGTCAACAAAAGTAAATTTTAATGCAATAAGACCATTTGGTCCTACTATTTTACAAGGTCAACTACCGAAAGATCTTATTAAAATTTTAGATGACGAAGCAACAAAACTATTAGAAGTTGATGCATTAGCTAAAGAATGGGATCACTCAATGCATTTAGCGGGTAATGTTAAACAAGAAGTACGTTACCCTCCTAATTTTCTAAACTCACTTGAATTTTCTCCAATTTTAAATGCACTACAAATTATTGTTGAACAATACATTTCAATACCACCTGCTTCTGACACTATAAGTGTAAAAGATGTAGAAACAATGAGTATTACAAGTATGTGGATTGTATCACAATTTGCGGGCGATTTTAATCCTATGCATGTTCACGATGGTGAACTATCAGGCGTTATATACACAAGAATACCAAAAGACCTTAAAAACGAATATAAAAAAGAAGATCATTATCCTTGTGTAGGCGACATACATTTTATGTGTGGTCAAGCTGCTAAATTTTCAGGTAATGGTTTTCAAGCTACTCCTAACGTTGGAGATATATTTTTGTTTCCAAGTTGGTTATCGCATGCAGTATATCCATTTAGAACACCAAACCAAGAGCGAAGATCAATGTCATTTAATGTTGATTTAAAAAGAAAACCTTAGTGTTAAGAGCTCACAAAAATAATAAAAAAAATAATTTTATTGCTGGTTGGTATATCGAAGATTCTTTAGTTTGTGATAATATAATAAGATTTTTTAATAAAAATTCCAATTACATAGACAGAGGAGGAATGGGTGTAGAGGGTCAAATAGATTTAGATAAAAAAAACTCTTTTGATTTAGGCCTTGATAGTGATGACAATAGAGAACCTTTGTTGTCCTATAAAGAAAATTTATCTAAAATTTTAGAATTGTATAAAAATAAATACAAAATGTGTAGTGAACAACAAAATCAATGGGGTTTATATGAAGGATACAACATACAAAAATATCCTAAAAAAGGAGGTTATCCAGCTTGGCATTATGAAAACACAGGATACGAGTATAGAATTAACAGACATTTAGTTTTTATGACTTACTTAAATGATGTTTTAAAAGATGGTGAGACTGAGTTTATGTATCAAAATATAAAAATAAAACCAGAAAAAGGATTGACATTGATTTGGCCTGCTACTTGGGAATATACACATCGAGGTAACATTTGCTTCAATCAAGAAAAATATATTATAACTGGGTGGTATTCATATAAAGATGTTTGATATAGAAAAAACACCAATGGTTCGTGTAACGTGGCTCGATGCTCGTGATACAGAAACAGGTTGGTTAGATATAAAAGAAGTAATTAGTGCTCCGTTGGCCGTGTGCCAAGAAGTAGGATGGATGATACATAATGGCCCACAAAAAATAATTATTATGAGATCATACAGTAAAGATAAAGATGATATTACAGGTGGTGGTGCCATTGCCATACCTAAAGATTGGTTAAAGAAAATAGAATATTTAAAGGTAGATTATGCAACAC
>Ga0209535_1000502_pt1 | contig 27961 bp, 56 predicted proteins | sample LinPmetageLP28_FD_184041 | JGI IMG/M metagenome (GOLD analysis project Ga0209535, IMG submission 184041) | Marine viral communities from the Pacific Ocean - LP-28 (SPAdes) (version 2) | ecosystem: Environmental > Aquatic > Marine > Oceanic | place: Pacific Ocean | collected 2009-08-22
CATTACAGAACCCCCAAGAAGATTAGTGATAGGCTTAACGCAGACAGGATACTGAGTAGGAGTAGTGCCTACAGGACCATAAGGAAGACACTGAGATTCACAGATTTGCATCTTATTATAAACCCAGCGCTGATCTCTGAAATGCGTCCATGCTACATCATCTGTAGTAGGAATTAGCACATCATCATCATTTGATACTTCATGATAGTGTTCCAACATAGATTGGATAGGATTATGGTTAGCCCAAGTCATCATTACCTCGTATAATTTGATTATCTAGTCGTTCAACCATGCGTTCTTTAACATCGTGAACTTGTTCTGCTTTAATCATATTAATAATAGTGTTTGTTAGATCAACTTCTTGCCGTAAGAAGCCAATTTTACGATTTAATTCTGTAAGTTCTTTTAAGTAGTATTCAAGTTCTTGTTCTTTGCGTAGTTTTTGCTCAATAAAGTCTGTAATTAAAATTAGTTTGGATTCTTCGCTCAAAACTGCACCGTAGGGGACCAGAAGGTTGTTCTACCATCATTTAGTCTTACTTTCTCTACTGGGTTGCCGTAAATATCCTGTTTTTGATTATACACCATAACATGCCCACCTCTAGCTTCAACTATTTCAGCAGGATTTGATGCAAAACGAGTATACTTCCCATGATTATTATATAAATCAGAATAATTACGAATAGTTGCACCCCCGGACTCATACGATGCTGAAAGCACCTGACAAATTGCATGATAAAGTTTTTCAAGCTCTTCTCCATCTAAAGACCCCACTAGTCTGTGGGGTGCGATTCCTGCTAAAAATAAAGATTCTGACTTATAAATGTTACCCACACCAGAAATCTTACTCTGATCCATCAACCATTTTACAACTGTCCAACTAGGGTTACGGCTTGATATATCAATAAAATCAGACAAAGTACAAGGATTATTGAGCATATCAGGTCCGATGCTTCTAAGTTTCTTATCATGTTCTGCAGTATCAAAAACAAACTTAATAGTGCCAAAATTACGCTGATCATTGTAATAAATAGAAGAATCATCATCAAAATAAAACCCGATTCTGGTGTGTTTTGAAGGTTGAAATTTAAAATTACCAGTCATACCTAGTGTAGTATACATATAACAAATAGGTAGTAGATCACCAAACTCCCACCAAATAAACTTTCCTTTGTTAAATACCCCTCTTATAGGCAGGTTTTGTTCTTCAAGAGCTATATAAAAGTCAGCAAACCCAGTAGGTAAGTTTTTAACATATCTACCAGAAATAAAGTTAAGATTAACTAAAGATTTACCGCGTGAAGCACGATCAAGCTGACGACAAGTTCTAGTACACTCGGGACCTTCTGGCATTATGCTCCCTCACTTCCTACAGGTTTACAAACCCACTCAATAGTGTCCCAATGTCCATCTGCTGGTATTGATTGATAAACCATAAGCATTTGTTCACATTTTACTTTAGCCATAGGAGGATCATACCGCTGAACTTCTTGAGATACACAAGTTGTTCCTAAACAAGTGGTTAAGTAAACAGCCCACATAAATTCCATAAAATTGTTCCTCTTAGTGCATTGTTGGGGGTTTATTGTCTGTGTCTACATAATTATCTAAATTATGGGTTGCCTCACTCATTGTTTTGCCTACGTAGTCTAACATCTTACATATCTGTTCATCTGTTAAAAACGTTCTATACAGAACTACTGAGTGTTTAAGTAGCATAGTAGCTACATACATAAAATCTTCATCATCATTTAGTTCTGACTCTATGTGCTTAACAAGCTTGTTCTGAATTTCTTTCAGCCGTCTGTGATCAGTTTTTGTCATTCACTTAAAGTTACTCCAGGTTTTATGTAGTACATAAAACCAACCCCCGTTGATTGCAGGTTCTACAAGTGCGACTGCTCCTGCTTCCCATATACTTGCGCCCGTCATAAGACTTACAACAGTCATTGCAATAACTATATGACCTAGTGTATATATAACTGCAAGAGCAGCACTACTCCGTTTGATTACGTTAAATATTCCATCACTAAACTCAGTCATTATCGCATACGTAAATTTGCTTGACGTGGAAAGCCCCAGACATCAACTGCCGGTACTCGGATCATACGTTCTTTAGTGTTCTTTTTATCGGGATTTTGGATGGTGAGCATAACGTTTTTACCAGCACGCCAAGATTTAATCTTATTAGCACTTTCTACGTCTGACCCTCTATAGTCAATAAGCATAGATTTACGAATACGGTTCCCAAGACGAGTGGGGTTGTGGTGAGTAACACCTTTTGATACTTGCTGTTTACGTTGACGTTTTTTAGCCATAACTGCCTCCTTGTTTAAAATATACTTTAATATAGTAAATTTTTAAGCATTGAGCAACTACAGAGTAGTTGTCATTACAGCATAATTAGAAGATATAGTTGAATTTTGTCTTAGATCAAGAAACGTGGATATAAAATTGTGAGGCTCATACAGTTGTGAGCATTTGGGACATTCTACAATATCAAGAGGTTCAATTTTACCGTTTTGGAACCAAACTTCTTCTTCTTGTGAACATATTGGACATTTACTTCGGGCTCTGTATAAAGACATTTTCTACTTTTTGGTAGTATAAATCTACTGAATGATCAAAGATACCATCGAAAGGCTGTCCCTTAGATAAGGCACGCATGCGTCCTCTCCACTGGTCTTTAAATCTTTGCCAAGGAGACATTTTTCTAATATTTCCAAAATGGTTTATATAAACTAACTCACCATGATGGACAAATCTTATTGGAAATGGAACTTTAGTAACAATATCATTGTTATTAACAAAACGATAATGTTTAATTCCATCGTTATTCATTTCTTTGACGAAAGCGCGATTACCTATGCGGGGGGAACCAAAAGTGTAAAGTTCGTTGGCGTCTAACCGACTTGCCATGATAGTAGCTAATGCAGCTCCGAGTGAGTGACCCGTACACGTAATATTGCGTTCACCGTCAAGTTTTTGTTCATTTATCCAATGAACAATATTATCATAGACTTTATCTATAGCTTGTGCAAACCCAAAATGGATTAAACCCTTTTCTCGTGCAGGTTTTCTCCAAGCTTTAACATCAGCTAAAATATCTTTCATTTGATTAGGCTCTGTTCCTCTAAATACGATAAAAATATCATTTGCATTACTTTTTCTGCAAGCAAATGCTTGAGTACCTTCATTATCAAACCAAGCAACCTCACCGTAGCCTAAATTTATTAGTTGATCACGGCATGATTGCTGATCTGAATATGCTATTTTAGAAAAATTAGCCATAAGTGCGGCTTTTTTTAATTCCATAGGGGAACTCCTAAATTTATTTAGATTTCATTTTTTTAAGGATAGCAGCTTGAAGTGCTGGTGGTAGTTTCTTTTGTGCAGGTGTTAATCCGTCAGTTTTACGCTGACCCTTCATTTTACTTCCGTTCATCATTGGTGCTTTTTTACCCATTTCTTTCTCCTTTTAAGATTTTCCTCTTTTTCCAAGATCAATTTTCTTTCCCTTGTGTGCCCCTGATTTCCTGGGGATCATACCACGTGCTACAAGTCTTGCTCGGTTAGTAGATCCGATTGAGCGTCCAGACTTATGTTTGCGTAGTAGCGCAGCATAGTTGATTTTTGGTTTTTTACGTTTTTCAGCCATATCAAATTTTATCTATTTGCTAGAGGGTTGTCCAATGCTTTTGTTAACTTGTTATTTAATTCTCTTTCTAAATTAGTCAACTCTCTTTTAACATACCCCTCCATACCATCAATCTTATCATTAAACCTGTTGTTGGCATCATCAATCATAGAACGAGTAGATGATTTAGTCCTATCCATAAGTTCTTCTGCTTTATCTTCGACTGCTGTAATATCATTATCAATTTTATCCATAATCTTTTCAGCCCGTACAAGCTCATCTTTTAAATCATGTTTAGTGTCTCTTAAATAGTCAGTGGTATCTTGCAAACCAGTTCGTACATTTTTAAATTCTTGTTTAAAAAGTTTTAACTCTTTTTCTACGAATTCCATATGGGATTCTACAGTTTTTTGATGTTCTTTCATTACGGCCATATTAGTTCTGATGCCTTCAAGATCAGGAGCTTGATATGATTCTATTTTTTCCCGCATATTCATGTAGTCTTTATAAAATTCAAAACCTCCCCATAACATTCCTCCTAGTGTCCCAACTAGCGGTAATATGAGGAGTAGTTTGGATCCTCCAATTTTGATCCCTCCATATTCGATCTCAGCCATTTATATCTCTCCTTTAATTCTTTTACTTTTTTCTCTGATTCTGTTTCTTTTGGTTCTTTTATATAATCAATAGATTCATACATCCACGCACCTACAAAAACAATGAACATAAAAAATGAAGTGAAAATTATCACTATAACCCACAACATTATTTCAATCCTGTATATTGTAAATCTTCCATTGCTTTGAAGTTAGGATCGTTTAAAAACCATCTAGCAAATGCGTGGTCTACAGTGGGTTTTGGTGGATAAAAGTTTGCTAAGTCTATGTTCTCTTCTTTGCTATAGTTGTTAAAATCCGGTACAAAACTTATAAGTGCTAGTAACCTACGTTGAATATTCATTTGTTGTTCTAAAGTTACGGCTGCTTCTAATTCTTTAACTGCCTCTATCGCTTTCATAGCAATAAGTAATCTAAGTTTACCTCTTTTTGAATCAGCAGGATCAACTTTAGGTATTGCCTTTCCTGGTATGTTTTCAATATAAGTAGGTTTAGCATTCTCTAGTTCTGCTAATTCTTTTTCAATATTATCATCCATATTAGCTTTGCCAGTTAGTGACTCTCCGTCTTCTGTGCTTGATGTGCCAGATTCGTTTTCTAACTTAGCAATCTCAGCTTCGATGTCCTCTTCTAAAATTGTTTCACCATCCATAGACTGTAAGTCAGAAATCTCTGTCTCAATATCATCTTCTATGGTTTGAAATCCGGTAGACCGTTCAACATCATCTGAATTGACTATTGTATTTTCAGCAATTACCGCAGGAGCTACAATTGCAGTTATAGCAAGCTCAGTACCTATATCGCTGTCGTAATTTACAACATCATCTACTATAGGGTCAAGAACTGCAAAATCCCCATCATTACCCGAAAGATCTACATATCCAGGACAAGTTTGACTATATTGAGGGTCTAATGAGCATTGCTGATTAAAATAAGCTGTATCATAACCTATACAACCAGGGTCAAATAGAGGATCGTCAGTACACATGGCTATATAATAATCCGGACACGAAGGGTTAGATTTAGGATTACTAGTACACTGTTGAGAAAAAGATGCTTGGGTATATCCCGGACACGAAGTACTATAAAGGGGGTTAGCAGCGCATTGTGCAGTTACATAGCCAGAACACGATGGATCATATAGGGGGTTTATTTTACATTGTTGATTAAATAAAGCATTTGCATAACCAAGACACTGTGGATCATATAACTGATTGTTATAACACGGATTTACTGAGTAGTTAACGTAAAGTCGAGATTGTTCCGCCCTAAACTCCGGTCCCCAATAACCAGCCTGATTTGCAATATCTTGTGCAGTAACCTGTACTTCTACATTTCCAAAAAATGAGGGATCGAGAAAGTTTGTACCAAATGTCTCTGTGCCTGTTTTAGTTGTCCAGTTTGAAAAATTGGTACTATAGTCATAGGTATAACTTTTAAAAATATTACCACTAGAGTCGTAGACATTGACAACAATCTCAAAAGGGTCTACTCCGCCGCCACCAGGTTGTCCAGAAAAATGGTTTGCATTACCGTTCTTGTACACCCATTCATAATCGAATCCATCAACCTGTATACCAGCAGCAGCAAGTGCTGAGTTTATTGCGATTGTGTTTGTGAGGGTTTGTTCTGTACCACTAAAATAATAAGTGACACCATGATTCCTGTCATTACCTTGATGAATATCACTTTGGTCAGAGTTTCCTGCCCAGCAGTTTACGTTATGAGTACACTGACTAACTGTGCCAGTCCACCCATTACCTAATATTAGGATGTCACCAGATTGTCCAGAGGTTGTAGATACTTGTGCGCTAGAGTAAGAGCAGTAAAAGAGCGAGAGAAATGCCGCCAGCAGCAATGGCGCCGTTGCGTTTTTGAACATCACCTTTTGTCTCCATTTCTTCTATAGTCGGGATTCTACCAGCATTTTCTGGTTTTTCCCACTGCGCAGTTGCTTTGTCACCTATCTCGCCTAAGAATGGGCAAGGTGTCCCTGCCATATGCATCGCATCCCATACTCTGCGATCCTGACAAAGAACAGATACAGCTGCAACTTTCATGCCCATATCATAAAGTGTTTTGGATATTTTAAGTCGTTCACAGTTTGGATCTCTTACAGTCTCACCGCTGGAGATACCAAGAATTTGAGTTTGTACAGCCCCTGCTACTCCAACAGTGCAAAGATCTGAAGAAGATGAGGTAACTGAGGGTGTTATCGCTGAAGGAGGTGGGGAAATTACTATAGTGCGAGAATTGGCATCACTATCTACCTTCGAGTTTGATGTCGAATCAGTAATAACATTGCTTGTTGTTTGTGAAAAAGCGGCTCCGCTTATAAAAAGCGAAGCCACAGTTAGTGTTATTTTAATTCTTTTCAATTAAAGTTCTCTAACTTTCTAGTTGTCTTTATTAATAATGTTCCAGACACCCCATATGAGGCCGGCCCAGACAGCTATGTCTAATAGAGCCATACCACCCCAGATAACTGCAACAGCAACTGCTGCCACTATTACTCCGTTGTGAGTGGAACGTTCTTTGATTCTACTTGTAATCCAACTCATCCACCAACTCCTTTCCTGCTTAACCTTTAACCGTTATTTCTTTTTAGTCTTTGGTATAGGTGAAGCTAAAACTTTGCGTAACATCTTAGCTTGTCCCGCATGAGCTTTGGAGGCTCCCTCTAAAGCTTTTACTACTTTTTTAATAGTTTTATCATTATGCATTTTTTTTCTTCTTTGCAGTAATTTTTTTCTGAGCATTGATGAATTTTCTATAAACAGCCGCAGCAGATTTTTTACCCATTTCTCTTGCTCGTTGTTCCATGGCTATAGCTGCTTGCGTCTTATGTGCGTGACTTCTACTAGAGGCTTTAATTTTAGAGACAGAAGCCATAGCGTCTTTAACTTTAGCAAAACCAAGACCCTTGATAGTGCCTTTTGGGTTTTCGTCCGTATATAAGTCGGAGTGTTTTTTAGAGTTTGCTCTCTGCCCTTTTTTTCTTGGAATACGGGGCGCCATTATTTTTTCTTTCTTTTCTTCATAGTGCTTACCATAGTAGGTTTACCGCCTGGATTACCTGCTGCACGTTTACGTTGTACTGCACTACGAATTTGTGCGGCAGTCATACTATTAGCTTTAGAACGGGGTACACATTTTGGATACTTACCCCCATCACTAGCAGACTTCCTACCACAGGCTTGCCACTTGCCATTCTTTTTTGGAGCGCCAATGTTTACCCAGTCACCTTTTTTGCCTTTACCGAACCATGCAGTAAGACCGCCTCTAGGTTTAGCCATTATCTGTACCCACCACCTCTTTGCTTATACGTTCTTACTAACCAACCATTAGCGTACGCTGATGGGTAAACAGCAAATTTTCTTTTAGCTTCTGCCTTAACTCTTGAATAGAGTTTAGGATTAGTAGGCTTTGCGCCTTTTTTCTTTTTTGGTGCCATTAGTAGCTCCTTATTACCTTACCCCTAAAGGGTGTTTTATCCGCACACCAATCTTCTGGGTGCATGTTGCGAGGTCTTTTTCCTTGGGGCTTTGATACCATTCTACCCATAGGGGTGTAAAAAGCACACCACTCCTGACGAGGGCGACGTTTTACTGAAGAGCTCATAGACTCCCACATTTTTGTCCCGTTTGAGGATTTTTTAAATTTTCTTACTGCCATAATTTCTCCATAAAAAAAGAGGGTATAGATATACCCTCATTATACGTTATTCATGTACTGTGTCAAAACAAAATTATAACCTTTTGGTGATTACAGGCTCTCCACCAAATTTTTCTTCTTGTTTAATAAAGTCATAAAAACCTTGAACAGCAACTTCTTTGTGTTTTGCTTCAATGTCGAAATCAGCGTACTCAAGCATAGGCACATGATTAGCCATTAAATCTTCATCCCAATAAGTTTCAGAATGTGCATTAGGTTTCATCCAATAAGCTGAATTGTCGGGGTGGAAAGATTGTGATTTGTGGAACAACGGGCGTACGCCTCGCCATGACTTGACAGCTTCCACGAAGTAGTCACTTGTGTGCGTGATGTGATCAACGTCTCGAACTTTCCTATTGACCGTTTTTTCGCCAACTTTAACTCTCTCAGTCTCAACCATTCTATGGCAGGCATAGTGGTGTGTGTCGAGGGTGCAGCGGATAGGGATCCGTTGGGCAAGTTCAAGTGTATGGTGGATGTCATATCCATTGGGTTTATCTTCGTTCTCGACGGATAAGCAGCCTTGGGCATAGTCGGATAAGTAGGGGAAGTGTGTGGCAAAGCGTTTAATACCATCTTCGTGTTTTCCTCCATAGAGTCCTTGTAGGTGAATGTTCATTGAAAAATCTTGGGCAGGTAAACCCATCATCGATCCGTATAAAGCATGATACTCAAGATCTTCAATAGATTTTGTTACAACGTCTGGTTTATCAGACGCAAGTACTGTATACTGAGCAGGATGAGTAGATAAACGAATACCGTGTTTTTTAGCAGCATTACCTGCAAGTTTAAGAATTTCTGAAAGTTCTTCCCAAATTTCTTCATACCACGGTTGTGTAAAGTGTAGAGTGTAGCAAGGAAATAGCTCACTAGAAATTCTAAATGCTCGTAAATTTTGTGGTTGGTTAGGGAAGTATGTTGTAAGTATATCAAGTAGTTTTTTAGTATTTGCTATAGCTTTTTGTTGTACTTTTTCTTTACCACCTTCTTTGAGGGCGTAAGTTTTGGTAGTAGTACCAAAATTGTACCTTTTTGCTAAAGTTTTATCATGCCACTGACAACACTGAGAGAGTCGCCAATCGATTTGCGTTTTATTGAAATATTCCATAGATTCTCCATTGATTTTCTATATCATATAACATCGCAAACCGATAGGCAATAATAGTTATTTTTTCTTTAGTGCGTCAGCGCCAAAGAATGCAGATACTAAGGCAGCAATAGCAACAAAATAAGTAGGAGCAATATCCCCTATAATTGTTGCTGCTTTATCTAACCCTAATAATGAAGTCCCTAAGATAGCAAAGGGATAAAGTAGCATACCAAAGAGAGCAAACCAAGTCATTTTTCGCATAGCATCACGTTGTGCGTCTGCGTCTTCCATTTCTTTACGTTTGAACTCCATATACATTGCGTGTTCATCTTCAGTGACTCTGCCATCACCGTTTGAATCTGCTGGGTGGTATCCTGCGGCTTTAATTTCTTCGTCAGCCATTACTTACTCGCTTTAGGTGCAGCCTTTGTAGGGGCAGCTTTAGGAGCAGCTTTTGCTACTGGTGCAGCTGGAGCAGCTTTTACTACTGGTCCTTCTGGTGCGCCTGGGTTAGCACACATATCTTCTCCTGCCATAATCCCGTCAATCTCAGCTAAACCATATCCATGCTTCATGAGCCATGTACGGGCTTCAACGTCTGACATTCCTTTAATTTCTTCCATAGTTTTTCTCCTATTATCCGTCTTGATAATTTCCAACATCAGGTGTTGGTTTTTTAGACGATTTTTCTAATTGTTCAATACGAGCTTCAAGCTCGTCAATCTTTGAGGTAATCTTTGGGTACTTTGTACGCCAAGCATTATAATCGTTTTGTAACCATGTCCATCCCCATTTAGTAGCTAAACACTCACAACTAGCATCAAATTTGCGTACTGCCCACATAGCCATTCTTGTATCTTTAAACCAAAATAAAAATGCAGCACCAAATAGTGAGCCAACAATGCCTGTATAAATCCAAAGACGATCGCTTGCCATATTTTGTATCATATCCCACATTAGTTGCACCAACTTTCTTTAGTTCCGCCATCATAGGGTCTAGCTAATCCAGCATTTATAATTTCATCTTTATAAAGCTTACCGTCTAAATAAACATCAACAAGTACGCGTCCTCCATACTTGTCCCATTTTAAGTTAGCAAACTCAATTTTTTCAGCAGCTCTAAACATTTTGTTAGCGAACTCTCTGCCTTTTAGTGCTAGTTTCTTTTCTTCCGCACATTCAGCGCGCATTTCTGGAGTATCGATACCTAATATTCTAACGCTCATCTTTTGAAGAGGTTCTGGGAGTGTAGAGGCTATAACATAGCAGGTATCCCCATCATAACAAACATTGCCTCTAAACTCTCTCATATTTAGAAAATCATCAGCTAAAGCATTAAAAGCAATAAGAGCTACGGTTAAAAATACAGCTGTTGTAACTAGTAAAGTGTTAATTCGTGTGTTCATATCATCTCCTTTTATTTATATACTTGTGTGTTTACGGGATCTCTTAATACAGGTTTGCAAACAGCTTTATAATCTCTTTGTTTATTCATTCTTTCAGCAAAATATAAACAGCGGTCTATATCGTAAAAGTGCATACCTGCACCTTTTAGTTCAGATCCTTGAAAAAACACAACTAACAAAAAAAGATGAATCATAGTACTACCACAAAGAGAAATATAAATAAAGCAATTGCTGCACCTACCACAACTGCAACAATACCAGCCTGTTTTATCATTTCTTCGAATTCTCTTGCTTCTTCACGTTTCTTACGTTTGGCTGCAGCAACAGCCTCACGTTCTTCTTGTATCTTTTTAGCTCTTAAGTCAACTATAGTTTGCCATGTATCTGGACCAAAGCGCAAGTTAATTAAATTTTTCATTTCTTGCATCTTTTCTGCTGCAAGTTTGGCGTCAATTACTTCTTGAGCAACTGTCTTGATGCCGAACTGGTCTGCCATTCCAACACCAGCATTCTTGGATCTTTTCTTATTGATGTCTTCTTGGCCGCGAAAGAGACCATCAACAGCACCTGCAATTTCACCAATGTCTTTAGCTGTATCAATGTTAGATTTAATGAAGTCAACACTTGCCTTGACAAGTGATATTCCGGCCATAATCTCTGCTATTGGCATATAAATCTACCTTTCTAGTGCGTAAAGCACCAAGAACCCCACTCGCATAAGCGGCAAGTAGATATTATATTAATAATTTAGCTACATAGGGAGGGGGATTCCTATATACAATAATTGTATCATGTATGGTGAGTATGGCAAAATAAAATTTATTATACACAAATGTAAAAGATTTTTAATCCAAAGTGTTTCTATCTCCTGGGGCTCCTGGGGCTTGAGTACACTGTTGAGTTCTAGGGCATTGAAAGTATTTATCCATTGCTACTGTGAGATCTAAGTGTCCTGTTGCTCCACGTTCGTATATACACATACGTTCGTCGGTTTCAGGATCTACATATTGTCGTTTAAGTCTACAAGAAATTGTATTAGAAGTGGTAGGGGGTATTGCTTTGCGACGGCACTCCATAGGTTCAAGTCCTAATATCTTTTGGGGCCATCTAAGTGGGTTGGTATTCCATAAAATACAATGAGCTTTATCTTCATTGCCTGTATACATTCTACCACCTGCATTAGCCGTAATAGGGGTGATAAATAAAAATATAGTAAGTAAAATATACACTATTGGGTAGGGGCGGGCTTTATTCCAAACGTTCTAGAGTAGCCGGGATCCTCATCATAGGCTTCTGCCCATTTATTTTCTGTGAACTTTGCAAACTTAATTAGATCTTCAATATCAATTGAGTTTGCAGTTAGCCATCTTTCGTGATCTACAAGTGCGGTCTTCAGCTCGTCGATATCACGTTTTTGATTAACATCATCTTCTACTGCCATTCTACTAGTTAATTCAGTAACTTCTTTGCTAAGTGTTTCAATTGTTTGTGCTTGTTGAGCTGTCCACCAAACAAATCCTGATACTTGCAATACTATAGCTGCTACAACTCCTATTCCGAATTTCATATTCATGGTATATCCTTTATATTAAAATGGTTTTAATTCACTTTTCTTAACGGTTACAAATTCAAGTATACGGTTATCTTCATCCACTTTTACCATAAGTTTCTTACAAGCCAATCTCATAGAACCTTTATATGCGTTTGATCCAGGTGATTTTACGTTACGGGAGATTGTTCGTTTTGCTTTCAAACATTCACTCAGACCGTCTCTCACTGTGTATTCTTGTATTTGCAGGGGACTGCCAAAGAACATTAATAATACGATTGCCTCTTTAACCATATCATCCTCCTAGCTTCTCTGTAATACTTTTCGCTTTGGTCCGTGGATTCTCATCTGTATCTAGCAAACGAACAATATAGTCCTTGCCGCTAGCATCCTTTCCAACTTCTACAAGGCGTTTTTGGCATGTGAACCTAAATGGCTTTTCACCATCATAAGATCTTTCATTAGTTTTTTTTGCTTTCAAGCAGTCTACCATTTTGTGATGTCCAACGTGCGATTCTACTGCGCCATTGACATATAATAATAGAGTGATGCACACCATTTCAGTTGTCATTTTAGTGTCCGTTCTTTTGTTTAATTTCTAACTGAGCGTCTTTGAGTTTTTCAATTTGTTCTTCTAAATTGTTAATTCTCTTTTCATAAAACTCAAGTGTTAGTTTTTGTTGTTGATCATAAGGCGCCCTGCCTTCTTCGATCTCAGTGGCTAAACTTTCAAGTTCTCCTGCCAAATGTTCAATCAACATAAATTGTTCATTGTCAGCAGGTAAACTTCCCATTTCTCCTCTTGGCCATTTAATGCGAAACTCAGTGTTTTGGTTTAAGTCTGCTACCATCATAGTCTGTTTTGTTTCGACTTTATTCAGTCTTTCAACAATACCAAAATATGCCCAAGTTGCTAATGCTGTAAAAACAAGCATGCTTACAATATTTCTAAGAGGTAAAGCTACTTCGGTGCCTTCATTTAGTTTAGTCGCCATCTGATTTCTCCGTCACAGCTTCTTCGTAATATACGATAATATCTGTTTGCTGATTTAAAAATCGTTTTAATTCTGCTACATTTAAAGCTAAATTCTCATAATCTTTAATACTAAGAGCAACAAACGCAACAGTGCCGTGAATTTCTTCAAATTCTTTTAAGAAATCATCTACATTTTCGGAGTTTACAACGTAAACTTTTGTGTCAGTTAGCTGGACTGGTTTCGGTCTGGCTACTAGTGGTATCTGTACTTTCTGTACCTGAGTTACCACTTGAACTTCCTTCTCCGGTCTGCTGCAACCATTTAGGAAGAGCATACTCAGAAGAATCACCAGAGTCGCGCATAATGTCCCGCCATACGTTGGCAGTCGCACCATTCATTTTACCTTCTAATTTAGCAGCATCTTTGATGGCATCTTGAACTAAATCTAATTGTTGGAGTTTATTTCTTAGATCATCACCATATGCTTCTGATTTTTGTAGGGATTTTTGAAGTTGATTATTAAGTTCTCCAACCTTTGCCATCTCAGTCTTAACTAAGTCAAGACTAGACTCGGCTGTGTTAACAGCAACTTCAAGTTTAGCGTTATTTTCTCTGAGAGTAGCGATACGATCTTGGGTGTCATTATAATACCAATAGAATACGCCTGACAAACAAGCCATTAAAATACCCGCTACTATAGCTATTTTAATACCCATAGCATAATTGTAACAGATAGAAAATAAATGGCAAATGATTTTAACCAAAAGGTTAGAAACGACAGATTTTTGGCACCGTCATTTTTTTGACAGTTAGAATTTTGACAAAAATTTAGCTATATGATTAACAAAAGGTAAAAGAGCTATTGCCATCATAAGATTTACTCCTGTATGCGCAATTGCAATACGTAAAGTATTACCGTGCGGCCAACCATCGGAAACTAAAAGGCCAGCTAACCAAATAGTACCTGTTGTTCCAATATTAGCGCCAAGTACGGCAGCTATTGCTGCTGGAAGAGGAACAGCCCCCGAAGCTACTAGAGCAATAATAGCTGTAGTTGATAAACTAGATGATTGCCATAGTAGTGTCATTACGATCCCACCTAGGAACATATAGATATAATTTCCTGTAAACCAAGCCAAATGATCCATATTACCCATTGATTTCATTCCACCTGAAAAAGTCTTAAGTCCGATATAAAAAATCACAAGACCTACTAGGGTTGTGATAACGGGATTTCCTAAATCCATATTACTCACCTTTTTAATTAATTGTTTTGTTTTTGACATTGTAAATACACATTTCAAAAGAATAATAAGAGGCCACTAGACCTCTTATTTTTATTATAGTACAAAATTGTTACAGTTTTGTGAAATTTAAAAATAAAAATTGGCTGTGGAGGATGGAGTCGAACCATCACGCCTTTCGGCACACGAGAAACAATCGTGCGTGTCTACCAGTTTCACCACCCCACAATAAATTATGCTGCGAGAGGCATCTGAGTATCTAGCGCCGCTATCATACGAGTCATACCAATACCACCCCCTACACGAGGGAAGAAGTCAAACTTTAAAAATTCCTCAAGTTCTGCCTCTACGCGGTCTTTACCAAATAAGTCAAATAACAGGTTTGCATACGCTCCATCGGTAATTGTGTGGAAAGTATCACGCATTTGATCTACGTTCGTAGAACGTTCAGCTGAACCGATTGTTTCCATACCACCTAAAATAACATCTATCTTACGACTTGTGCCATCGGCATTACGAGCCATGTTCCAAAACGGGCTAGTCATTTCAGGAAAATCTGTGATCATAGTGCTACCAAATATTTCTTTCATCATTAGCTCTTCACCAGCCTCCATTTCGGTATCTGCGCTTAATCCAAAGTGCTTCTGCCATTCAGCATAAGACCGTACTACAACATCACCAAAACCTCCGAAGCCTAAATACTCACAAAGCTCATAGTTCATATCTTTGAGATCATTAATGTCGCCTGGCATTTCAAATTCAAACATTGGAAAGATGATATCATGCCTACCTGGAATTGCGTTTGGTTCTTGTCTGTAAGAAGTTGAGACACAAAAAAAGCCCTTTGAATCAGGCTGGGAAAGTAATTCATGTTCTAACCACATCTGACCTGTTTGTGGAAGAGGCCAAACTTGATCTGCGTAGTTGTAGGTTGCTACATTAAAAGGGTCTTCACATGCAGCGAGTATGCTTAGTCTATTTTGGGTATGGACTTCGAGAAATCCTTTGTCTAAAAAAAATGACCTTAAAAGGCCAACTGTATCTGTAAATTTCTGAGGGGATATTAATTGAGTCATTAAAAAACCTTTCTTTATATAAAAAGACACGCAGATTTAAAACCTGCGTTCAAATTAACCAATTATATAAGATGTATAACCAAAGGGCAAGTTAAATTATTATTATTCTGCTAGTTTTTAGTCATCGGCTGGTTTCCAAGGCATACTAATGAACACTTCTCTTACCCACTCTGTGTATATTTCTTTAGCAAGTTCTGGATTCATATTATAGTGTTCTATTAGTGCGCCTTCTGGGTCACTATTAGTATAGTTGTCTGGGCGATTACGTTGAACTTTGTTCATAAATTGCCTATATTCGTCTGTAAGATCATTCATATTAATAACTCTGTGCTAGTCGCCACATTAAGTATTCCTTGCTCTCAATAGGTTCATATTTTGCTTCTGTATCACGAAGATTACTTACAATAGTTCCTGGAGTAGGATCTACAAAGTGTGGCATACTATATCGTTCTTGATGTATATGGGTATTTACAACTCTATGTTTAGTGCTTACAAAGTAATCGTTAGTCCAACGTTGTAATAAATCACCTATATTCACTACGACACCACCCTCTGCATAAGGTACAGGATGCCAGACACCCCCTAAGTCCTGTACTTCAAGACCTGGCACATCATTAATCTGCCATAACAAGGTGATGGTGCCGTAGTCGCTGTGTTCGCCAATGCGCATTTGCTTTTTTTCAAGAGGGCCAGTATACGCAGGATAATGAATGACTCGCGTTGTATTATAAGGATTTTGATGCGCATCTACTAGTGTAGTGCCAGTATTCAGTATAGTATCAAACTTTTCTAGTATGCGTAGTGTTAAATCGTCTGCAATACGAACTGAATTTAGTGCTGTAACTTTAAAAAAATCTATCTCAGTAGGCCATAGGGAGTCAGGCATACGAGTATTATTGTAATTGAAACTTTCTTTCATGTCTTTAGGAGCAGTTGGGTCTACATTTTCTGCACCCATAACACTGTATCCTAGATTATTTTCTGCTTGATAAGAGTACTTCTTTTTAACATCCAAGTTGAGTTCAAAAAATTGCTTCATATAATCAAACCAGTGATATATAATTTCTTGATCTTGTTTGTTTAATGTATTAGTAAAGACAGCGAAGCCCACAGTTGTGTAGGCTTCGCGAATCTCTTCCAGTACTGTGCTTGATTGGAAATCAATAACTGGAATCATAGTTTAGTTTCCTGGTACTGTAGCGTCAATGCCTTCAACATAATACATCATTGTATTAAGATGTGCATCGTCAGCTACTTCGCCGTCTTTAAGTTGAAGTTTACCAGTGTTGTCTTTGATAGGGCCGGTAAATGCAAAGTATTTACCATCAGAGATTGCTTGTTTAATCTCAGCAGCTTTCATCTTTACATTATCAGGCATATTAGTAAAGGGTGCCATTTGTACAGCTCCTTCATCCATATCACCAAAGTAGTTTTCTTTTTGCCAAGCACCAGCGATAACTTGTCCAACCTTCTTTACGTAGTAAGGTCCCCAGTTATCAATAGTTGCTGTAAGCTGTGCTTTAGGAGCAAATTTATACTGATCACTTGCTTGTCCAAATCCTAACTTACCTTGACTCTGTGCAGCTTGTAGGGGTGCGGGACTGTCAGTATGCTGTGCAACCATATCACAACCTTCTGCCATCATAACGTTAGCAGCATCTGCTTCTTTACTAGGGTTATACCAAGTATTTGCCCACACAATGTCGATATCAACATTCGGGTTCATCTTCTTAGCACCCATGTAGTAGGTATTGATTTCCCTAATAACTTCTGGAATAGGGTAGGCAGCTACATAGCAAATTTTATTAGTTTTAGTCATCATACCAGCAATAATGCCCTGCACGTGTCGTGCTTGATATAGCCGCAAACCATATGAGCTCATGTTATCTGCTTGCTTATACCCTGTTGCATGTTCAAAATATACATTAGGGAACTCTTTAGCAACTTTTAACATTGGCTCCATATATCCAAACGAAGTAGCAAAGACGATATCATTAGTTTCTGCTAGCATACGAATTACGCGTTCTGCGTCCGGGCCGTACTTTACGCTTTCGACGTAAGATGTTTTTACTTTATCACCAAAAGCTTCTTCTACTTGTTGACGACCAATATCATGACGATAAGTCCATCCATGATCTCCAATGGGCCCGACATATACAAAACCTACTTTTACGGGGTCGGCTGCAAAAGCAAGTGAGGACATAAGTCCAAGAAACATACTGATAACAACAGTATGAAATAGTTTTTCAAAATAACGCATTTTATTTCCTTTATTAAGCTAGTGCTCTAACCCGCGTTACAAGGCGGTCAGCACGGTTAGTTACTTGTCGATACCAACGAGAATCGACCATTTCATCAGCGGCACGATTCCAGTCACGTGCATCTACACCTGATTTCATACCTTTGAATTTAGATAGGCGCGGGCGCCCCATATTAAACATCATATTAGCTATGACCCGTTGAGCTTCTTCTGGCAAGTCGTCAAAGTCTGAGTATAGCTTGTTGCAGTCTGACAAGACTGTTTCGATATCTGATTCGAAGGCTTCAACGACTCTATCGTTATCGATGGTTGTGCCAACAGGTAATCCGCTTTCCGGATCACTATCCAGGACCAAATGGCCGATGCCAAAAGTAGGGTAGCCGAGATGATCGAGATATATTTCATTAACTTCGCCTTCATCAGCTGCAAGTTCCTCTCTTAATTTTTCAATGTTCATTAATCATATCCTTTCTTTTCGTGTAATTTTTTCATATAATAATCTTCTCTATCCTCTTCCATTACTTTTCTCATGCGTTGAACACTTTTTAACTCTTGTTTATCAAGTACAGTTACTTTTTGTGTCCAGTTATCACGTTTAACAGGGATGACTTGACAAATAGGGGTACCTGCAGGGATAATTACAGGTTTTCCTCCAGGCTCTAAGTCAGTGTGAAGAAAAGGAATGTTAACAACATTATTGTATACATCCGAATCTACTAAACCCGTTAAAGGAATAATAGGAGATTCTAATCTATTTATGCAAGGAACAAATAATGTAGAATAGTCTTTAGGAGTTTCGATAACCCAAGGATTCATGTACTTAAGAATAGTCATATTCTCAAAAGCAGAACCTCTAACTTGTGATGATGGGTGACTTTCAATAGGGTTCCACTTTTCCATAAGCATCTTATGTTGATCATCAATATAGGGAAGATGTATAACACCTTCAGGAGTTAATTCAATAATAACATCCATATGCATTAGCATAGTATAACCAGCAGTCATAGCATCTAAAAAAGGTATACAACGCTTTACAGAGGATACTTTACCTAGTTTATCATCTTCTACTTTAGGGGTAATGTTTTTAAACCACGACGGTACAACTTTTTTAGAGGGAAGCGGAGGTAATACAATTTGATCAGGATAATCATGTATTAAATGAAATTTGATGGTTTTATTTGTTGGCATTGACTAACTATGTGTTTGATTTAACAAATGAGGATGGAATATCTTCCATTGAATTTACAATTCTACCACAGGCGCATACGTCACAGGAACAATCTTTACACTCTGGCCCGTAGCAATGGCAGGAGTGACCGCAAGTTTTACATATTTTATTGTCTGTAACCATTTTTTAATCAGTCTTTCTGATATCATAAATACGTTGCTCTTCGGGGCTAGTTGAATATATTTGAGGTATTGAGCAGTTTTCTTTAGGATTAACAACCCAGTTTAACTCTTGAATTAGTCTCGTATACCACATTTTGTCATGTTCGTCACTAGCTTTTTCTCTATCTTCTTTAAGTTGCTTTACTCTGACTGCTACATAGTCATGTGTTGTAGCGGCCAAGCCACGTCTCATGCTGCTACCTTGTTATTTTCAAGAATAGTTAAAGGATTCATCGGACTCACGCCCAGCATATTACCCCATGCTTCGTAATAATGTCTCATGCCAACTTCATCATGAATTGTAGAGTTTTCATGACGACCGTGTAGAATGTTTCTCGATTCGGTACCTTCTCTCATTGTAGTGCCTTGACCAGCAACACCGATAAGATCTTCATGCAGATTACGACCAAACGGTCCCCAAATAGAATTGTGGTGTTTGATTCTTGTTTGTCTTTCTTCTGGTGTATCACACTTAAGTCCGTATCCACGAAACTCAATCAACACTTTGTTTGGTCCAAGTGGTGTCACTGAATCTGACCTATAGGCACTACCACGCAGGTTAAAGTTAAAGCCAGGGAACAGGTCAACCATGTACCATTGGTTTGGTGGGAGATTAGGAAAACTAAGATCGCCTCTATCCTCAAACCCATCGTATTCTTCGTAGTTGACTGTAAAAGAGCTGACATTGACATGCCCATTTTCAAAAGGAATATTTTTTCTAGCAAAATATTCATCATTAAATCCACTCACTCTATTGAAGTAATGCATAAAGTCGTGATAAAACTCGGAATTGGTATCGTGCCATAACTTATAGTTGGTTTCAATCACTGCTTTGTGATAGTGAAACACTTCCATCTCTTCTGTGTCAATAGCATCAGCAATACAATCAAACGCACCTGCTGTCCACTCGTCTACAGACTGTGTAGGATTAGAGTCGAGTGTAACCCACACCATGCCACCATGATAAACTTCGCAATGAAGTTCTTTACCAACGGTTTCGTTGCTAGTCATATTACCTGCTACGCTATGAATGTTTTCTCCGAGATATGCTTTCACGACGTTGCCTGTGTTCCAAGCAACCACACGTTGTCCTGCAATCTGAGTTGTGCGGAAATCTCCTGCATTGTACATCTCAGAAATATGGCACATAGGTACCCACACTTTTGAAAAGATATCTTCTTGTTCACGTAAGTAAATTTCGTGGTTATTGTAGCATTCGCTACTAATGTATTCAACTTTAGGTGTTTTAGTCCAGTTACTATGATTACGTGGTGGCATGTGAGTCTCCCGTATATTTGTATTTAACAAACTTGTTTCTAGTGATGGTGCGAAGTCCTCCATCTGCTAATAAATATTCTGGTTCGTGTGCTAATTGTTGTGTATCTTTTAGTCCTTGTTCTGGCTTGTCGTATTCGCTTGCACACTTAATACTGCCCCAAGGTGTTGTGCGGATAGGACTTTCAAAATGCTTTTCTCTACCATCCCTAAATTTAAGTCGCCAACTAATAACGCCTTTTTCTGGTTCTCGTAATACTCTAACCTTGTGGTTCATGGGAGCAAAATCAGAGTACCCACGATCATCAATCGCATTTTGTGGGCATGCTTTTATACAACTGTAGCACTCCCAACAAAAGTTTGGTTCTATGTTTACTGCTCGTCTAGTAACAGGGTCAATATGCATGATATCACTTGGACAAATATCAACGCAATAACCGCAGCCGTCACAGGCGGTCATGTATACAAATGTAGGCATTAACTATCCTTTTCTATATTTCTGACTTTTTGGAGGCGACTTTTTAGATCCTGAAGGTCCGGCCCAATAGACTTTATTAGCCCAGTAAGCTGCTGACATTTTTCCTTTGGCGATGTTGCGACCGTGCCTTGCTTTAAATGATCTACGTGCCTCTGGAGAATAGTTGTGGCCCATAGAAGAGTCTCCAAAGTGTATAAGTCGCACTTTGTCACCGTCCTTGGCGAGTACCATGCCCTTCTTGCCTTCTCGGTTTGATCTTCTTGGTTTGTTGAATCCATCAAATTTTGTTCCTCTGTAGTCAATTTTACCACTAGGTAATCTCTTCACTCCTGGGTATTTTGCCATAGTATGTATCCTTATTAGATTTTATTGGTCTTCAAATATTTCAAAGTATTTTGTTCGTAATTGCTCAGTATATTCTCTCTTAACTGTTAGGTGTGTTTGATAATATTCACTAAACTTTTTAGACTGTGAATACAGATGATCAATATTATTTTTATTAGGCATTTTCTGATCAAGTATCGGTTTGATATATGTTTTAAAAAAATCAAAATGGCATAAAGTGCTTGGATGCGGATCTACAGCACTTTGTACAGAAAGCACTTCTTTGTTGTCAACGATGTGTTCCCATAAACCTTTTTTGATGGGTGTGATAAACTTATCATAGTCAATAGAATTAAAAACTTTGTTATATATTGGATTTTGCATATAGTTGCTATCATCTATTGTCTTTTGCTTAAGTCTCTTTTCTTGCCAATTAGAAAGATCATTGTAAAAACCTTGCCACAATGCGAAATTGTACTCAATGCCCTTAGCCTGTAGATAATTCTGACAATCATATATGTTTTCTAACATCTGATAGTATTCTTGAAATTTAGATTGCTTGGGGTAATCCAAAAAATCACTGTTTACAAAAGCAGTCACAGGATGACTAGTTCGAAACCAACGAGTAGTTTTAAGTTTCAATGCGGCCATCAAATGAGTTTTTGCATATTTTATCTCGTTGTTTTTAACATAGTTGCCAATAAATTCTTCGTCAATCCCTACTATATGACGATGGTGACCGCTGAACATAATAAACACGTGGTCAGACTTATCTACGGTATAAAGCTTCTTTTTCATGACGCTATTGCCCGATGCACTAGATCCTAAATTATGGAATTCTACGTCATAATGTTTTTGTATGTAGTCTGCCCATGTGGGGTATATCCATTTGGTAAAACTACCCCCTATTACATGTACTCGGTGCATCATACCTATTCTTAATATCGTTTACAATTTGCCACTGCCTATGGGTCAGTTGTGGGTATCTACTCTGAGCCAACATACACCCAAGTATAAAATCTTTTTCAGCGTCCGTCAAAGCCTGTTTATCAAAAAAATCCTTTAAAGGCTTTCTTATTCTTCTTGTGCTAGAAGTCAATATCTTTACCTTTATTTTCCCAAGTTTTATAACGAGTAGGTTCAGAACCTGGGTGATCCTTTGTTTCACTAGGAATATCATAGATAAAAGGATCAAGTTCCATTAATTGTTTTTTCTTATTTTGAAATTCTCGCTCGAACTTCCAGTCATCATACTTATTGATTAGCCAACTTATCATATTGTAGTCTCCTATTTTTTAGTAGAGGTAAAAACGGTACAGCGTCTTGTTCAAATATAATAGGATCTGCACCATCAATGGTCATAACAATCGCTATATTTCTTATTCCTGTTCCGTACATCTCATTATGTGCTACAGCATAAGCACAGCCTTGAATATAGTAATCTGTAATTTGTTTAGTAGATTTCTTCTTCTTTGATGTTTTAAAGTCAATAATAGTAGGCTTGTCTTTCCAAATACCTACCATATCACAACGCCCAGCATAGGAATATTTATTTGACCATAATACTTGTTCTTGTCCCCAGACCTCTTCAATACCTCGCTCTGTAGCTCTAATTAAATCACGACTCATCTGTCTTACGTCTAGTCTCTCCTGAGATAATTCTTGCCATACGTCTTCCCCGTTGAAATGCTTTTCTGCATATTCGTGAACTAAAGTGCCTCGATCTGTAGCTTCTTTGGAAACCCGTCGAGCTTCTTCTTCCCCTACTCTCTCTATCCATTTTTGTAACCAAGTGTTATCTGAAGTTTTACCCAATATAGTAGTAATTGACGGATATGATCCGTCAGGTGTATGATAAGTACGTCCCGTGGGTAGTGTATCAGTATCTACCTCAGTCGTGTAGTCGTACTTCCCTTTTAAAATCGTCCACGGTGTTGACAATAGGTTTTCCTTTCGCATTCAAGCTAGTATTAATTAAAATGGGATACCCATATTGTCTAGTTTTTTCTAATACTTTCCAAAGATACGCATTAGAAGAGCCAGTAACAGTTTGAAGACGGGCAGTATTATCATGAGTTTTAAAGTTACCTTCAATAATATCAGCAACAAATAACATTTCTTTAGAATGTTGATAAACTTTAAAGTAGTTATCAGCTTCTTCAATCTGACAGACAGGCGCATAAGGTCTCCAAGAATCAGTATCTCTCATTTTTATACGATTTAATTTTTTAATGTTATCATCAGTAGGAGCACATAGCAAAGACCTATTTCCAAGAGCTCGTGGTCCGAATTCTGCGCGTCCTTGTATGACAGGAACAATCTCACCTTTAATAATTAAATCAGCACATTCATCAGCTGTAATATCATTATTTGCAGACACTCCTAAGTACGCGTTTTCCCATAGTGGACGAGTAATTAAAGCAGCAGCTCCTAGCGCACACCCAGCATCACCTGCGGCGGGTTGAATAGCAACGTGCTTAAAGCCTGAATGTTTTAACAGATAGGTATTAGCAACACAATTTAGGGCAACACCTCCAGCATATGCTAGATTAGTTAATCCTGTTTCTTTTTGGAGCCATGTTGTAAGAGAGAGTAGTATGTTTTGAGTAACTTGTTGTACAGAAGCCGCAATATCCCAGTCTAGAGTACCAGTGCCTACTCCGCGTTCTAAGTTATGTAAAAAAGTATAGTCACCGTCTGCATTATAGTCTACAACTTTTTGATTAATCCAAGATGCCCATTTAGGTTTTCCATGAGCAGCAGCACTCATCACTTTACACTCATCGCTTAGAGGTACAAATCCCAACAAACGAGTAGCACTAGAATAAAATAAACCAATAGAGTTTGGATAACGAAATCTTTTAATCCATTCGATTTGACCATTTCTATATACTCCTAAAGAGGTTGAATAACGATTGCCTACCGTATCTACGACCATTATAGCACAATCAGTCCAGTCAGTGGTTAAAATAGAACTCATAGCATGAGCTTCGTGATGATCTACTAATACAGGGCGTGCAGATGTAAGTTTTTTAATATCTGATTTAAATTGATTATAGGTAGTTTCTTCATAAAAAGCAGCAAATTCCCAATCATCATACTGATTTCTTAACCAACGAATAGTATTTTCTGGAAAAGATTTATCAAACTTTTTTCGGGTAAAACGCTCTTCGTGAGAAGCACCTTCAATAAATCCGTTATTTAAAGATGCGGCTGCACTATCGTGATGATAAGAGCTCACTCCTAAAATCTTCATTAAAGTACCTTTTGGCTAGAGTTATATATTCTGATGAATTAATTGTATTATACTTCATAATTGACATAAAGTCAACAAAAGTCCATCTTTTGTTGTCAACGGTAGGTTGTATTCTATGAACCATAAAACAAGGAAAAGTCACTGTTTTTCCAGGACTTGGATAAATTCTTGCGATAATGTTTGAAGGTTCTGGATAAGCAAAATCAGCCCCTAAAGTTCCTAAAGGATTCCAGTTTCCAATTTCAAGAGGCTTACCTTCTGTTAAATATATAATCTGAGTCCAATATCTACCCTTACGAGGATTAGTTAAAATTCTTTGATTAAAAGAAAAAGAATCTGAATGCCAACTGTAAACATCACCCTGCTCTAGTAGAACTGCTTTTTTCCCTTTAAGATCGCAAATGATTCTATTCTGATGGTGGGGGTCAGTATAAGAATTAGCCTCTATATATTTCAACAGAGGCTTTATCGATTTTGCTATAAAATCGTTTTTATTTACAAAAATACAATCTTGCCACTTTGGGTCAATCTCATCAACCATGTTCACCTATATAATCATCAATAAATTTTGCTAATTTTTTATGTGCTTTTCTATTTGGATGAACACCATCAGGGTAAAAATATTCATCATGCTTCTTCCAAAAATCGATCTTACGTTTAGCGCATTTGAAAAGAAGTTCAGATCCTATTTTATCATCGTCTGCCATATCAGCAATATATTTGATATCTCCAAAGTACTCAGTATCTTTCCAATTTGGGTAGAGAAATTCAGTAATACTAGGAATTTTCAAGAAGCAATCAAAACTAGATCTTATCTTTTCTATGCCTCCTAGTAAAATAAGTTTATGTCCAATCTCTGTGAAGTGATTATAAAAGTTATCGTTCATCCAACAAATTTTTGTCAGTATATTTTTTTCTTTATGAAACATAGGATGTTTTTCTTCTTCAAGATAGCCAAAGCTACGAGTAGCACAAGTTTTAACATAGACTATATAATCAAAATCATCTAAGTCATGTCTATCAAATAAGTGAGCTATTACTACACCATCACCGTGGCCAGGAAAAGGATTATGAACTACTTCATATTTTCTTGTTTCGCCAAGATAGTTGGAGAGTGAATACTGAACTGCGTGAAGATTTATATCATCACCCATAGAAGTATCCCACTCTCCGGCGCTCCACGAGTCACCCGTGACGTAGATTTTTTTACGAGCAGATATCAACCCACTCCTTGATTTCGTCCCACTTTTGTTCTTCTTCATCAAGGCTTTGCTTGCGAATAATAGTAGCTACTTTAGTAATAGTAGCAACAGGGATTGAATATTCAGTTTTAATATCTTTTTTAAGTTCAGCAATTGATTCACGAATTGAGTCCATTTGAACCATCAAATCAACAATGCGGCTGATTTCTTTTTTTACTTCAGATTTAAGTGCGTATTCCATATTTTCCTCTATGTTAGTTCTGTTATAGTGTAAAACTTCATAACTTCGTTCGTCAAACTTTTTGCTATGTTATCAATGTCTTTAGGTGGGCATTCAACTTCATATATCTCACCTATTTTTACATTTTTAACTTCGCTGAATCCTAGTGTTTGTAAACTATTTGTCACTGCTTTACCAGCATTGTCTAGTATACCAGGATTGTAGTGTGTAGTGATTCTATATTTCATATTTTACTTTAGGTTGTTGTGTTGGAAGTGTAAACTTTGAAAGACTCTCTCATCTTAGCGGGTTTACGGCGAATGAATCGTTGTTCTTGAAGATTAAACATAGCTTCGTTGAACATTTTCATGGATAAGTCTGTAGAGTCAGAAGTGCTTTTGATAAGTAATTTTTGATGAATTAGGTTGAGTGCAGTAACAAGATTAGCAGAACCAATCTCTCTTGAACCGATAAAGTCACCCTCTCTTCGTGGGTTAACAAGTTCATAAGAATCATTATACCAGATGTCCCCCGAATCGTCATCAAAAACTTCTACAGGCATACCTGACAGAATCTTCCAAACTAAATCATTAGCATCTTGTTGTTTCATGTACTCATCCTACCGGCTGCGCAACTACGTTGCTAGACAACCCAATCGTCACGATATGGTTCCACATAGAACCACGCTAGAGCTGTAGACACACGCTTCGCGTGAACTTCTTTAGGCTGGCTCATAGCATTAACAAACTCGCGTTTGAAGCGTAGCCAAGGATTTTTTTCAGTTTTGACAGGCTTCATCACAGCTATATCACGTTGGTTCCAATGGTCACAACGCTTTGCATAAGCTGGCTGAGAGTTAAGAGACCTAGTAGTTTCATCCAACTTCTGTTGGAGCATGTTATACAGCTCTTGAAAAGCTTCGCTTTTCTCTGTTTCACTCATGTCAGCAACGCAAATGCGACGTGCGTTCCGTACTAGATCACGATATGCATTACGCGATGTCAGTTTAAAAAACATTTTTTTTACCTCTTATTAATAGCAAAGTTAGTGCCGAATGGCAAGATTAAAATTTTAACAGTTCTGATAAATCATTAAACGACATATCTTCTTGTGAATCTGAAAGGAGTGGTATCTGTTGCGCAGGGTGAGAAATGTTTCCCTGTCTCCAAAAGGATTTTGGATCATACCAGATGTATTTGTTGTATGACCGCCAAAGTGCGTTGATCTTGTTGGCTGATTTATCATACTCATCAAAGAACGGATCTTGAATAGATATGCGATTTCTAGCATCTTCCATCCATTTTACCGCACACCAAGGAGACCAACGTGCTGCATTTTCAGCTTCACGAATAGTTCTAAGGACACCCCAATCCGAGTACCCGCCTGTATTAAATGTTGGTTTTGCTTTAGCCATTAGCTACTTTTTCCTGTAAATGATTAAAATGATCGACAATATCAACAATGAACCGAGCAGCAAAGAAATCTCCGTGAGAAAGCCTAAGATCTTCGTATTCGTTCATTGTGTCTGGGGAGTGTTGTGAGAGGATAGCTTTTGCCTCTAAAAGTGATGGACGTTTATGCATTCGTCATTCCTTATTATGTTTTAAAAGGTACAAGTCATTCTTTTCTTGACTTGTTTATAGATTATAGTAAAATAAATACATGTATGCAACTGAAAAGTATGTTCGCATGGAAGCGAAAGAGATGCAAAGTATGATTCGTGAAGTCGCCAACGATCTAGGAGGCGACATTAACTACTTGCACTCAGAAATCACAGATTTAAGAAACGAGATAAAACAACTCTCGGAAGATCTGCAAGAGCTTAAGGAAAATTTTGATGCCAACTTATAAAGTAGTTTTATTTAGTGATTCTATAAACCAACAATACATGACAGAACAGAAACAAGCAATTAATAATTTACTTCCAGACCTAGCTGTAGAAGTAGTTGATCATACAGATTCTCGTCTTGCTAAATTTTCAGATAAAAACAGAGTTCCTTGTATCATGATTTTTAAAGACGAAGCACGTATGCAAGCAAGACACTCAAAGCTCAGTCATTCTGAAGCTGCAAATTGGATAGCCGCTCGTGTTATTTAATGCCTAAAGCAATTTCTTGCATTCCTCATAAACTAAGAATAGACGCTCATAAAGTAGACTATCTTCGCGCTATCTCGGAATCAATGGACTACCCCTTTCAATCAGAAGATGGACGTGATCCTTCTCCTGCTCATAAATCTTTAGAAACT
>Ga0209535_1000504_pt1 | contig 27837 bp, 26 predicted proteins | sample LinPmetageLP28_FD_184041 | JGI IMG/M metagenome (GOLD analysis project Ga0209535, IMG submission 184041) | Marine viral communities from the Pacific Ocean - LP-28 (SPAdes) (version 2) | ecosystem: Environmental > Aquatic > Marine > Oceanic | place: Pacific Ocean | collected 2009-08-22
ATGTAACCTGTCTGTTTAACCACGTTACTGAATGCATCTGTTGTGACTGTATCATAAAGCGTGACAGATCTTTTGGCCACTGTTCCGTGATTGTACAAGGCCAGGCCTGAATCAAATTCTATTATGGGTCTCTTGGCCCTGTCATCCTCGTTCAGAACAGGAGTGAATCCGCCGACCCTTGCCGTCTCTTCTATTATGGATTTGTGGAACCATCTGTTGTATCTAGACCAAGCATTTTGATCCTGTGAATCTCTCTTGATTGTTATGTAGTCTTTTGATTCTGGTATGTAATAGGCCTTGGCATATGGTCTTGAATCGTACCCTGCTTGATCGTAAAGTATTGTTGACTCTGTTGCATAACTTCCTGGGGTTATTAGGTCTTCAACATCAGTCAATGTTATCGCATCACCAACTCCCTCAACATAGTATTCTTTGTTTTGGTACGCAGTTGCCACCAATGAGCTTGTGAACTTTATCTTCATTCCATTGGAAAGATCTAGTGTTCTTAGACTGTAATTTTTTGCACCTATTATGTCATCTTCGACATTTATTGCTGTTGTGCTAGATGCATCTTTGATCTGTAGTATGCCGTACATGGCATCATGGTTGCCACACTGGTAGTATAAAGTATCCGGTGCTCCTGTTGTGGGCACGGTGAATGTAACCGTTCCGTAGTCTGCGCCGTTGTTAGTTACTCCTGTGTCAAATATTGTTGATGTTGAACCATCTGCTGAAACCTTGCTCTTGTATGGCTCAGTCATTATGTAGAAAGGATGCCCTTTGGCGTTGACATTAAACTTGTATGTGTTACCCCTGTAAAGTGTTAGAATAGGATTGTTCTCGTTCTCTCTGTGTGTAAAGTTGTAGGCACCTTGTGCCAAATTCTCTACTGAATATTCCGCTACTACACTGGGTCCGACTGAATCTATTTCTATGGCTCCTGTGCCTTCTGGTATCCAGTAGTATTCCCTGTAGTTCACCAACTTGTCATAGTCTATGGCAGGGTTCCAACTGTAAACAGTCTCCTTGTTGAGCCTATCATGGTTATTGACCTTGCCTCCTAAGTACTTGATCTGATTGATGTAGTCGTCGTATGTTGCTGTAAATTTTACTTGATCCTCAGGATTAACCGATGTGGTGTCTCTGTCTGTGTATGTGACTGTAGGCTCCAGTTGGTAAGCAAATCTGTCTCTGCTTGTAGCAGTGATGTATCTGTCGTCGACCTCTCTAGTGTAGGCATCCTGTTTACCTATAAAACCGTCCAGCCTCTCTAATTTACCTTTCTGTACCAATGGATCTATTGTGCTTGACAAGAAACGTTGATTAGTGTCTGTCCTGTAGAAAGCAGGCAAATGCTGTACTGTACGCCTGTACTCGTTGTTGCCCTGTTTGACAACTTCGTTATTAGTTAATGCGTTTGTTGGATTGTCTGCCATTAGTATCCTGATCCACTACTGCCGGTGCTTGAACTTGATCCCGATCCTGTTGTAGTAGAGCCTGACACTGCTGATCCTGATGTGGTGTTGGTCGTGGCAGTTGATGTTGATGTGACCACAGTTCCGGAAGCCGCCAATTGGTTGGCTCCAAGTGCTGTTATGATTGACACATCATCAACGGTGGCCCCACTGATGAAAATCTCGTCTGCCGCTGAGTCTAGTTGAAACAAGGACCCAAACCCCTGTCCTGACTGGTTAGGCACAATCACCGCTGTCAGTAAGTCTGGAGCGAGTTGATTGTGTATGTAAGCGGCTAATTCTGTAAAATAAAAACTGTCTCCGAAATCCCAGTTGTCTAGTGCAAAAAATTCATTGATTGCGGCAATGACTCTAGTCTTTACCACTGCGTCTGACACGTTAGTTTTAGGATTTTTCACAACCTTGAAAGTTGCCTGTAGTTGTTCGTCAGCATTTGAACCAAAAAGTATCTTGTATTTCACTGGATGGTATATGATCTGATCTGATAATGATTTCAATGGATTAAGTGTTCCTGAATAGTTGATTCTCAATTGATCTGCTGTTGATACATCGGGTTTGCTTCCGCCATCTTGCAACCATATTCTAAATAGGTTGTCGTATGTTCTTTCCAACAGATATACGTCAACTATGTTTGACACGCTAGGATCTATCCTAGTTTCCTGTCCTGCGTGATGTTTGTACTGGAATTCGATTGAGCTTCTGCCTCTTCTTGCTGTGTAGTCTGTTGTTGTAGTAAGTGTGTTGGTTGTAGAACTGTACTTCTTGATAACGTCTTCTGCACTGTCATAGAAGTAAAATAACTGTTCATCAGTGTATGCTGTCGTGTTAAGATTTATGTCTGTTTCTTTTTCTGCAACAACAAAATTACTTGCCGCGTATGGTCTGAACCTTTCTATGTTGTCATAAGAAATGTACTTTTCTGAAAATACGAATTTAGTTGATTCTGAAAGAGTTGGTTCAACGAATATGTCAAACAGTTCTGGATTGTCTACAACACCGTCGTCGTCTGCATCAAAAAATCCTATCTTGACTTTCCTGTTGTCCTGGAAACCGTCTGCTTCTGTCACAACATCGACCACCTGCCACGTAAGAGGATAGCTCACGCTGTTACCTGTGGAAACTATACTATTGGTCTTTAATATCTTGACAGAATCTTTTACACTCCTGCCCGTGGTGTAGTCATAAATTTTTTCTTGCACGTCATAGTGGAACTTGTTCTGTGATTCTGATTCAAACACATAATCCAGTTTCCTGTACTGCACTGTGTACGTGTTTCCGTCATTAGTGAATTTAAACCACCAACTTGCATCCGCATTTGATCCTGCAGTCGATCCTGCATTGGCCAAATCGAAAACTGTGCTAGTGCTTAAATTTGTAGACGTGATAACTTTCCATGTTTCTGAATCAATGTCATACCTTAGTCCAAACTCCTCATAGGCCTCTATCCTGTCCAACAGGTCCGCTTCAAGTGTTGCGGAAAATGATGTGGTCAGATTTGGTATGATTGCATTTACGACCGAACCATTTGGCACTATGTTGTTGAGTGTGACTGGTCCGACTCCCGACTCCAGGTCTCCTGTACCACCGTTGGCACCATCAAGCACAACTGCACCAATCTTAGCCCATAACCTGTCCTCAGAATTATCTGTCGTTGACGTCACCAATGTACCGTTTAGAAATTTTCTTGTGTCTGGTGATGTAAATTTGATCAACGCTCCCGGTTTAGCAAACTTCATGTTGGAAGTTGCAGAATCACCTATGACCAATGCACCACCCGATGTGAAATATCCTGTGTTGGTATTAGTAGACGTTGTTGTGGAATTCCAGGTTGCACTCAATGTGCTGGTGTCCTTCGTGCCGTACTTCAAATAATAAAATTGTCTAGCATATGCTTCTTTTAATCTTGCTTCAACCGATGTGTCTATTGTGGACTGTATGTTATTCTTGTTATTGAAGGTGAACGTAAACTGTTGTAGTGATTCTTCCCTGTACAGTATGCCATCCTCTGCGAACACGTTAACGTCTGAGTATGCACCTGTTGGATCTAGTATCTCTTTTGCTCTAGATATGCCTGAAGCCGATCTGTTCACGGACCTCACCTTGACTATCTCCTGTGATGCTGACAATGGTACTACTTGGTAATCCTCTGCTGTGATCATCCTGTTCTGAGAATAATATACCTGTGCGGCTTTCTCTTTGATAGAATCATTTGATTCCGTTGCCGCCGAATTGTAAACGCTGGCCTTCAAGCTCATGCTCATGCTTAATGTCTGCTGGGCACCGTTGGCGTCTGTGTAAGGTACTGTTAATGATATACCTTGCATGTCCGCCGGTTGTATGGCGTACTTGGCGTTGTCACTAGTCCTGTAGTAGGTCCTAAAACTTCCCAATGGTAAGTTGGAGAAATTTCCGTCTCCAAACACAAGGTCAATCGTATCGTTATTTTTAGTCACGACATTGTAAGTGTTTCTTTCTGCCTTTGACAATGAATTGTATATGGCATTGTTACCTGACAATGACGGCACTTTGGTCCATGGCTCTGACAACTGTCCGAACTGGTCCAACTTGTACAACCAAACATCTGAGTCGTTGATATTTGCTGTTGCAAGACTTTTAACATAATTTGTAATCGAAGTGTCAACAGTGAATTCTTGGTTCTGCATTACTCCTTGTTTGAATAAGAAGAAGAAACCTGTGTTGTTGCTACTGTCTCCGGATCCGTCTGCCCTGTAAGTGTATGTAAGTCCTGTTCCCGGCACTGGTGTAGATTCGAATATGCTTTCAGAGTCGTTTATTGAACTAGACACTATCTCAAATGCCCTCGTTGTACCTCCCACTGGGTTCTGGAATTTGAATATGGGTAGATCCAATTGGTTGGAACTCAATGTGTACACTTCTGTGTCTATGCCACCTATCTTTCCAGACTCTCTTGGGTTACCGAACAGTTGTCCTGTCTGGTTGGCCGCATTTAGTATCGAGGTGAACTGCTCTCTGTAGTTTGCATTTGCAGAATCATTCCAGATGATGTTTGCATTTGCTAGGTTAGTCCCTGTGCTGTCTTGCACATCCTGTGTCGTGGATATGCTATCTATCTTCAACAGTCCTGTTGCAGGTTGATTTCTTTTGGCATTGTAGTTGATTAATCTTGCCAACCTTAGAACCGAATTTCTTCTCTCTGCAGTTTCTAAGAAATTTTCTCTGGCATTCAAGTCTACCCTGAATGATAACGCCTGTGATATGTAAGCAATTAAATCTATCAGTGCTACGTACTCAGAACTCTCAACAAAATCGTTGAAATCATCAGGATAGTTCTCACGAAGATACGCTACCATGGTCCTTCTCAGTGTCTCAAAGTCGTAACTTTTGAAATCTGCCTGTTGGAAAGCCTGGTAGATCTTTCTCCAATCTTCCGCAACTAATAATCTGTTTTGTCTGTCTGTGGTAGCCATTGTAATTACAACGGTATTTATGTGTTAGGAAATGTGCGTATATTAAGATAGACGCATCAGTGAGTTCTCATCAAAATTGAATCTCAGTTTCTCTGTGATGTTCAGTGGCACGTACTTGATTGTTGCCTGAATTGCTATGCCCTTGTCCGCTTCCGTTACCAGTATTTCCTCGGTGGCAATACGTGGATCAGCGTTTAAATTAGCGGTTATGTCATCAATTATGGCATCCTTGAGTGCCTCTGTGAACGGTTCAAATATGGCATCGTATATCATGGTGCCAAACTCTGGATTCTCAACTCTCTCGCCCTTACGCACTGATAACCTATTGATGAGGTCCTGCTTGGCTACTGCGAAGTCGTAAAGTTTGAAGTTCTGCTTGTCAGCACGTGAACTGAAACCTTTGAATGTAACTGACTTGTTTGATAGGTCTCCTGATCCTGAATCACCGTACGCCATTAATGTAATCTCCTAAATTCTACGTCTACCTTGCTGTAATCCACAGCGTAGTAGCCAGTGTCTGTCATGTGCCTAGCCCATGGAACTTCCTGTGCCATGACGCCTAGATACCTACCAGGCAACTGTTTGTATTTAAACGAATATGTGTTGATGCCTGCAGGTGATTTACCAACAAATCTTATGTCTTCTTTCAATCTGGAATCACTGAAGAGTCCTCCTGAAGAGAAGAACGTACTGATCGCCCCACCTATGTTACCTATTACAGTAGGTATGTTGGCTCCCACGTTCTGTAGAAAACTCTGTCCCATTATACCGGCTTCCCTGGCGTTGAACAGTCCTGCCTTGCTGGCCAGACTCTTGACCGTTTGCATGCCTACTATCTGTCCGCCGACCACACTTTGATAAGTCTGTGTGATGCTGGCTATACTGGATATTGTGGCCGGTATGTTTTTTGTAGACAGGTTCTTTGTCAACCCATCAAGTGAGTTTATGGTATTTTTGGCAAGATCAATGTTTCCAGAGATGCCTGATATTGTGTTTTGTCCTAGTGAGAACAGATCACCGGCGCTGTTGACAAAAACATTGTCCTTGAACAGTTCCTTACTTTTGTCTGTGAAGTTTTCAATCACTTGTGATGATAGGTTGTTGGTGAGATCGTCCACTGCATTGTTTATACTGAAGCCTTTTATTTTTTCAGATATGCTGTCCTTGATGTCGAACGGCAGATTAATCTTTTCCGAGATACCGTATATCTCATTGTACTTGGTACCAAAGTCGGTCAAGATTTTCTTGGCCTTGGCCGCGTCGAGGCTGTCGCCCATCGCCTGTTTGACGTGTTCCGATGCGTCCACTTGGTATCGAAAGTTCCTGATGTTAGAGTTTTTATCGAACCTTTGCCTGTGGTTGATAAACTCTGGTGTTCCTGGAGTGTTGGCAAGTTTACTCCACTGTTTCTTGTCATCGCTGTCTATGGGTATGATACCATCACTGGAAAAAACACTGGCCCTGAACATGGGTTCGTGTGTGACGAACCTGTGGACTGTGGTCTTGGTCTCCCTGGTGAATGGTTCCAGTGGTTTGATTCCTTTCTGTGCGAGCTCGACATCTCCCTCTTGCCTTTCCGTCATAGACGCCGCGTCAGTGTCTAACCATTTTGGTCCCCATTTGGTACTGGCCCCAGTTGAGTTGAAATGCACCTGTGCTCCTGCTAAATGTATCTGTCCAGACGCCCCATGCAACTGTGTGCCTTCTGTGAATGAACTTAGACCATCCCTGGAGTAGTCCCTTATGGATCCTGCCTGTGAACTGTTGAATATGCCCTTCTGCCCTAGGTTCATCATGTATGTTCCTGCACTCTGTATCAACTCACCCGACGAGCTCATCCTGATCTGTCCGCCGGCGTGCATGTTGATGTTGGAGTCCGAGTGTAGGTTGAAGTCACCTTCGGTCCTCATGTTGATTCCTCCAATTCCGGAGTACAAATCTATCCTGCCATTGCTCTGCATCTCTATGTAGGCGTTACCTGAACCGTGGGCTATGTACACCACACCTTCGGTGTCATGCATCAGCAACTGGTGTCCAGATGCAGTCCTCAATCTCGTAAGTTGGTTTGTGCCGTCTACTGCACCATCATCCATGACGAACGTGTGTCCCGTACCTCTTGTTACATGGTCAGTTGCTCCTGAATCACTTGCACCTACCTTTTGTTTGGTCGTTCCTGTGTCTTTACGACCCGGTGTGCTGATACCGAATACCTGGCTGGGTGTTTCCCTACGTGCCGAACTAGATGTGTTACCCCTCACGTTGTCCGCACTCAGTCCCTGCTTCAATAGTGTTTCTACGAATGGGTGTATGGGTTTTGGATATGCTTCGTAATCATTTTTTGGCAATGCGCCGGATGCCGCTCTGTTGAGTTCACCTGCTGGTACGTTGGTTGTTCCATAGGTTGCTTTCTTGTCAATGTCTGAGCTCAGTGTGCCTGCCGGTCCGCCGTCTGTTTTGTCCCATGTTTCTTCGCTTGATGCTATGCCCGGGGTCATGTGATTTGTGTAGGGATCCTGCACACACCCTATCCAGAAAGCCTGGTTAATCTTGCCTTCCGCGAATATGACCAACACAGTAGTGTCAAGATCAGGTGGAACTGCCCAGAACCCATACGAGTGTTGACTGTGTTCGTACTCCGTTGATCCTGGAATGTTGTGTCTCACACCCTTGGCACCGTAGAAAGGTGCAAGGTATTCGCAAGTGATCAGTTGTGATTCTGTCCCCGCATTCGGGTTGGCCTGTGCCAATGATGGTATCAACACACTCAACCTGCCCATCCTTGTGGGGTCCTTGTTGCCTTTGACTATGCCTATGTAGGGTCCTGGATTCGAACCTGCCCAGCTCTGGTCCTTGCCTGGTGCTTTGGCATTTGATGCATCTCCCTTCAAATAGTTGTGTAGACTCATTATAATCTTCCTCTGCTAAAAATGTTCTTGGCCTCTGTGTAGAGGTCCTTAATCTTTCTTCCTATGTTAATTACTTCCGATAGAGAACCACCCTCTTCTTTCAGGTACTGCCTCAACTCATTGGCTTGTGCCTTATCTACCACCTGAGACTCTCCATCTTTATTATTAGTTACGCCATATTCATCTACTGGATTTGAAATGTATACACCTTGGTTGTTGAAACGAGTCAATTGCAAAATATTGGTGTATTTCCCACCGTCAAAAACGTGTTCCACCTGGGTCACTCTGTACAGTCCAGAGAACATTCCCTGCTGTGATGATTCCATTTCGTAGATGCCCGTCTTGTCGTTTACGTCAGTGGGCATCTTGAAGTTCAACATTATGATCGGTTCCGCCAGGTCTGGGTTGTAGCACTTTCTTTTTACGTCCCACACCGCGTTGAGATTCCCCCTCCAAAAGCCTATCGTTTCATCCTTGCTGACCCCGGGTGCAACTTCCTTTGGCTCCGCGGGAATGAACTGTGATTGCCCCATCCATGCTGGATCTCCCAGTATCTCCATCCTGATGTTAACCATGTCAGCCAGTGGATGTGTGAGCTCATCTATGAACTGATCCACGAACGTGAATCCACCACCTGTCTTGTTTGTGCCTGCTGACTTGGCCACGCCGGGATAACTCCTGTAAATCAAATTTTGATCTTGCACATTGTCATCTGGGTTGAGAACTCCCCTTCTCTTTTCGACATTAATCTGTGATACCTTGTTCTTTCTCGATGCATCGGCCTCCACATCCTTCAGCCTGCTCTGATAGTAAGATACCTTGTAGTCGATGTTGAGATCTAAAATATCCACGTTGTCGCCCGTGAACATGTAGTCGTAGGTCTTGTACACGAAGTTCTTGAAATTCTGTCCCGTGCTGACGCCCGGTATCGACAGTGAGTATGCGTGTACCTTGTATGGTGAGACCACAAACTTGAACTTCTTGACATTCATATTTCTTTTGAGGTCAAATTCTTCAGTCGGGATCACGCTGGACCTTATCCTGAAGTAATCGAACCACATGTTGGAATCGTTCTTGGCCTTTTCGTACACTGCTTGTGCACCGCCCACAGATTCAACACCACTCAAAGTGTCTGCAACTTTGGTCTTCCACTGATCGAAACTTATGTCTGAGAACTTTGGGTCCGATTTCATTACTTCTTCCAACACCTTTATTATGCTGGTCGTAGTGTTGATCTGCATGAAGTTAGTACCTGTTGAGTGCAGGTTCGCCGCCCTCCTGAATCCTGGATCTACCGCCTGACTGGTCATCGGTGACTCATTGAAGAATTCGTTTTTAATTTTGATCTTTTGTGGATTAAATGACTCGTCTATGCTTATCTCATACTTGTCTGGAATGCTGACCCCAGAAGTTTTTGTTTCTGACCGATTCTGGCGATTCAGTATGTCCTCTAGTTCCTTCACCACACCACTCAACGTCTGATCCTTGGAAAAAAGTGTTCCCGTTGTCCTTGGGTAGATGGTCTTGTCCAGGTATCCGACCTCGTTCATGGGTATCGCCGTCGCAGTGTATACGGTGCCTCCTTGGTTGACATTTAACTGCATGTTGGTCATTTTGATCGGTATGATTCTTTTCATTGTTTCTTTTTGAACACCTGGTGGATTTGGTTGCCCTTTATCATCGAACCCTTGAAATTCTATTGTCAACAGGTACGGTGCGTCCACGTGATCCAGATAGCCGTTGTTGGCGGCCGCGGCCCTCATACGTTCGAACAGGGTTATGCCCGCCGGCTCTATGATTGTCATGCTTATCTGTGTGACCGATGTCGTTCTCCTCCTGTCGTTGAAGCCTGGTATGGCATTCATCCGTACCTCGTTGAAGTAAAGGTCGCGATCTTTTTTGAAAGTCCTGGAACTCTTGCCAAGCACTGCCCCCAGTCTTCCTTTGTCCACTGTTTTGTTAAATTCATTGCTGGGATCTCTTCGGCTCTCCCGGGCGTTGGCGGATGATTCGGCGTGGCTGGCGGAGTTGCTGTCCGCTATACCCCCGCTCTTGATTAATATGTCATGTGGTGGTCTCAATGTCTTGGTGTTTTCTATTTCAGACTGGCTTAATGCTGATAGTGTGAACAATGCATTGTATGATGCGAACTTTTCCAGCACGTTTGGTGTGGACACGTTGTGGACAAAAATCTTGTTATCCACGGTCTTGGCGTTGTCATTGTGGATGTTGAATTGTGTGGATACCTTTGCTTTAATATCAACACTTGATGTGCTTATGGTTTTTGCCATGTCTAAATTCCTAGATCCTTGAGCAGGTTCTCTTTCTTTGGTAACTGCACAATCACTCCGGGTTTAAAATCATAAATGGGGTCTTCTATTTGGTCTGGGTTACGCTGTGCGAACACCCACCAAAGCCTAGGTGAACCATACAGGTCATAGGCCAATAGGTCCGGCCTGTATGCGTAGGTCCTCTCTATGGTGTAACTTTGATCGTCATCTTCCGCCGTCAGCGTCCTGGGGTTTAAGATGTCTAGATAATTCTGTGTTTCCCCTGTGGCAAAATATGGTGATGTGTTCGAGTATTCGGCCATTAGATGAATCCTACCTCGTCACCCTTGCCGTTCAACTCACCGTTGACGAATTGCTTCATGGAGAACTTCTTGATTGAATCTCTGCTGTAGATTGGTGTCACCAGCACTGATATGTTTGATATTGTGGGTGCCCATGTCTGTGATTCTCCCTGTTGGGCAGTTATAAACTCGCCAGCATCTGCTCCCGTCAACTTTTTGTATTCTGTGTTACCCTGTTTTGTAGATATGTAATCTATGCCCTGCCTCAATTCCATGTTGAAGGAGTTTATTACAACCGGTACCCTGTTGAACATGTGATCCCCGTATCCATAAAGGTGCAGGATCGGTGGGGGATTACCTTTGAGTCCATTTAGGCCGTCGTCTTTACCAAAGAACATCTTGGTCGCCGTACGCAGGAAGTTCACCGTTGCCACCCAGTGTTTTGCGTCGTCTGAATTCTGTACAGGAAACTCACCAATTATGTTCATTTGTTCTACTTGTGAGTTCTGGTACGCCTGGTGTGGGAAATTGCTGTGTGTCATGTCCAATGCATTGTAGGCGGCCTGGTGTGCTATCTGCATTGTGGGTGTCAGAGGCCAGAACATGCCGTATGATTCTGCCAATGGCTTCATGATCGGATTGTTCTCAAAATCAAAAAACTGTCTCAATGGGCCTTCGGGGACCGTTAATCTCACACGCCAATCGGTCTTGTCGCTCCTGCCCGACCATTTGGCCCTGGCCTGCACTATCCTGCTGTCCGTGGAAATACCAGCACCCGTGAGCCTGGCCAAGGTCCTGTTGAATATTCCCCCTCCAACGTTTTTTATTATTTTTCCTATTTCTCCAAATGCCATTATAATGGTTGCTTTCCTTTGTAAAATTTTGTATACTTTAACTATATTTATAGGCATTATTCTAGGCACACTTAATTCACCATACGGCGCGATTCAACAGACCTGTTTGTGGTCATTTTCAATAACATACAGAAAAGGAATTTATGAAGAGAGTCAAGTACCTGAACAATCGAGATCTGCTACTGCAGATACATGCCAGCAAGAACACCTACTGTTCATACGTGGCCAAAGAGGATTCACAGTATGATTTGATAGTGCCCAATTTGAAGAAGGTAAATGCCAGTGCCGTGGCACAGGCCAGAAAAGCCAAGGCCAAGAGACTCACACAGGAAGCGTGGGAAGAGGCCAAGTCGGCAGGAATGAAAAAAATTAAGTTAGTGGACTACACAGTGAGTCCTAGGAAAATAGACAAGACGGATCTGGTGTTCAGGGTAATGATGTTTGATCACGTGCCTATGGATAGTGAACGAAAGAAGAATCCAAAGACCGTAGCAGACCACCACAGCAAGGTCAATTTCCCACCGTTCCAGCATTACAGATTCGATGTGAAAGGTAAACTGGTGTGCGTGGGTAAATCACACTGGGTGGGCGGAATGAGTAACGGACACTTCTCCGTAGATCATGGCAAGATGACAAACCAATTGGCAATGATGTACATGAAGTTGTGTGAACGTTATGGAACGAGAGCCAACTGGAGAGGTTACACATACAACGACGAGATGCAGTCACAGGCGTTGATGCAGTTGAGTCAGATTGGTCTACAATTTGATGAATCAAAATCGGACAATCCGTTTGCATATTACACAGCGGCCATAACAAACAGTTTCACGAGAATACTAAACATCGAAAAGAAGAACCAATCTATTCGAGACGACCTGCTGGAGTTCAACAACATGATGCCTAGTTTCACGAGGCAAAACGAGAATGAGACATCAGGTCCTTCGTACAAAGAGAGAATGAAAACAGCACACGGAGATGTTATGCAGGTCAATAAAACTGGTATTGCAAAATTGAATAAAGCACTAAAGAAAAAAGGCAAGATTGAATCAAAGGACTTTGAAACTGTTAATTCTAAGAAAGTCGACATGACCAATCACCAACCAATTGTAAAGAAGAGATGGTAGTATAAATGGCATTCTTTAAAAAAGTAGCGTGTTTTACAGACATACACTTCGGTATGAAGGGTAACAGTCGTATACATAATGATGACTGCGAAGCATTCGTGAAATGGTTTATAGAGCAGGCCAAAGCAGAAGGCTGTGAGACTTGCATATTCCTAGGCGACTGGCACCATCACAGATCAGCAACCAATGTTTCCACGATGAACTACACAGTTTCCAACATGGAACGACTGGGTGCGGCATTTGAAAAAGTCTATGTCATCATGGGGAATCACGATTTATTCTACAGAGAAAAAAGAGAAATTAATTCCATGGAATTTATAAGAAACATACCAAACATACATCTCGTCAACGAATGGTTAGTCGAGGATGACGTTGCAATTATTCCGTGGATAGTGGGAGACGAATATAAAAAGATCCAAAAAATGAAACAACAGTATGTGTTTGGACATTTCGAACTGCCATACTTTAAAATGAATGCTATGGTGGATATGCCAGACGTGGGCGGAATACAGACTGATCATTTTGCAGGCTGTGGACAGGTGTTCTCAGGACACTTCCATAAAAGACAAGTCATGAAGAATGTGACCTACATGGGTAATGCGTTTCCACACAACTACGCAGATGCATGGGACGATGACCGAGGCATGATGATAATAGAAATGGGTGGAAAACCAAAATATATTAATTGGCCAGACATGCCAAGATACATCACTATCAAGGTTTCGGAACTATTAGAGGATCCGGACAAGTACCTAAAACCTAACATGTATGTAAGAGTAACTTTAGATATAAAAATCTCATACGAGGAAGCAAACTTTGTCAGAGAAACGTTCATAGACAAATATCAATTGAGAGAATTACAACTAATCCCAGAACAAATTGATCAAGCACAACAACCGTTAGTCGAAGTACAAAAGTTTGACAGTGTTGATCAAATCGTTATTAAACAGTTACAAGGAGTTGATTCAGAAGTATACGACAAGAACATATTAACAGCAATTTACAACGATCTAGATGTCACGAATTAGTAAAAAAAAATTGATAAAAGTTTTAAAAGGCGAGCTCGAACAACCTATGTCTAAACAAACACTGTTGGATCAACTTGCAAAACCTGTAACTCAAGAAGAATGGTTACGTGGATACAATGAATGGAAAAGGAAACAACTTGCTAACGATTAAAGAACTCACAGTAAAGAACTTCATGAGCGTGGGCAACCAGGCCCAAGCAATAAACTTTTCGGATAAAAATTTAGTACTGGTCATTGGTGAGAACATGGATCTGGGTGGTGACGATGCAGGTGCCAGAAACGGTACTGGTAAGACCACAATCATAAATGCACTATCTTATGTGTTCTTTGGTGAAGCACTAACGAACATCAGAAGAGATAACCTTGTTAACAAGACTAACGAAAAAGGAATGTTGGTAAGTGTTAAATTTGTAAAAAACAATGTTGAATACACAATCGAAAGAGGCAGGAAGCCTCAAATATTTAAATTCTATGCAAACAACATTGAACAAAATCTAGAATCCAATGAAGCACAGGGAGAGAACAGAGAAACACAGATAGAAATCAATAAACTGATGGGAATGACACATTCTATGTTCAAGAACATTATTGCATTGAACACATATACCCAACCTTTCTTATCAACCAAACAAGCCGAACAGAGAGAAATAATTGAACAATTACTAGGTATAACACTGTTATCACAGAAAGCAGATCTACTGCGTGAAAAACAAAAAGCAACCAAACAGTTACTAACAGAAGAAAAATTAACAATAGATGCCAGGATGGCTTCTAATGAAAAAATACAAGAATCTATAGAGAGTTTGAAAATAAGATCTAGTGCGTGGACCAGACAAAAGGTAGACGACGTCGAAGGCTTCAAAGAAGCGATAGCAGAGCTAGATAAGGTAGATAGCGAAATTGAAATTGCGAAACACAAAAAACTACAAAAGCACAACGAAATGCAAACTGCACTAAGAAGTCTACAAAAAGAGAAAGCATATCACGAAGATTCATTTACTAAAGCAGAAAGCACTGTAGACAAAACTGAAAGTGATTTGGAATATGCCGCACAACAAAGATGTCCAACATGTGAACAAGAATTACACGATAACAAACACGAACAACTGGTTGGTAAACTGAAAACAACACTGACAGAATCTAAGGAATACGCTGAGAAGTTGAGAATCGATCTTGTAAAAATACAACAGGGCATTGACGATATTGGGGATCTAGGCAATGTACCTGACACATACTATGATACCATAGACGAGGCTTACAACCACAAAAGTTCGTTGCAAGATCTGAAAAGACAGTTGGAGCAGACAGAGAAAAAAGAAGATACGTATGCAGAGCAGATCGAAGAGATGCAAAACAAAGCAATACAAAAAGTAGATTACGAAAAAGCCAACGAACTTGAAGACTTGCACAGGCACCAAGACTTCTTGTACAAACTGTTGACAGCAAAAGACTCGTTCATAAGAACAAGAATCATAGAACAGAACTTGACTTATCTGAATCAGAGATTAGCGTACTTCTTGGGCAAGGTAAAACTGCCGCACACAGTCACTTTCCAATCTGATCTCACTGTGCGTATCGAGGAACTAGGCAGAGAACTAGACTTTGACAATTTAAGCAGAGGTGAGAGAAACAGATTGATATTGAGTTTGAGTTGGGCATTCAGAGATGTGTGGGAAAGCCTTTATCAACAGATCAACTTGCTGTTCATTGACGAACTTGTAGATGCTGGTATGGACTTGTCGGGTGTTGAAAGTTCAATGGCAGTGCTAAAGGACATGAGTAGGACGCAAAAGAAGAACATATTTTTGATATCTCACAAAGACGAACTGGTAAGCAGAGTGAATTCAGTACTAAAAGTGGTTAAAGAGAATGGCTTCACAAACTATGCCAACGATGTTGAAATTATTGTTTAATACTGCCTAAAAGTTTCCCTATAGAATACAATTTATTATTTTTATCCTTGACTATGTAAAAGAACATTGTGCGGTCGAGGCCTAGTTTATCACAGATCTGTTGATTTAATTTTGCGTATTTTTCCCAACCATAATCTCGCGATATGTTATCCATCATAAAAGACCCACACGCTGTTGTAAGTTCGTTGTATTTTTTTTGGGCACTTATTAATGAACACGAATCCATTGTACGCTGTCTGGACCACCTTAAACCTATTCTGTTCCAGGTGAAATTGTACTTGGACATACTCATTGCAAAGGATTTTATGTTAGGATGATCGAAGTTGAAGTTGAACCCTTTGGCGGCTGTCACCCAAGCACAATCAATGTGTATGTCTATCTCCTTCTGTTCACATTCCTTTAGAACTGATTGCCATTCTGGCCTGTCGCCGTAGAAGTAGTTTGGCAACGATACTATTAATGGCACGCCGGACTGTAGATGTCCAGGCTCTGTGTGTTTTTTACCCATCACTGTGTAGTAAGCATATTCTTTTCCAAGTATCTGTATGTTCCATTTGTGTTTGCTGGCCAGGCTCTCTATGAAGTGTGTGCAACCCATTATTACATCAACACAAGGAAAGGCGTCCCACCCTTGCAAGTGGTTTGTTTTGGTAGACCTGAACCATGCTGTGGCTCGATCGAGGAACTGATTGTGTGACACAGGTTCTTGTGGTTGGCTGTACCATGCCTGTTTGAGATCTGATAGATGTTTGTCCTCGAGAGGATGCAAGGTGGTATCAAGATCTGATAGTTGCAAATTATTGATATCTAACATACAGACTGGTCCTCCCGTCATTCTCTATTTCCTCTACACCATGAGTGCTGTACATTCCGTTGTAAAGGGCATAGCCACTGTTGAACTTGAATGGGAAAGTGTATCGTATGTTGCCGGTGTTGTCATACAGAGAAGTGCCCTCGTTGTTGTCGCTGAGATATATTTGTAGTGCCAATTTAATCCTGCTGTCGTCAGTGTGTGGCACCAACTTGTATCCGCTATCATCGATCCATATGTCTGCTGAATCAAATGTTAGTCTTGTGTTGAATTTATTTTCGAGTGCACCTGTTATATTTGTGTTCATGAACAGTATTTTAATTTTCTTCATCAGCTCGTCATTGTAGTCAAGTCGCCTCCTGGGTTTAAGTTCTTGATGCTCAAGATTTGTAAATTTTTTTTTGCCTAATGCTGGTAAACTAAATCCTTTACCAAAAAAGTCACGGTATTCCTGGTACATTGTTCCATGGACAATCATTAATGGAGACTTTTCTATTGACAGAACCACATCTTGTGTGCTTAAATGTAACATATGTTAATTAATTATATCGTACGACAATAGAAGGAGAAAAAACATATGTCAACAGAAACACATGACGCAATAATGACAGCGATTCAAACTTATTCAGAAGAAAATGGTAAGTTTGTTGATAAGGGTGTAAAAGCCTCTGCAACAAGAGCCAGAAAGGCCCTAGCAGAATTATCTAAACTGATCAAATCAAGAAGAAAAGAAATTCAAGAAGTGAAGAACGCGGCCAAGGCGGCGGCGTAATTACAATTGAATTGCAATTCAATAACCCTCGGCTTTTGCGAGTCGGGGGTTTTTTATTATTTGAAATAATCTTCCATCACGCCTTCTCTGTAAAGATCCTGCGTAACACAATGCAGACCGTTGTCCCAAAACTCTTTATCACGGAATTCACAAATTACAGGATTAATTTTATTTTTTTCCAAGAAGTTGAATAAAGTTGTATTTGGTTCCGTCATTATACAGTTTTCCTCATTGACTGAAAGTATGTTTACATGATAATTGCTTTCTGCAGAATTGCCACCCCAGGTGTGATCAACCAACTTTTGCTTTTTATAGTTTTCCAGATAGCAAATATCCCATCCTGGATAAATTTGTTCCAAGTTGGGTAAATCCGTTGTTGCAACTATAACTCCGGGTTTCAATATACTGTATACTCCGTCCATGTGCCATCCATGTCTTGTGACAGTTGTTCTATAATGGTTATCTTTGAGCCATTCTAGTATGGTGTCCTCCGCTTCTGGTTTAACATCTTTGCTTATATCCCAGTGTATGTGGTTTCCACAACGTATCATGTTGCCACTGGATATATCGCTGTCTAAAAACCATTTAATATTTTTTTTATCAATCTCTTTTAATATGCCTTTGTAACCATTGATCAGTTTACCAACAACTAGGTTGTCTCCAATTGCAACAAAATAATCCCGGGGCGACACCGGTGGACGTTTTGTGGCATCTTTTGTTTCCGGTCTGTAACAGGAAACATCAAACGACTCCAACGTTGCAACAAGGTTGTCCAGATCCTCTGCTGTGGTCTGCATTACACCCTTAAGATCATCGGACACACTTTCCGGAGCATGTACGCTACCAACTATGCAGTGTTTGAGTGGATGGAATGTTGTATATCCTTTTACGGGTATCATTTCTTGAGAATGCCTTTGCCGTGTACTCTCACACGGATATGACCGTTATAATAATCATTAGTTTCTAAGACCTTACGTGAGAATTGTTCACGTGCTTCTACATAGGATAGTTCTGCTTTGGACTTGCAGTAGAAAAGTATTTCTCTTGTAAATTTATCTTTACCAATCTTGTTAACATCGATTGTGAGATCATCGCTTGATCCATAATAGTCCTGCCAGTCAGAATCAACCTTGTATCTACGTTTGTTCTTTCTGCCTTTAAGTGGTGGACGACTTCTCTTGAATCTGGCAAGTTTCTTGCCTATGTACATCCTACCGTTGGTTGTATTTGTTATGAGATAAACAAATCCCACAACCTCTTCCGGCATGTTGGTAATTTCATTTCCTTGGTATGTCCAATGCATAGCCATATTTAAAGCCAAAAAGATTGACCAACTTTTTTATCTATGTTATATAGTACTTGAAGGGCAACCGTATCCTTCCACCAGGCAAACAATTTTCCCCATAGGCAAACATAGCATCGCAACCAGTGAGCAAGGAAATGCGGCTAACAAGCGACAGGTGAATCCTTAGATGCAAACAGCAAAAAATGATGAGGCACTTAGAAAAAGATAATCCTCAGGTTTATTAGATACTATTATACAAGGATCTAGTAGGCTCGCGTTGTAATAGAATGAGCAAACGGGTACAGCACAACCGCCCGACGAAAGTAGCGATGTATAGTGACTGCGAACTCACCACAGGGTTCCCATTCAGTTCTGCTAGTAATAGCAGAATTGTGACTGCTCATCTACCACAGGGCACACAAAATGCGTACACCGTTAATTTTTACTGTGCGTAAGCGTAAATTAAAAAAACGAAACGAGCGTAGCGAAGTTTCAGATGACGTAAGTCATCTTTTACCATGACCTTAAGTATTAGCATGGAACTGATATTCGACCACACATTCGGCAAACAGGAACAGCAGGATCTAGTGGTGTGCAAACCCATGGCGGTCGTTGACTCCGACGAGGAAGCGGAAGCCATTGACAGAGGATGGCTAGCACTGGACGAACCGATCGGTGGCAGGAATGAGGTGTTCTACCAGTCACGTAGCACACGCATAAACCTGGACCTGTACAGACCCAGATACAAATCACACACCCACGACGGCCAGGAGATAGGACTCAAGGTCATAGACGCAAGTGAGATGGTCAAGTTGTTGAGCCTCCCGCACATATACAAGCAGTACATGAAGAGGAAAAATTTTGGCGCGGACTACGACCCCTTCGGACACTACCACAAGCGTGACCAGTTCATGGTGTTCTACCAGGGCACCGCTGACAACATAGTGGGGTTCACCAAGCAGAAGCGATACAGATACCAGGAGGACAATTACAGCACCATAAACAGTTATGACAGCAGGGACCTGGCGGGACTGGAGAGCGTGATACACGCCAACACCATACCCATATCAGACATCACACTGGACATGGAGATCGAGTGGGCCAGCGACAACTACGTCAGGTACTTCTACATGGGGTCTGGATATGAACTGTCATCAGAATACAAGGCCAACTACCGCGGGTTCGAGTGGTGGACGGGTGCGGAGTGGAGCACCAACAAGAAACAGTACAGGAGATTGTGTAGGAGGGACAGTAAACTTACTGATTTTTCTTCTCTCGGAAACCTTTCACTGATTCCAGATAATCTTTAGACCAATTTTCGTAGTAGGGGCCGGCCTCCAACATCTTGGAGAACTTGTTCAACTTGGCCAGACCCTGTGCCAGGAACAGTGTGTAGTGCCCGTTGTTCAGTTTCACACCTTTGACCGATTCGGGAGTGCGTGGATGGTCTTCCAGCACCACTATGTCCCTGCTCATGAAATAACTGTTAAGGTCCTTGGCCAGTTTTTCCGTCTCCATGGGTGTGAAATGGTCGGGCTGTGCTATCATTATCAGCACGTCCTTGTCCTCGAAGTCGAAATCTGATATGTGTTGGTAAAGTGTTGGGTAATCGGCGACGCCATCCAGTTCCAGAAAGGACACCTTGCCATCCACTATGGCCTTCTGTGCGAATGGGCATGGCGGCAGGTCACCGAATATGGGATTGGGCTTCGTGACGAAGTCCTTAATCCAGTTCCGGATCGTCTGTGTCGGGTTCTGTTTCTGTTTTTCTTGTTGAGTCGTCATGTATGTCCTTGATCTTTTGCAGTGCTTCTCCCAGCAGTTTATCCTTGGTATCCAACTTGGCCTCCAGATCCGCTATCTGCTTGTTCTGTTCACCTATCTTGTGGCCCACTGTTTGCACATCTTGTGTGGCATGTTCCAGTTTGATCAACACCTGCTTCATCCGGCTCTCCTTGGCCTTCACCTTAGACAAAGCATCATCACGGTCTTTTGTGATTTCTACGATTTCGGATTTAAGTTCTTTGACTAAGTCTTTTTCGGACATATGTAAGTGTTAATTATCTGCATAATTCAATACCATTATAGTATACTATATCCTAGAAGAAAGGTTGACCGGTTTTCTTGGTAGTTTCCAAATTATCCTTGATCAGTTGTGCCGCTATATCTCGTTCGTCGTTGGAGAAATTTAAGGCCTCCTGCCAGGTTACCCCACCCCTCATGTACCAGCATATCTTCATAATTTGTAATTTCATGTTCTTGGATTCGTTTTCTAGGTCTTTGAGGTACTTGACAATGTCAGAGTCCCCCATTGTCAGTAGGGTTATCCGAAAAAATTTGATTGATCAAAAGTGATTGGCACGTTGTACGTGGCAGGCACTCCCCTCTTTATCTGCTCATCTGTTGCTTTTATTTTCAGAGGCGGTGTTTGTGCTTGTGTTTTGAGACTTTGTATTTTTTGTTCTATCTCTTTCACTGTCTTTGTATCGGCCTTGTTGCAGAATTCTGCGATCTGATTCCTGTTGGTTACCACTTCTCCGTCCGGTGTCGTTATCTCGCCAATCGCATCGACCAACAGTGCGAAGTTCACGGTGTTCATTATTTCCCAACTCTTTGAGAATGCAGTCTGTTTCTGTTCTTCAGAAAGTGTGCTGTCGTTCACTGTGCCAATCATTTTCTGCTGTTCAAATCTGGCTAGTTGTACCTTGGCCACCTGCCTGTAAGTCAGTGGTGCCACTTTTATCTTGAATCCTTTATTTGTGGTTGTGTAATCATCTATTTTGAGTTTGTTTACCTGTTCCAGTAGGGACGGCAGGTTGATCGTGTGTTCCTGATCTTCTAAAGTGACCGGTACCTGATACTTGATGTCCATTGTTTCCCCATAGGTGGCGATCCTTATGGCCAGCAACACCGCGTCAGTATCGTAGTTCACCATACTCCATGGATCCAATAGATTCGGCACACATGACTTGATTACGTCAACTACAGCCTGCCCGTTCATCAACGCATCTGGTGTTTTGAACGTAAGTTCATCCTTGGCCGTCATAGGCAGTACGGGTATCTCACCTGTTTCTGTGGGTGTGTATACATCTTTGGTATAGTATCTACCTTCTGTGGGCAATTTGATGTATATAGCCGGTTGCCTGTGGTACTTCTGTAACGGGTTTGTGTTTGAGTTTTCTATCATTTTGTATCCTATAAATATACACTAGTTGCGTACATGTGTCAATATTTATGTGCGTATAAAATGACAGGAATTAAAACCATATGGATAGAGAATTAGAGAGGATACTCAAAGATCTTACGTCAGAGCTCGGCGATCTGGTCAAGGTGCTAGGAAGCACAAACAAGAAGGTCATCGAAAATACCAAAACTCTCAAACAAGAAAAAGAAAGTCGTAAAAGAACAATAAAATCCATGGCGGATTTTATCAAAAAAAAGAAAGAGACTGGTTCTTTTGTCGAAGCGTTTGGTATAGAAGTCAAAGAGGCCACCGCAGAGTTGGGTGATTTCGAGCGTAAACTCGAGGGCATGCCAACACCATTGGGACTGGTTAAGAAGGCATTCAATGTTGTAAAAGATGCCGCCATGCAGTTGGGTGGTGCAATTATAAAGACTGCACTGAACTTCGCAAGAGCAGACAGCAATATAAAGTCCTTAGAAGATGCCGTAAATGCAGGCATGGATGGAATAGATTTTTTAGGTCCGGCGGCACAAAAGGTCGCCAAAGAACTTGATGTGAACATAGAAATGTTAAGAGGATTGGCCCAATCAGGGGCAACCTTTGGAACTTCTTTATCTGACTTCAAAAACGCGGCCACCAAGGCAAACATGCCTTTGCTACAGTTCCAAGAATTAATACAGGACAACACACAGGTGTTGGCCAAGATGTTTGGTTCGGTGAACCAAGGTGCGGTGCAGTTCGTTGAGTTGGGACGTGGACTGAGGGATTTCGTCAAGAAAGATTTGACAGGATTTGGTATCTCAATGGAAGAAGCCAATGAGTTCCTAGGCACTTTCACGGAACTACAGAGGGCACAAGGTCGTTCACAGGGCATGACAGCACAACAACTGTTGGCAGGCACACAGGGGTACATAAAGAATTTAACTCAACTGAGTAGGCTAACAGGCCAGAGTGTCAGAGAACTTGATGCACAGAACAGACAGAAATCAATGGACGGTGTGCTACAGGCCAAACTGGCACAGATGTCGACAGAGGACGCCATCAAATTTCAGAAGGTGCTTGACCTGTTCCCAGCAGGGGCACAACTGGCAGTGCAGGAACTGGGACTACTGGGTGCACCGGTGTCAGAGGCAGGCAAGGCCCTAGCAGTGCTGGGTGGTGGTGCAGTCAAAGACATCATAGACAGCGCCATGAACACCACAGGAACACTTTCTGAAGAAGCCACAGTGGCTCTTTCAAACAGGATCAAAACATTAGGCACCGACATACAGAATAGTGGTCTCGCAGACTCATTCGCAACAGCGGCATTGGCGGGCGGAGACAGTTTCTTCAGGGAAGGTAACAACCTGATCACTGCCATGGCAGGATCCGCCGCGGACATAAAGAAATTCACCAAGACCACTGCTGACGCACAGGCGGAATCGCCAACCAAAGCATTAATGAATGTGAAGAACGCATTAGATGAGAACACTGTGCAGTTGCAAAAAGCCACCACAGCGATCATGGAAAAGTTGGTTCTTGATCCGGAAAGCGTGGGAGCCAGGGGAGTACAAGGCTTCGTCAATGACGGCGGGAAGTTGGCGGGGGAGGCCGTAGATAAATTGCTGGAGTACTTCGGTCTTAAAGAACCAAGCAAGGATAAAGAAAAGAAAAAAACAACCTCAGCCAAGGAGTTGGACAGCATGATCATGAATGAAGATGGACTGGTCCCAGGCCTGGATGAATTCAACCAAGGAACAAACGGATTCAGGAACTTTGGATCTGGCACGCTGGCCAAGTTACACGGTGTGGAAGCGGTGGTTCCCAAGAACGACGTTGGGCAACTGGCTAATCTTCTAGCAGAGGTTGGGGCAACCACAACGAACACCACTGCGGGTGACACAGTGACCAACAATACCACACAAATGGACATGACGACCTTGAATGCAAACACTGAAAAACTCATAGCCGCCACCGAAATGAACTCAAACCACTTAAATACGCTAGTAACGATAGGTGCTATGACAGAAAGAAATACCAAAGAGACTAAAAATAATCTTGCAAACATGGACAAAAGCATAGTATAATAAAGTATGGCTTGGAAAAAATATTTTAAAGACGCTAACCTTTCTCCTATATCAGGTGAGAAGGTACCCAACTTCGCCAAGAGGAACTACAGTTCTTACTTGCCGGACGTTTACACAGGACACCCCAACAGGATACAGAGATACTTCCAGTATGATCAAATGGATTCAGACTCGGAGATAAACGCGGCTCTGGACATCCTGGCAGAATTTTCAACACAGAAGAACACAGAGAACGAAACTCCATTTGATCTTGTGTTCAAGGACGAGACAACGGAACACGAAGTGAAACTTCTCAAGAAAGCACTTCAACAATGGACCAAGTCAAACAAGTTCAACAAGAGAATTTTTAGAATATTCAGGAACGCACTGAAGTACGGAGACTGTTTCTTCGTAAGAGATCCTGAAACACAGAAATGGCTATACATAGACAACGCAAAAGTTGACAGGATCGTTGTAAACGAATCAGAGGGTAAGAAACCTGAACAGTACGTGATCAGAGATATCAATCCCAACCTACAGAGATTATCAGCAACACAGATCACACCCAACCAAACATACGGTGGCGGTGGAACTACCGGAGGTGGTACAGCGGCATATGGTTCAAGTTATGCCAACGCAGGTGCTACAAACAACATGTCAGGCTTCGCAGGCGGAAACGCAGGTGGAAGATTCTACAAGACAATGAATGCGTACAACATAAATGCAGAACATGTGATACACATGAGTATGTCGGACGGATTAGACAACCTATTCCCATTTGGACAGTCGGTACTAGAACAAGTTTTCAAAGTTTACAAACAAAAAGAATTATTGGAAGACGCAATCATCATTTACAGGGTACAGAGAGCACCTGAGAGAAGGGTTTTTTACATCGACGTAGGTAACATGCCAACACACTTGGCTATGCAGTTCGTTGAGAGAGTCAAGAACGAGATCAACCAGAGAAGAATTCCAAGTGCATCAGGTGGAGCAAACTTCATTGATGCAACCTACAACCCAATGTCAATAAACGAAGATTACTTCTTCCCACAGACAGCAGAAGGTAGAGGTTCTAAAGTGGACACACTGCCAGGTGGTACCAACCTAGGTGAGATTGATGATTTAAGATTCTTCACCAACAAACTGTTCCGAGGACTAAGAATTCCAAGTTCTTACTTGCCAACAGGTGCAGAAGATGGCGGACAACAGTACAATGACGGCAGGGTAGGTACAGCATACATACAGGAATTGAGATTCAACAAGTATTGTGGAAGATTACAATCAATGTTGGCAGAAACTTTTGACAGTGAATTCAAATTATGGATCAAATCAAAAGGTTACAACATAGACAATGGAATGTTTGAAATAAAACTTAATCCACCACAGAACTTTGCACAGTACAGACAGACAGAAATGGACCAAAGCAGGGTGGGAACATTCACACAGGTGGCAGAACTGCCTTACATGAGTAAGAGATTTGCATTGAAGAGATATCTTGGACTTTCTGAAGAAGAAATGGCAAGGAATGCTGAACTATGGGCGGAGGAAAACAACGTGCCGCAGAAAAAACAAACTAAATCAAATGAATTAAGAAGCGGCGGTGTTACACAGTCTGGAATATCAAGTGATCTAGACCAGTTCGAGGAGCCGACTGCAGATCCAGAAGCACCGGAACCAGGATCACCACAGCCAGGACAACCTGGACAGACCCCGGGTGGACAAACACCAGGTGGCACAGGCGGCGGTGGACAGGTATAAGGATTAAATACGATTATGAAACTGAATGAATTCTTCACATATGGCGCAGATGGCTTTGAACAGGACAAGACATACGAGCCTGAGAACGATATTTCAATTTTAGACGCAGAAGACACAAGGAAAACAAGATTAACACTCAAACAAATCAACTCTATGAGGTTAGCATCAGAGGCACACGATGCTCAACAAAAGGAAGAAGCAGTATTTGTCCAAAAGATGTACGGACAACCTGCACAAGACGATAACTTAGAGTTATAATGTCATCAATAGCGTTCGTACTAGGCAACGGTGAATCACGTAAGGGCATCGAAATCAATGACCTTAAGGAAAAAGGCACCGTGTATGCCTGTAATGCCGTATACAGGACACATCAACCGGATTGGTTGATAGCGGTCGACCCAAAGATGATGAATGAGATTGCGGAAACAGATTATGTGGAACATAATAAAGTGTACTCCAATTTCAACACACAATACCAAAAGCACAAGAAATTGTTGGATCATGTGACTTGGTCCAAACCCAGCCTAGGATGGAGCAGTGGACCAACAGCACTAAAACTGGCCTGTGATCATGGATTCAAGGAAATCTACATACTAGGATTTGACTACCAAGGTCTCAAAGAGGACAGCAAGAACAATGTATTCAGACTAAACAACATTTTTGGCGACACAAGAAACTACAAGAAAAGTAACGAGACTGCAACGTTCTATGGAAACTGGATGAACCAAACAAAGAAGTGCCTTATGGACTACAAAGATGTGAACTTCCACCGTATTATACCCAACGGATGGTTCCGACCAAAAGATCTAGAATGGAAAGGCAACATAGATCATCCCACTATTAACCAATTTGTAGAGAAATTTCAGTTGCAGATTAAAATCTAGAAAAAATCCACCTTTTCGCACCAGTTACACCACCGTTTTTGCGCCTTTGCAGTAAATACAAACACTTATAAGTACAAATCGACACTAAACCAAGGAGCACGTGTAAAATGTCAAACAATAAATTTGAATCGTTATTAGAGTTGCTAATAAACGAAGAAAACGATAAAGCAGAGGCTTTATTCCACGAAATCGTAGTAGAAAAATCAAGAGATATCTACGAGAATCTAGCAGACGAAGAAGTTACTGCTGAATCAAAAGACGAAGAAGTTAAAGAAACAGAAGCATCTAAAGAAGAAGCAGTTAAAGAAACTGAAGAATCTAAAGATGAAGAAGTTAAAGAAACTTCAGAAGAGTCTAAAGACGAACAAGTAGACGAAGTTGTTGAAATCGAAGACGAAGCAACAGAATCAGAAACTACTGAAGAAGAATCAATTGAAGAAGTAGGCGGAGACGCAACTGACGAATTGGTTAAAGACATCTCTAGCGAAGAAGAAGGCGAAATGGATGCAATGGACAAACCAGAGATGGACATGGACATGGATGCAGAAAAAGACGCTGATGGCGACGCTGAAGGCGATGTTGAAGACAGAGTAGTTGACTTAGAAGACGCTTTAGATGAACTAAAAGCAGAATTCGAAGCAATGATGGGCAAAAAAGACGGTGAAGAAGATAAAGAAGAATCTTTAGCACCTGAAGTTGCACCAGAGTTGACTCCAGAAGTTGAAATGGAAGGCAAAATGGATAAGAAAAAAGAGGACATGAAAGAGTACAAAGTTCCTCAAAATGCAGACAAAGCCGACCATTCAGACAAGTCAGCAAAATCACCAGTTAACTCAAACAACAAAGCAGTTAACAGTGCAAATGCAGGTAACATTGCAAAAGGCGGAGCAGACGACAACGGAAGACCGGCTCCAACTGCACAGAAGATGAGTGATTTCGAGAATAGTCCAGCAAAAGCAAAGTCTACTTCATTTAAGAAGCCAGGCAAAGCCGATACAGCGGACCATTCAGACAAATCTGCAAAATCACCAGTTGTTTCTAGAAAATAATTGTTGATTTAACGGGAGTTATCGGATGGCATCACTATACCTAAGAGAGAATCTAACATTTGATCAGGCCAGAGTGCAGATCTTACACGAGGGAAAAGACGGTAAGGATTTGTACATGAAGGGCATCTGCATTCAAGGTGGGATCAAGAACGCTAATCAGAGAGTTTACCCAGTGTCAGAAATCGCGAAAGCGACTAAAACACTGAACGATCAGATCAGCTCAGGATACTCTGTGTTAGGGGAAGTGGATCATCCAGATGATTTAAAAATTAATTTGGACCGTGTGTCCCACATGATAACAGAAATGTGGATGGACGGACCAAATGGATATGGTAAAATGAAAATTTTACCAACACCAATGGGCAAACTTGTCGAAACTATGTTGCAATCAGGTGTGAAACTAGGCGTTTCAAGTAGAGGTTCTGGAAACATGAACGAATACGGAAGCGGTGAAGTTTCAGACTTTGAGATCATCACAGTCGATGTTGTAGCCCAACCTTCGGCACCGGGTGCTTATCCTACGCCAATTTACGAACACCTGATGAATACAAAGGGTGGTAATATGGCAAAGGGTTTGGCGGCTGAAGTTAGAAATGACCCTAAAGCACAAAAGTTCCTGAAAGAGGCACTAACAAACATAATAAAGGACCTGAAATAAAATGATAGACGCAATATCAAAATTAGTAGAGTCTGGAGCAATCTCGGAAGACGTTCAAAAAGGCATCCAA
>Ga0209535_1000505_pt1 | contig 27808 bp, 38 predicted proteins | sample LinPmetageLP28_FD_184041 | JGI IMG/M metagenome (GOLD analysis project Ga0209535, IMG submission 184041) | Marine viral communities from the Pacific Ocean - LP-28 (SPAdes) (version 2) | ecosystem: Environmental > Aquatic > Marine > Oceanic | place: Pacific Ocean | collected 2009-08-22
TAAGACTCTGAAAGAATATGTTGTTAGAGATGAGGCACAGCGACAACAAATACAATCTTGGATCACAGACAAAGCGATTCCGCACTTGCTTTTAAGTGGTGCACCAGGTGTGGGTAAGACTACACTAGCAAAAGTTTTGTTTGCGGAACTTGATGTAAGCAGTTATGACATACTAGAAATAAATGCTTCAAGAGAAAATTCCGTAGACACTGTTAGAGAGAAGATTAATAACTTCGTACAGATAATGCCATTTGGTGATTACAAATATGTATTACTAGATGAAGCAGACTACATGAGTCCAAACGGACAGGCGGCATTACGTGGGGTGATGGAGATGTATCATACGTCAGCGAGATTTATATTGACTTGCAACTATCCCAACAGGGTGATACCAGCACTACACAGCAGATGTCAAGGCTTCCATATGGAAACAATTGACAAGACAGAATTCACAGCGAGAGCTTGCGAAATTCTTATTACAGAAAGTATTACGCCGGACATAGAAGTGCTTGACACTTATGTAAAGGCATCGTATCCGGATCTAAGAAAATGTATCAACATGTTACAACAGAATTGCAGAGATAGTAAACTGATGCCACCAGCATCAGGTGATTCAGGACAACAGGATTACAGACTGCAGATGGTGGAACTATTCAAGCAAGGCAAAATACAAGAAGCAAGAAAACTTGTGTGTGCCCAAGCGAGGCCAGAAGAGTGCGAAGAGATATACAGATGGCTCTATGACAACTTGGAGATCATATCCAAGGATGAGGAGGCACAAGACAAGGCAGTCCTAATAATAAAACAAGGTCTAGTTGATCATTCTTTTGTTGCTGATCCAGAAATTAATCTAGCAAGTGTGATGATCAAACTAGCAAGGTTGAATAATGGGTAGTAAACACGACAAAAAAAGGTACTTAATAGTAAAGTATAGCCTTAACACACAGGGCACATATGACGAGCTCATAGAACTTTCCAAGAAAAATATTGGACCAGGAAAGTTAGTTCAATCGGGCGTGGTGCTAGACCTTATCGATAAAGAAGTACTAAAGTGTGAAGTGCCCGGTCAGCCAAATCTAGTCGATCATATTTCTTACGACACAGTATATAAACATTTTCATAAAACTTATGGAAATGTGTTAGAGCAGTTCATCAAGTAAGTGACCGAAGCAAATACATCACAAAGAGAAAACACAGCAGAGTCAATCACAGGAAAGAAAAATCTCCTAATCACAATAGGTGATAGTTGGACCTGGGGAGACAGCCTTGGATCTACCAGTCTTGCATTTAATGACAAAAAAACAAGGTACAAACAGTTCTATACTAATTTGTTGGCGAACAAACTAGAAGCAGATTGGCTGATGTTGGCACGATGTGGGTGTGACAACTCTTGGATAATTGATCAGTACACAGCGATAAGCAAAAAAATCTCCGCTGGATACTATGGACAATACGATAAAGTGTATGTTCATGTGTGTTTGACGGAGTTGTTCCGAGAACTAGAACATAAAAAGTATCAAGACAACTTTAGACAAGATCTTGTTGATGCTAGGACGTTCAATGAATTCTGTAAAATTTATTTCCAAAGAACAATTACAGATAGACTTGTCAAACCTATACCAAAACTACATTCATTCTCTAAAAACTTCTGGGATATCGAGTTAGTCCTAGAAGATTATAATTTTGTACCAGAGATTTGGCAACAAATACTATTTGATGAAACAAATATTAAAAATAAAGTCACGACACCTATGCTATCTGGAGTAGGCATATACCCGTTGACAGAATTCCTTAAAGATAATAAATTGAAAAAATTAACATACGAATTCTCGGACATGCTAATAAAAATTAATGAGACCTGTGACGCACTTTTACAAAGTCCATTAAATTCACAAGTAGGCACCAAGCACCCTACCTCCCATGGGCACCAAATTTGGGCTGATAATCTTTACAACTACTACGCAACCGTTTGATTGTAAATGCGTTTCAGCATTGCCAACTGGCTTGCTTTCCATAACCTAGTTAGCACCCTACGTCTCCTCCTGTCCTTCTGTTTCCTTATCTTTAGCCAATTCTGATTCTGCATGTACAAGCTCACCCGCTTGTCATACACTCTCTTTTTCCTCATCAGTTTCCATAGTTTCCGTTGGAATAAAGGTCGCATTTGTAGGCCGTTTGATAAAAGCATAAGGTTCCTCATAGGTTGTGATTGATTGTATCTTTATGTGTCTTTGTTTCCGACTCATGTACAAATACTTACTATAAAATTTCCAAATAAAGTATGCATATTTTACAACGCAGATATTTAGGATAAATAAGAACTATGCATGACGTCTTAGACATAATCAAAAACGTACAATCGTTATACGCAATAGGCCCAACTTTGGGTATATTGAAAGACTTTGAAAGAGTAATCGATGAACTAGATGTATACGTGTTTGCAAATTGGGAAGACGGGGAATTACTTTCAGGACCTGTCGATGCTAGACACTTTGTCACGTGTTCTTTCATGTGGCCAGCAGACAAGATGCCTGATCCAGCAGGTGGAAAAAGGTTATTAGATAAAGGTTGTAAAGTCACATACCGAAAAGACGAATTATTTAAACCAAGAGAGATCAAGTCCCCTGAGGATTACAGACCAGGAACTACAAAAGGCAAAATCGACGCCCATGACATTTGGGTCGTTGAAATCAAAATGCCAAAACAGTTGATAGGAAACATTAAACACGGTCAAGACGAGATCGAAACACAAGATGCGGAAATCAATACAGACTTAGGTGCAACAGATGATATTAGTTAATGAAGGCCTAAAGGCCGGTGACCTAGACGGTGTTGTAAGCAAACTTTTTTCAGTAGACCAATACAAATCTAAAATGGGAGAGGACAAAAACATCATGGTCCTTGCTTTCACGGTAGATGGACAAGCACCAGCAAAAGATCTTGAAAGTTTTGCAGAAACTGGATACAAGTCGGTGCTAGATGCAGATGCTACACCAGGAACACTAGAAGACGGCAAACACAAAGTATTCATAGAATTCGCAAGAAGACCCGAAGTGGTTTCTGAAATAATGGCATTCCTAGAAGATTTAAAAAAACTTACAAACATTGATGAATTTGAATACACATACCATAAAGGGGAGAACCCAACAATGGTGTCAGCAGGAAACATGGCAGAGGCTATTCCTACTACCCCAGAAGCATATGATCAAAGGGTAGACGAAATGAAAATAGGTGAAGCCAGAAACTTCTTTGACAAGTACGACATGATGGAATGTAAAATAAACGAAAACACAATGTCGATTAAGAAAACAGGGGCCGGGCATGAACTCCAGTTCGAATTACATAAATTTGGTCCAACTCATGACATTATGAAAGAAGCGAAGTCATTCAAAATAGACATGGACTCTATTGCAGAATGCACACATCTTACAAAATACTTTGGTCCATACGATATCACTAAAACAAATGAAGACAAGTTTATTTTTACAAAAGGTAATCAATCAGCATTGGTAAGTAAATTAGGCTGGTAATTAAATATTCAATAGATCATAGATCCTATCAAACACAGTTTCACCAAAACATTCTCGACATATTTTGTTGTTATTTGCTCGATGATATAGTTTGCGGTTGGTCCAGAAATGGTTATAGTTGTGTTGCGCCATAGATTCTAAGTTGTCCCTCATTGTCTTATCTACAGTAATTTTTTTTAAGAATGCTACAAGGTGCGAGACACTGGTCTCGAAATCTAGTCCGCTGTGCCACTTACTATAAAAATTGCCATCGTCGACTATTTGATAGCCGTCTTGCAAAAGTTTATCAAACATGGATTTTGATCCAAGGAATACAAAAGGCACACCTAGTAGGATAGGCCTGTAGGTTTTATCGGATACATCAGACAAGTCGCCGTCCGAGTTGTCATCTAGATGTGTATTCGCTGATTCAACTACTATATCACAAAAGCATTTTTCGTAGGCTGATAAATCTGGCAGAGCAGGCCAACTACGTATAGCATCTAGACAAAAGTTGTTGGGCAATTCATTTTCTATCAAATCAATTGTGTGTTTGTGTTTTTGTAGAAGGTTCTCATGATTAACATTTGCACCATCACGCACAAGGCTGTTTTCCAGTATGCCAGATTCCTGCAAAGTTTTACTCAGCCTACGCCTAAAAGAGTTTTTGGTGTTGATCATAAAGAGGAAATCTACATGAGGACGTCTCTTGGACTGTAGTCTTTGAGACAGTATATGATTGAAATCATGTGACAGGCCATGTTCGGTCAAGTCATGCGAATGTGCAATGATGTTGTTGAAATCTTTAACTTTATATGACATAGAAATTAAATGCACTTTCTTACCCATGGCGTACTTGTCTAATCTGTCCAGCATGGCACGATCAAATTTATAAATGTGTAGTGCGTGTATTACCATTTCCTTTATTCCATTGTGTTCCATGACCTGAAAAACTTTTTCCATATTTTTTATTATGAAGTCTTCGTTTACCACAAATGTATTTGGTTTGATTTCTGCCACTTGATCAAGGGTGGTGTCCTGGCATTCAAGTCCTGACCATTTGCTTATCCAGTCCTTTACATATCTAGGACATGCTACCGCTGGAATTTTTTGTTGCACAAGTTTCATTTTAAAATACTTATATGCGTATATTATAGATAAATAATTTCATGAGATTAAGCACAAACTTCACACTAGCAGAATTTACTAAAAGTCAGACAGCCACGAGGAAAGGCCTCGACAATACACCAGGCGAAGAACACCTAGCAAACGCAAAAGAACTTTTTGCCAACGTAGTACAAAAGGTCAGAGAAAACTTTGGAGTAACTGTTATCAATTCAGGATACAGAGGACCAGCACTTAATGAAGCAGTAGGTGGTTCAAGCAAATCACAACACTGCAAAGGTGAAGCAGTTGACATAGAATGTCCAGGCACAGGCAATTATGACGTTGCTAAATGGATAGAAGAAAATTGTGACTTCGATCAACTGATATTAGAGTTCTACACACCAGGCATACCTGACTCTGGATGGGTACACGTTTCATACAAGTCAGAAGGTAATCGTAAAAGTGTACTGACCGCTATGAAGGAAAATGGTAAGACTGTATACAAACCAGGCCTTATCCAATAAACAATCTACCTATAAAATCCTAAAATAAGTACTCCTATGCATAAACATATTCATGCAGATATAGATTACCAATTTTTCTTAAAACAGGAGATTCCTGCAGGCAGTACATGTATCGCACATCAGTTAGTAGAACTTAAAGACATACATGAAAAATTTCCTGGAGGATTCCCACAGACCTATCAGTTAGGTAATACAACGATTCATCAAAAGTTTTGGGGTAAGGATGAATGTGATTATGAAGAGCTTGGCAACAAACTAGGAATAGAAACAATCACAGTCAGTACTATAATGCAACCGCCAGGCAATGTCATTCCATTACATAGAGATACTTTCTTTAAAATAAAAACAAAGTACCCAAAAAACCCACGTCCCATAGTGAGGTGTAACATATTTCTCGAGGATTGGAAAGCAGGACACTTCCTCCAGTATGATGAGGAAATAGATACACACTGGAAAAAAGGTGACGGACATATGTGGGACAGCGAGGTATTACACATTGGGGCAAACGCAGGCATGGAAGACAAATACACTTTACAGATCAGCGGTTTCTTAAAATAATGACTACAAGGTACACCGACCTCCCTGACAACAAAGAAAAAACTTTTGGTGGAGCCTACAGTGTGCAAGATACTGAGACTTGCAGTGCTAGAGACCAAGCAGTGAAAGAATACATATCCAACCAATCGAATTTAAATAATGAGGAAATTAAGAGCAAATACCTGCAAACATACAAACAATGGATGTTTTCAACCCATCCTGATATTGTAGGTTGGGAAGAATATGATCAACTTTGTTTCACCCAAGGCACTACAGAGTCGTTCGCACAGTTCTATCTGCGTTACAGGGATTCAAAACGTCTAAGGCTAGCAAAGGGAGAATACTTCTACAATCAAATGATGAAGGGACTATGGTACAAAGAAAAGTTTGCCTGGCTAGACGAGGACACTGTCAGACACAATGATGTTGTTTTGATTAGTGTGCCATTCTCTGATACCGGTGCTGTTCCTGACTACTTGGAAAAACTTTTACAGGAATGTGATGAAAAGAATGTACCAGTAATGCTTGACCTTGCCTACGTAAGTCTGTCTGTTAATCAAAAGATAGATCTTAGGCATCCATGCGTGGAATACATTGTGTCATCCCTTTCAAAAGTTTTCCCTGTAGAGCTCTACAGAATAGGAATACGGATGCAGAGAAAGAAGTTTGAAGATCAATTATATGTTATTAACGAGAAAAATTACAATTACATCAATATATTGAGTGCATACGTAGGGACTAAACTTATGCAAAAATATCCTGCAGATTACATTTATAACAAGTACCGAGACAAGCAAATTGCCATGTGTGATCAGTTACGTTTGGAACCATCTCCATGTGTGTATTTTGGCATCGACAAACAAAAAAAATATCAAGAGTACAACCGTGGCACTGGAACAAACAGGCTGTGTTTCTCGAGGGTTTGGGACGGAAGAAAGTAGAGCATGACACTTACACAGATAACCTTCGCGGTGGTCACTTGGCTTATAATCGTTTTCGTTATATACAATCGAATTACATTTGAGAAAATACAAGAATGCTACGGCATGTGGTTCAAACGAGAATACTGGTGCGATTACAATATCGTAGAAGCATTGGCATGGACAGCAAAGGCAATTATCATTATACCAGGACTAATTTTCAAAGTGGAGATATGGTGGCTATACTTCTTCAGCCTCGCAACCAGCGTGGCACTAGTATGGGCATCAGAAAAGAAACTTTTGCCAACTTTAGTTGGGTTCAATACAATGTGGATATGGCTTAGTCTCATGGTACTAGCACAGAATATAATTTAAATTGCTGTTAAGTTAGTAAGGCAGATAGTATTCGAAATACTTTTTGATCCTTGCAACATCTTTTTCGGTCTTCATTACTATGACTTCAGTTGCGAAAATCATTATTACATTAAGTTCTAGTGCTTTGTCTAATATAAAGTTCCTTCTATCAGGGTCATCTGGCAAACTGTAGATACTGTTCATTACCATACCTGTAGGCTTCTGTTCGATGTAGTGTTCTAGAATAGGCATCCAATCAAGACCCTCGTTTTCAAATTGATAACCAACTGTACGTATTCCTATTTCAGCACAATATTCATCTATAATGCTTCTCTGAAAACGTTGCGGAATTTTGTAGTCGAACTTGGTGTTGTTTCCAACATAACCCACGTACCTACCATCCTTTGGTACATCCTGGACTTCACCATAATCACCGGGCAACTTAAAGAACCCTCCCGGTAATCTTCTGCCATGTGGCTCACCCTTAGGAAGCAGATGCCAATCTATTGCCAAACGACATTTTCCAGTGGTGTTGTTAACATTTCCGTGTATATGTTCCTGGTGGAACAAATGGGCTTGGCCGGGATTTAAATTAACAGGTCTGGCATGTTGAACACACACTTTTTCAAAATCTTCTAAAGAATATTTTTTATCTATTGTTTCTTGGGTGATCCTCTTGCTCTCGTCGTGATCTATTACGTATACTGAATTGGAGTCATAGGTTGGAGTGATCGGCATCCATATTGTACGCATTCCAGTTCCGTTGTTGTACCATATTCCTTGATGGAAAGGAAGTCTGCGTTTTAATGAAACCTGATCAGGTATGACTAAGTTTAATGTGGGTTGCCTTTTAATCAAGTAATGATCCGTGCCAATCAATTCAGGACCGTATTCCTCAGCAAAGTCCTCGAATCTTTTCTGATAGGCAATATCTTTGAATGAGTTTTGTACAAATTCCTGTATCTCCCAAGCCTCTTCTGGCGTGATCAATTCATTTATTGTGGTCATGTCTTTGACACGTGGATTAATTTTTTGAATTGTTTCTAGTATCCATTCGTGCCATGGATATTTTACAAGGTCATATTCGAGGGTTTTATTTTGGAAATTTTCTAACATATTAATATTATAGCATACATTTTGCATAATTCACAATGATATAAATCAAACATATATAGATATAATTATTACTATGTCAGTGTCATCACACAATGATTGGGATCAGTTAGAAGAGTGTTTCGTGGGCACGGCCACAAACGCACGGTTTCCAACCATGGATCGTAGCACACATTCTTTCTGTTTTACCACAGAGAATTTGGAGAACGTCAAGGACCTCGAAGGCCCTGTAGATAAAAGAATTATAGACGAGTCCAATGAAGACCTTGACACTCTAGCGGACACCTTGAAAGGCTTAGGAGTAAAAGTGAGGCGTCCTACAACTTACGATCATTCTCAAACTTTCAGCACACCGGAATGGAAAACAACCGGCTATCAAACTTATTCTTGCAGAGATCTATTATTACCATTAGACAATCTTATAATTGATTGTGCATCACCGCTAAGAAGTAGATACTTCGAGACCAGGGCATATAGAGATTTCCTATACGAAGCAATGGAGAACGGCACCGAATGGATATCTGCACCAAAGCCTATTCTGTTAGATGAGATATATCAGACAGAAAAGTTATCAGACCCATCAACACGTAACCTTGAAATAGTGTTTGACGCTCCTAACGTGGTGAGACTGGGCAACGATCTGTTGTTCCAGGTTAGTAATTCTGGCACGGAACTAGGAGCCAAGTGGTTGAAAACTATTCTGGAACCAAGAGGTTACAGGATACACATGGCCGAGAAGTTCTATGCGTTTGCTCATTTCGACAGTACAGTTTTACCACTACGTCCGGGACTTGTACTGTTCAATGGTGACAGATTGAATAGCAATAGGTACCCAAAGATATTTGAAAAGTGGGACAAGATATTTTTTCCTGGAGATCAAATAGTCGATGTTGGTTGCTCTTTACCAAAAGGAGTTACAACGACATCTCCATATATAGGATTAAACTTCTTCAGTGTCAACGAAGAACTTGTGATATGCGATAAAAATCAAACACACTTACGCAGAGAATTAGAGAAGCACGGCATTGAATCCATTGGATTGGAAATGAGGCATGCTAGAGCAATGGCCGGAGGCTTCCATTGCGTAACACTTGATACAAAACGTAAAGGCACTAGGCAGGACTACTTTTAAATCAATAAATACTACTATTATGTTTTCAACTATAAAAATAGCAATAATGGTGATGCTGATTACGGGTATAGCAGGTGCGGGTATGTACGTCATGAAACTACGTGCGGACAACGCCACTCTCAAAGCAAATCAATTAAAACTGGAAACTGCAATCACAGAACAGAACAAAGTGCTAGAGCAACAAAAAGAAGACTTCACAGCAATACTGGAAAGCAACAAGAAACTTAATACATTGATCAACACATTCAAGAAAGATTTACAAGACCTAGACAAAAGATTCACTAAGAAGAACAGAGACATCGGCAAACTGGCTATTGAAAGAACAAAATCAATTGAGAGAATTGTGAACGGTGGTGGTAAGAATGCCGCAAGATGCATTGAGTTGGCATCAGGTGCAGAACACACAGAAGCAGAACTAAAAGCAACATTAAAATCAGAAATCAATCCAGAGTGCCCGGCACTGGCAAATCCAAACTATGTACCATTTAAATAAAATATTAGCAGTAGCATTTATCGTATTACTAACAGGTTGTAGCATAGGTGGTGAGAAGAAGATCAAGATCTTCTCTGTTGAGAAACCAAGGGAGAAGTTGAACTACGATATGCCAACTCCGTTGCAGATGGAAGAGATCAAGTGGATCATTATCACTTCAGAGAATGCTCAAGAGGTGTTCAAGAAACTGGAAGAGGCGGGCATAGACCCCGTACTGTTTGGAATCACTGACAAGGACTTTCAAGTACTTGCTAGGAACTTCGCTCAGATCAGGCAAAAACTGCAGGAAACCAACAACCTGCTGGAAGAATACAAGAAGTACTACGAAGACACTGATAATTCCAAATAAATACTACTATAATGAAGATCAGTGATAACACATCTATTTCAATGCCCATGCGGAATTTACTTTCCATCTTGGCCGCAGTGGCGGTTGGGGTTTGGGGATATTTTGGCCTTGTAGAGAGACTAACACTGTTAGAAATGCATAACGCATCGCTGACTAAAGATCTTGAACATGCAAAAGAAAAACTTGAAAGTGATATTGAAAAAAACAATGAATTCAGGATCAAGTATCCAAGGGGTGAGTTGGGTCAGAGTTCACAGGACATCGAACAGTTCATGTTAATCGAGGATCTTTACACCACTGTGGAAAGGATGCAGAAGCATCTGGACAGCATGGCCAACAATAAAATCAACATAGAGTTTCTTAACAAGCAGATGGAGAAAGCACAACAGAACATAGAAGCACTCAAAGACGCTGACAGAGAGATTGTATACAAGAACGGTAATGGAGAAGCACACTAATGATAGAAACAGTTATCGCACTATTGATGCTGGTCAATGGTGAGATTAAGGAACACAGGATTCAGGAATCAATGGCCAAGTGCCTAAGAGGTAAACGTACTGCCGAAAGAGATTATAACGAAAACGTCAAGTATCAATGCATCAAAGCCAAAGCACAGACAGAGATATACATGGGCCAGAAATCAATCAAAGCAATAATACTAGATTAATATGCAAACAGTAATCAAAATTATAGCAGAACACCTAGATGTTGCGGAAAGCAAGGTAACTCCAGAAGCACACCTAGTTAATGAATTAGGTGCAGATCCATTTGACACAGTAGAACTGGTGATACAGGTAGAGAAAGCCACAGGTGTAAAAATATCAGAGGACGATAGTGACAAAGTCCAGACTGTTCAAGATCTAATTAATCTAGTGGAGAAAAAATAATGTGGACATACAGATGTAAATTGAGAAGAGTGGTAGACGGAGACACAGTAGACGTTGACATCGACCTAGGCTTTGGGATATGGCAGATGAATGAACGTGTTAGGATAATGGGCATAGACACACCGGAATCAAGAACAAGAGATAAGATAGAAAAGAAATTTGGATTGGCCGCCAAAGCCAAACTTAAATCACTACTAGGACCTAAACCTGTGTTGCAGACAACAATCAGCAAGAAAGGTGAGGACATGAAGGGCAAGTTCGGAAGAGTGCTTGGAGATTTCATTATCGAAGGAAAACAAGTGACCGAGATCATGTGCAAGACCGGACACGCAGTACCATACTTTGGTGGTGCAAAAGCAGATGTAGAAAAACAACACATGAAAAACAGGAAGAAACTTGTTGCTGAAGGTGTCGTCAAAGGGGCAATAGAATAAATACGCATATTAACGAGGAGAGCAAATAAATGGAACTATTAATAACATTAGCAATGAAATTTTGGCAGTGGACAGTATTGATCGCTGTTGTGATTATAGCCGCGATTATCAATTTCACAGACAAAAGAGCCAAGACAAAATTAAAATTTTACTACAAAGGGATGCCAAAATTACAACCTGTACCGATTGCAACAAAAGGTAAGGGTTTCTGGAAAGGTATTGTGATGTGGTTGCTTTCAACAAGGAATTGGATATTGACAGAAGACTGGAAGTACAACATTGAAGGTGAAGAATATGTAATTCCATCAGGTTTCCAATTTGATGGTGCAAGTATTCCCAAGTTCCTGAGAACTTTCTTCTCACCAGTTGGTGTGTTATTGATAGGTGGATTAGTACACGACTACGCATACAAGTACAAAACACTCTTAAAGAAAAACAAAAAAGACACAATGGGCGAACTCACACAGAAGAGAGCAGATGAAATTTTCAGAGACATAAACATTATCGTGAACGGATTCTACACAATGAACAGACTTGCATATTGGTCATTGAGGGCCGGTGGATTTGTTGCATGGAATGGTCATAGGAAAAGAAATGCAAAGATTAAGGGTTTAAGATAATGATGGAAAAAATCTTAACATTATTAGTAGGATTATTAATCGCTCTAGGCGGATGGTCATTATCAAGAACATTTGAATTATCAACTCATCAAGCAGTACAAATGGATAAGGTTGATAAATTAGAAAGACAAGTAGAAAAAATGCAAGATAAAATTGATGAGATGGTACGTTCCGATGAAGATATTATGGAGCAACACGAAAAATTATTTGACAAATTACAGAAAGGCAATACTCCTTCAACAGGGTATAGTTATAACTAATGGCTGAATTAAAAGAAGACAAACTGATTGTAAAAAACGACAACGTAGTTAAGAAAGGTGCCAAGGACGGTTGGGCATTGATCAAGATAGTTTGGGTGTTCTTGAGAGATGAATTACCACAGTTCCTATCAAACTGGAGAACAGTTCCAAGGATCATGATGGGCCTGTATGGTTTAGTTTTTTACAATACCATGCAATGGTTCATGGCCCTCGACGCCCCAAACAACGCACAGGCGGGATTTGTTTCAGTTGTGGTTGGTGCTGGTGCGGCCTGGTTTGGCCTTTACGTCAACGGTAAGAAAACAGACATCAAAAAATAATTACCACGCATTGACAGTAAATAATTCTGTTATATAATATTACATATGAAGAATTATTACGACGTGCTAGGTGTGAATGAACAGTCCACAAGTGCGGATATAACCAAAGCATTCAAGGACCTGGCCAAGCAACACCATCCAGACAGGGGTGGAGACAAAGACAAGTTCCAGGAGATCAACGAAGCACACGACACATTAAAGAGTTCACAGAAAAGACACGACTACGACACCATGCGTAAGTTTGGTGGACCTAGACAAGGTGATGGCGAGCATCCGTTCTTCAATGAGGACATATTCGGTGACTTCTTCTCAGGGTTTAAGGGCGGGGACATGGATTTCGGAGGCAATTTCAACTTCACGAGAGGCCCAGGCGGTGAGAGGATATTCAGACAAAACAGAGCACAGACCAGGGGCAATCGTAATGTGCAAGTGAGGATGGCAATAAGCATAAAAGAGGCCATGAACAAGAGCGAGAAGACGATCAACTACAAACTGCCCAGTGGCAGGGAGGAGTTCGCAACAGTGAACATTCCAGCGGGTGTTCAACACGGTGTGACATTCAAATACGCAGGCATGGGTGATGACAGCATCAAAAACTTGCTACGTGGAGATCTCATGGTTGTTATGAGTGTGTTGGATTCAGACGGTTACACACGCAAGGGCAATGACCTATACACGGACAAGACCATAGACTGTTTCCAAGCGGTGCGTGGACATGAATTCAATCTCAAGACACTGCAAGATAAAATAATTAAAGTGAAAGTACCGTCAGGCACACAACCCAACACCATACTACAGGTCAAAGGACAGGGAATGCCTGTACACAAGACAATAGGCATACGTGGCAATCTTTATGTGAAAGTACATGTGTTAATCCCCCAACTGTCTGCACAAGATTTAAAAAAGATAAAGGACCTATGATACAAGTATTCCAATACCCACACGAAACACTGCTACAAACCAGCACGCCATGGACACATGATGACAGCATCGCAGGTTACGACGACATGGAAAGGTTCGAATCCGACATGATTAAATTGATGTTAGACGAACGTGGAATGGGACTGGCCGCTAACCAAATAGGCATTACCAAAAGATTCTTTGCAATAGGCCACGACTCATTTGACACATTCCAAAAACATGCTATAATTTGGAATCCACAGATAAAAAAATTCAGCGAAGAAAAAGTTATTGACGTGGAAGGATGTCTAAGTTTTAAGGACGTATTTGTTAAAGTAGAAAGACCACAAATTATTGAAATACAATATGAAACAACACAAGGCAAAACAAGATTCGCAAAACTCAACGGTATGGAGTCCAAGTGTTTCCAACATGAACTCGATCACCTTGACGGTATTACGTTTAATAAAAGAGTATCGAAATTACGATGGCAAATGGCAAACAAAGGATAGATAATGTTAGAAGCAAATGAAGGATTAGAAAACATATTTGAAAACGCTGTAAAAGAAGCAGAGAAGAGAAGGCACGAGTACGTCACAATAGAACACGTTTTGTTGTCTTTGATTAAGGACAAATCAATAGGCCACGTATTACATGATTTCAAAATTAATGTAGGCGCTCTGATCAAGGACGTAGAAGACTACCTTGATACAAAGTGTAATGACATTGTAGCCAAAGGCAAGGAGCCCATGACTCCAAGAAAGACTGCTTCACTTGAAAGATTAATGAATAGGGCATTTACTCAAGCACTATTTCAAGGCAGACAGGATGTAAGCAGTGTTGACATACTAATATCTATATTTTCGGAGAAGAAAAGTTATGCGGCATTCTTTCTTAAGAAACATCAAGTTAATAAACAGGATCTTATAGATCTTGTATCTACAGAAACTATATTGGACGAAGGTATGGCGGCCATGGGTGGTGCACCAGATGGCGGTCCGGAACAAAAACTAAGACCTAATCAAGCGGACAGGATATTAAAGAGCTATTGCGAGAACCTAAATCAAAAATACTTTGACAAAAAAATTGATCCTGTGATCGGTAGAGAACAAGAAACAGAAGATCTCAAACAGATACTTGCAAGGAGAAACAAAAACAACGTCTTAATAGTTGGAGATCCCGGCGTAGGTAAGACAGCAGTAGTAGAAGGATTGGCTCGAAGAATTGCTAAAAACAAAGGTGACGTGCCAGAATATTTGAAAGATCACATTGTTTGGAGTTTGGATATAAACTCCTTGATAGCAGGCAGTAAATTCAGAGGTGACTTCGAAGAAAGATTAAAACTTATTGTAAATGCCCTTGATCAAAAAGGAAAATCGATATTGTTCATAGACGAGGCACACATGATAGTGGGTGCTGGTGCAACAGGACAAGGTAACAACATGGACATGGCAAACATGCTTAAGCCTGCATTACTTAAAGGATCGATTAAGGTGTTAGCATCAACTACCTGGGAGGAATATAGAAAGTATTTTGAGAAGGACCGAGCATTGATGAGAAGATTCCAAAGATTGCAAGTAGGGGAACCTACAAAAGAAACAGCAGTAAAGATACTTAAAGGTGTAAAACAGTACTATGAAAAGTTCCATGAATGTACAATTACCGATGAGGCATGTGAGGACGCAGTGGACTATTCTACAAAATTTATTGCAGATAAGAAATTACCAGACAAAGCAATTGATGTCATTGATGTTGCCTGTGCTAGATTGAGATTAAACGGGGTCAAAGACGGCAAGATAGATCATGAAGAAATTATACACGAAATATCTGTAATGACAGGTATTAGCATAGAGCAGTTGTCTCAAAAACAAGCAAGTAATTTAAAAACACTAGAAGAGAAAATGAAACTGCAAGTGTTTGGACAGGACAAAGCGATCAGTACAATCACAGACAAAATACTTGTTGCAAGAGCAGGTTTAAAAAGTCTAACAAAACCAGTTGGATCATTTCTGTTCCTAGGCCCAACAGGCTGTGGTAAGACCGAGACTGCAAGACAGTTAGCAAAAACACTTGGTGTTGAACTGATTAGATTTGACATGTCTGAATACCAAGAGAAACACTCAATAGCAAAACTAATTGGATCACCTCCTGGATACGTAGGATATGAAGATTCTAACATGGGCGGTGGTATGTTCATCAATGAGGTTGAAAAGAACCCACACGCAGTCGTGTTGTTTGATGAGATAGAGAAAGCACACAGAGATGTATCCAACATGCTATTACAGGTCATGGACTACGGAACAGTAACAGGTAGTAATGGTAAAAAAGCAGACTGTAGAAATATAACATTAATAATGACATCTAACTTAGGTGCAGAAGAGAATGAAAGAAACAATATAGGGTTTGGTAAGAGCGAACGAGAAGGCGAAGATGATAAAGCACTGAAAAAATTCTTTCCGCCTGAGTTTAGGAACAGATTGGACGCTGTAATTAAATTTGACAAACTAGGTAAAGACACAATGAAATCAGTGGTCAAGAAATTCTTACAAGAATTAAACACAATGACCATTGAGAAGGATGTCGAAGTTAACGCAACTGACGAAGCAATTGAATTCTTAATGAAAAAAGGGTTTGATGCTAAACTGGGTGCTAGGCCGTTACAACGTGTTATCGACGATGAAATAAAGAAACCACTTAGTAAGATGATGCTGTTTGGTGAACTTACCTCCGGAGGAATGGTTGAGGTAGGAATTGTAGGTGATAAACTTAATGTCAATTTCAAAGCCAAGAAAGAATCACAGGTGTTAGAGCAATTCAAACCTAAAGTGTCTGATGAGAAAAAATCATAATAAGTTATACTACGGAAAATACAGGCACAAGACAATTTTTAAAATGCCTGGTAGCCTTATGTTTTATCCAACTACAGACGAGCATTTGATGAAGATAAAAAAAGATTATCCTGAATTGCCCGATGTCAATCATCTTGCTAGTTTTATAATGGCAAACAGAAAAAAGGTGAAATTCCGTATGCAGGACAGGACAACTATATTCTACTCGAACCTGGACAAATCACAAGAGCTGATTGAACGTTTCTGGGATTTCTGGATTGGGTCTGAGACCGTTGATCCAAAGTTTAAAAATTTAGGAAAGGATACGGTAGGATGTACAAGATTGCCACATGGCAAGTACAAATATCAAGTATACCTTAAAAAAGATGCACAGATACATATGACAAACGTACAAAAGAAAAACTTATGGGAGTTTTTAGAGCGAAACGTAGACAACTGTCTGGTGACAAACTATAACATAAGAGACTTCTTAGAAGATGCCTCGGAGTACTGTTTTGGTGGATACTTCTATGTTAAGGAGGAGAAGTACCTAACACCAATATACATGTTGGCTCAACAGGCTATAGAAAAAGTAATTCAATTTAGAAAGGTAAAAAATGGAAGCAATAAAAAAACTACGAGATAAGGACATATTCAACGATCAGAGCATAGTGGAAAGTATGATAGAAAAGAACTGGATGGGTTCGCCGGTAATAAAAAGGAGCCTATTAAGAGTGAGAAAAGTGAGAGAAGACGATTGCGTTTGTGAAGAACTGGGTGAAGCAGATGGTAAAGCATACAAGATCAAGTACATCAATATTTTGACAGTAGACGGACAAGAGCCAAACGAGTTGGCCGCTGTATACGGACTGGGTCCAAAAACTGCAAGATTCAAAAGGAAAAATACTGAATAAATAACAACGATGGCACAAACAAGCACAACATTATTAGCGTCTAAATCGCACATATCAGACGTAACCGGTACAGATATCAGTTTCACTGCCACAGGTACTGAGTACAAGATTACCTCAACAACCACTACATTGAGTGGATTTGCAGTAAGAGACCTAATTACAGTTACAGGAACAACTAACAACAATTCAACATTTACTGTTAAGACAGTTACATCAGCAAATGAACTTATTGTTGAAGAAATAGTAACAACAGAAACATCAGATGGTTCTAGCACTGTGACACTCGATCACACAGGGTTTGTAAGTGACAAAGCAAAGGGCGATGGGTACTACTCACAACCTGATGGTGTACACACTGTGGCTTATCAAGTTAATAGTACAATGACTGGATCTATTAAGATGCAGGGATCTCTGGCAACAACACCAACAGAAGATGATTACTTCGACATAGCAGGATCCACATTCACAGCAGACCAAAGCACATTGATTGGAACTGCCAACTTTACTGGTAATTTTGTATGGGTAAGGGCGAAGGCCACTTCAGTCACTGCTGGTACAATCAGTTCCGTATTAATTAATTCATAAAAAATCGCATAAACAATAGGTTCTAGTAAGATCAACTTGAGTTGACACATCTGTGTTCCGTGTTATACTAATAACATGAACGACAAAGACCTAGAACAGATCAACACAGTTGATGTGAATATTACAGCGGAATCAATTGATGCCCACGTAATTTGCCTTAGGGAAAATGGTTACAAGATTACCAAGCCCTTTTCATTATACACAAGATACACCTTATTTTTCTTACTTGGAGCAACCATAATGGGTGCCTTGGTATGAGAATTAAATCCAAAGTAAAAAACACAGTACTAGCCGGTTTGGCCGGATTAACACTTACTGCATGTGGCGGCGGCGGCGGAGGTGGTGCTACTGCACCAATAAATAATTTTGTAGATAACGATCTTACAAATTTATCAGGCTCTGCAAGTCTAGTCAGTTCATACAGTAACTTATTGTCTGATTTCCAGTCAGTGGTATCGAGCGGAGACATTAGTGCCATACAGGGAGTAATCACAGGTCCAGATCAACAAGACATCAACCAAGCAAACACACTTCTTGCACAATTACAGACTGCAAAAACATTATGGGATCAAACAGAACAGTTGATTGATGCACAAACAGATAGTGAAAAATACACTATCTATAATTCTAATTCTTTCAAAGAGGCACATGCGGCCATGATTTATTTACAGAACTATGTAAAACCTGTAATTCAAAAAGTTGCAAACGGAAGAACTATTACTCTAGCAGATTACAATCTTGTGGATAAAGCCTCTAGAGCAAATGAGATTATCCAGCAAGAGAAAAATTCTACTTCAAATGATTACGCAAACACTAAAAAAATTAAGTCGGTAGACACAGTGAATAACGACACAGACGAAAGCACAGACACAACAGGAACATCTACTATAAGTTATACAGATTGGGTGGCTGTAAATTCCGGTGGTGGAAGTGAAACTAGGAATAAAATTACTACTACACCCAACATAAGAACAACGGTTACAACAAGATGTACGTTCCAAAGAACTACATTCCTTAATAATTCTACATCGGACGGTGCACAGACTTGCTCAGTGTTAAACACTACGACAGCAGATCTAGACCCAACTGTGGTAACGGAGGCTGAAACCAGAGAAGGTGAAAATCCAGTGACTGCTACTGTCAACTTAGATCCTACAGTGACGACAGCGACGGAGACATCTGCCAATTACACCGAGACAACTTACACAGATGCATCTGACACAACAACAGAAACAGAAGAAGGAAGTGCAACCACAACTACTGCGAACAGAGATGTAACCACAACCACAGATCACGGAAACAACACATCAACCGTCACTGTAGTGAGATACATAGATACTACAGTTACTACTCCGACCACCACTAAAGTTTATAGGACTAGAAACTACACAGACACAGTCAAAAAAGATACGAGAACTGTGACGACTACTGTACCTAGACAACAACTGACCTACAAAGATGGAACTACAGAAATAGTAAATGGAAGTGCTACCGCTGTTAATGGCGATTGGTCAACAACGCAATTGAGCCAGTCTCAAAGATCCGAGAAGATCTTACAAAGTGAGACAACATCAAACCAAGCAGAAACTACAAGTGACTCGGGCACACAATTAAGTTCGCAACTGGTTTCCAACACATACACAGACAATGACTCGAACATTGGCACAAAGACTGCCAACCTTAGCACAACTGTGTCGGATCACCAAACAACCGAATACAACAATAGCACGGGACTAGATATGATCAATGCCGCGGACGCCTACGCCAAAGGATGGACAGGTGAGGGTGCAGTGCTTGGTGTAATTGACACATACCAAGACAAAGATCATGCAGACTTCAATGGCAAGTATCAGTGGTACAAGGACTATGTAAGGAACAGCGATATTGTTCCAAATTACGGTAGCCAACACTCCCACGGTACACACGTGGCAGGTATTGTAGCCGCAGAAAAAAACGGCACAGGCACACATGGCGTGGCATACAATGCCGACCTAATAGGTGCCAATGTTGACTACCACGGCAACGGAAGAATTAACAAAGGTCTTGCACAACAGGCCTTGCACGACATGGCTAAACTTAAATCTCCTTCATCAGCAGGTGGGGAGGAAATGAACATCATTGCAGTTAATATGAGTTTTAACACACCAACACTATTTTACGACGGCAACGGTTCAACCGTGACACAACTGTCGGATGGCACTTTTAGTGCAAGTGAGATCACCACGAAAATATTCGACAACGGTTATGGTGACAGTCAATACTGGAAAGTGGCAACAGACAATGACATAATAATAGTTAACTCTGCGGGGAACTACGGCTTTGAACACGCAGGTGATCCTGGCATATGGGCAGTTGAAGAAGACAGCAATGGTGACCTTATCCTAGGTGGCAAGATGGTCATTGTGGGTAATTGGGATGGCTCGGGCGTTGCTGGAAACAAGGCAGGACATGTTTGCCTAAACATCAACACAGTCAACAACACCTGTAATGACACTCACAGGCTTTCAGAATTTTACATACTGGCACCAGGAAGTGCTATCAACAGCACAATACCCACTGGTATGGGTAACAACGGTGATGACACAGTAGCCATGACAGGTACTAGTATGTCAGCACCACATGTGACAGGGGCCTTTGGTATCATACATCAAATGTGGCCATACATGGCAGGAGATAAGTTGGTCAAACTTGTGATGAACACCGCGGATAAAAACCTACCGGACTACAATGTGAACATACACGGACAGGGTCTTTTAGATTTAGACGAGGCCACAAAACCACAGGGAGCAGTAGGCCTGGCAACATCAGGTAGGGTAGATCATCCCACTGCCAGTCTGAACAACACATATTATTCGACAGGTACGGCACTACCTTCTAGTTTGTCTAACTTGAAGATAATGGTGCTTGATGATTATGACAGAAACTACTACATTGACATAGGATCTAGTTTCGTTGTCAAAGACAAGAGAAAGTTCTCTGATGTACAAATGCTGGTAGATAACAAGAACACGTTCTTGCCACATCAACAAATGTACGGTGCATTTACACAAGGTGGACAATACGATCTCGACAAGAACTACAACTTTGGATTTTACACAGGCAATAACGGAGATGGAGACTATTCACTTAACGTGGGTAAGGACTTCTACTTAAACAATAAATTTAAACTTAAAACATCACTGGCACACATGAGTGAACAGGACACATGGTTGGGCAATAGTTCAGACGGTGTGCTAGGGGTTGGTGATAACAATGACACAACGTCGGCAAACATAGGTGTCGCATACCAATTGGGCAACAACGTGTTGAGCCTGGATTACTCCAAAGGTAAGACGGATGTCAACACAGCAAACAACAGCCTTATCAAATCATTTTCAGATATAGAAACAGAATCTTACAGGTTGGCGTATGAAATACACAAAGATACGCACACAACTTTCGGTTGGTCGTTCTCACTTCCAAGTCATATAACATCGGGAACGATGGATTTGGAAGTAGCCGAAAGCGTGAACTTAGACGGAACGATAAACTATACTGGTATAAACAGTAATCTTGCACAAAGCACAAAAGAGAAAAACTTAGGATTTTACTACACCAAGTCAGGCGAAGACGAACTAGATGCTAGTTTTAACTTTACCGCAGAATACAGATTGGACAAGTCTGGTGTTGCCAACCAAGATGGTGTTGAGATAGGCATGAACTTTATCAAGAGGTTCGCAGGTAATTGTAAGTTTCTATGGATGAAAAACCCAAAGTGTTTTACTAAGAATGCTAACGGCAAAGATGTTATTAAACCTAACCTGTTCAGCACTAGCACAGATGACACAACCAAACACGGACTGGTCTACGATCTTAAAACAGACAAGTTTGTGCCAATTAGGAAATGATGCAAAAAGAAATATTTAAAGAAGATTACTTTGGCACTTTGATGTGTATACTGGTCGATGAATCACGTAGGATGATGTCATCGTTTAAAACAACACCAGAATTACATAGAATACAAAATGATATGTGCAAGGCTGGAAGTTGGATAGACCATATGCCAATTGGCACAATAGTTGAATCGGATCCACAGGTATCTATAAAGACATTACAAGACCAGGTGTTGCCCGAGTACAGAAGATTGGCGGCAAATCTAATAGACCACTTCATAAACACTTTCGAGAAACAAGGCGGAAACAGGAGAGAGATAACAGAAAATTTTGAAAGGATGTATAAATGGAAACAATAACAATAACCTGTACAAATAACGACAGGACAAAAGAAGCAGAAATATTAGAACGCACAGAGAATTATATGAAGGTTCAAGTGCCAGGCACTCAGTTATTCATTGAGCTGTTTAGGGACGATGTAAATATCCCATACACAGGAAGAACAGCAGGACTTGAATTTGAATGGGAACCGCAAAACTAATAAAACAAAAACCAGAAGAGCAAAGTGAAGTCTGGGAGTTTGACGATCTGTTTCGTAAAAAATGGTTGTACAAAGACGAGGCATGGCTCAGAGAGCATTATAACATGCTTAAAGGATTATGCCCGGACGGGTATCTGAAAGGGATTGGATTCAGTGATGATCACATGTGGTTAGACACAAATAAGTTGCAAGGACAATATGCAAATGAATGTGAACACACTCCTGAATTTGTTAAGAAAATCCATAAGTTTTGTTTAGAGCATTACTACACCAAAACAAAACCGTATGCCCACTTTGACTGGGACCTTAAAAATATAATCATTAATGGCGATGATGTAATATTAGTTGATTGGGACAGTTGTCGTATATACCAAGAGGGACAGGTATTAGACAAAATGGAATCTGATTTGAAAAAAGGATTCGGAGAGAAGTATAATATAAAAGCACTTGAGTACAGATATGTTGAGGAAAAGAAAGTGAAAAACAGCACGGCATCGGAAAAACTTAAATTTGTTATAGAACTTTACAGTGACTATTGGAAAAATCCACCAATCGCAGAAGTCTATATAAATCAAGATTCCAAATATAAAAATTTCATCAAAGGCACAAAAGACAATCCAGATGTAATAAGTTTTGAATGTGACATAAATGAAGGTGAAGAGTGCAATTTATTGATCGACCGGTATAATAAAACGGAAAAAGAAACAAACTTTGCAGGTGGAAAAATATTGAATGATCAAATATTACACATTAAAAGTATCGAAATTGACGAAATTGATATTGGAGCATTGGTCTACGAAGGGGTGTACAAGCCAGTTTATCCACCTAGGTGGGCACAACAACAAAAAAAAGCAGGTAAAGATCTGCCTAAATCTTTCAAAAATGTCACTGCTATGGGTCATAACGGCACATGGACGTTTAAGTTTGCGTCACCATTCTACATGTGGCTACTAGAGAATCTTTACTAATAAATATGCTTATATGAGAGCATCACAATTCATCAAAGAGGGCATAGACTCAGACGCAGTAAACGAGCTGGATACATACATCATGAACAATGAAGATCTGTATCGTAGACGATTCATGCCTATTATATCAAATATCAAAAGAAAACTGGCTAAGAACGTTTACGACCATGAGAAAGCACAGACACTTTGGATGTACCTAGTGGACGATGCCGCAAAAGAGTACGTGAAAGAATTTGGAACAACACAGGATGACGTTGCTACAATGTTTCCAAAGGAAACACGACAGCAAGTTGCCAGAGTATTATCAGATAGAGAACTAGAAAACATAAAACAAGGCGAATACGATGCATCTAAGGGAACTGTTTCTTAAGGAAGACGATCGTTCAACAGCAGTTTTTGCCTTTGGCCGATTTAATCCTCCCACAATAGGACACGAAAAATTAATTCAAAAAGTACAATCTACTGCCGCCAAAGTAAACGGCAAAGGATATGTGTTTCTTTCCCACACTAGTGGCACAGAAAAAGACCCATTAGATCTAACAACAAAACTATCGTACCTAAGACAGCACTTTAAATCCGATTCAAAATTATCTTTTGGTGATATAAGAGCAAACACTATAATAAAGGTTATGAAAGTACTAGAGCAGGAGGGCAGAACAAAAGTAATAATGATCGCAGGCGACGACAGGGTAATGGAATTCACAAAACTTTTGAACCAATACAACGGTAGGCCTACCAAGGCCGGTAATGTTGAATACACGTTCGACAGTGTACAGGTGATCAGTGCAGGACAGAGAGATCCAGATGCAAGTGACATCACAGGAGTTTCGGCATCCAAGGCAAGAGAACTAGCAATGAAAGGGCAGGAGCACGAATTCAGCAAGATTGTAATGGGCGGAGACAACGGAAAAGTCTTATACGACAGGATACAAGATCAGTTTGGTAAACAAGTTGACGAAAACAACAAAAAGTTGTATAATGAAGATATGGAAGACGCAAAGCCAGTTGTATATCTTGACATGGACGGTGTCCTTGCAGACTTCTTTGGTGGTGTAGAAAAGATGTATGGCGTAGAACACTGGAAACAATTGACAAATGACAAAACAAAAGATCTTAAGAAAGAAGTCATAGACAGGATTACAGGAACAGACTTCTTTGCAACACTCCCAAAATTTCCAACAGCAGACAGTCTAATAGACATGGTAAAAAAATTCACAGGTGGTACATTCAGTATTAATACATCACCATTGCGAGGAGATCATGAAAACTCAGGCAAATACAAAAAAGTATGGATATCAAACAATATTGAACAACCTGCAGACATTATAGTAACTGGCAGGAAAGAAACTTATGCCAAAGACAAGGCCTCAGGCACACCCAACATCTTAATTGACGACAGACCAATCAACATACAAAAATGGCAAGCCGCTGGCGGATATGGTATCCTATATCAAGCAAATAAAGATTCACTCAATAAAGTTAAACAAGCACTTGACCAATATGGAAAAACCGATCAATCATAGATACGTCCATTTTGGACCAATACTTGCGGCAACCACCGTTGATGCAGACTTAATGGATGAGTTGCTTACAAGGGGTAAACAAACCACAGACTCACATGCTGAGCAACTTGCAGGACATTTAGAAGTGCAAAACAAATTTACAGTAGATGATATTGTATGGTTTGTTGAAAACTTTAAAAAATATTTTATTCCGTACTTTGAAAAACTACAAACGGAGAAGGACGACACTTTTTATTACGGTATGAAACCTTTTAACAGACTCCTACTACAACAACTTTGGATTAATCACATGCGAAAGAATGAGTGCAATCCCCCACACACGCACGGTGGTGCATTTTCATTTGTGCTTTATCTTGATGTCCCCAAAGAAATACATAAGGAGAGTGAGGAATTCAAAGGGCAAGGCCTCGGGCCAGGTTCAGTGACTTTTTATTACGGTGAAGAACAAAAAGGTATAAAAACATCACATGGACATATACCGCTTAAAGGAGACCTTTGGATGTTTCCTGCGTCACTGAAACACATGGTGCCGCCTTTTAAATCAGATGTAACTAGAATATCTGTATCTGGAAACTTTTATATCACAGACGGTTTAAATTTTGGAGCACCAATGCAACGTGGAGAATTTTTAATTGATAACAGAGAAAGGATAGCAAATGGCTAAATTTAGCGGAATAAACAGACCTTACGCCTCAGGCGACATAGAAAAAACGCCACAGGAAAAACAAAGGGAATTGGACGAGAAGATGAAAAAGTTCTTGGCTAAGGGTGGTAAAGTGGAAAAAATGAAAGCACACAAACCAACTAAGCAACAAGAAAAGGATTGGACTATCTAGTGGACGAGTTAGAGAGAATAAAACAACTGGCGGGTGTGGATAACTTACCAAAGGAAGACTCAATGGGAGAAAACCTATCCTATATAGGAACACAGAAATCGCAATATCAAAAAAAACACAACATCAAACCAGGAACACAGGAATGGTTTAAATTATGGTTCGCACAACCTAGGCTCACAGGCGAGAACCCAATGCCTAAAAACAAATAGCCCCCGTCATTAAACTTTAAATACCAGTATGACAACTTTCGATGTTAATGGAAACACGGCCATATGTGTCCTTCCATGGGTGCATGAATATAAAACTATATCAGGTAATGTTGGTCCCTGCTGTCAAGGTGACAAACTCCATGAAGGTGAGAGCATGGCATTATTAAGGCAACAGATGTTGCAGGGAGTTAATCCGAGAGCTTGTAGTAAATGTTACATAAAGGAGAAGGAATCAGGATGGAGTCCTAGGATACAGGAAACGTTAGATTGGATCAAAAAATTTGGCGAACCCGATGTAGACAGTCCCGGATTGCACTTTGTTGACGTGAGGTATGACCCTACTTGTAATCTTAAATGTAAAACTTGTGGACCATCTAGTAGCACTCTTTGGCAAAAAGAAAAAAACATAAAGATACCTGTGCATGACGCAAATAAAAATTACTTAAAAAATGTTGATAAAAAAATACTGAAAAAGGCATACCTAGCGGGAGGTGAGCCAACTTTTATTAAAGAATATCTTGTTTTCTTACAGGAACTTCATGAAGTAAATCCTATGTGCGAAGTTGTGATCAATACAAATCTAAAGAAATTACCGAGTGCCTGGAAAGACATCATATGCAAATTCAGTAATCTAACAATCATATGCTCATGCGATGCGATAGGGACATTAGGGACATATGTACGCTACCCACTGGGTTGGTCAGAGTTCGAAGATAACGTTGCATGGGTAAGCAAGAATGCTAACTTCCTACAGTTCAACCTCGTTGCTAGTAACCTAACCACACACCAACTTTATGAGACCTGCACGTGGATGAAACAATATTCAAAAAATATTAACCTTAGTATTTTGGATTCCCCAGAACACTTCTCAGAACATGCTGTACCACTGGAGCATAGGAGCGTATACATAGACAACATCAAAAAATTAATAAAATTTCCGATTTCGGTGCACTATGCAATGAATTTTAGGACCAAGATCCAATATCTTCTCCAAAAGTACCAGGAATCCAACTTCGATAAGACATTGTATCTAGCACTACAAGAAGAAATAAAAGACCAAGACAGCCACAGAAAACTTCAACTTGACTCGGTAGACCGTTTTCTACACAGTTGGATACACGGATAAATACCAGTATGCGAGCCATAGAATTCACAGAGACAAGTTGTCCTAGAACACGAGCCAAAGAATGCACGTGTGAGCAGATCAACACAATTACCGAAGCACAGGACACGGTGGTTGCACAATGTATGTTAGAGCATTCTGACTCTGTTAAGGGGTCAATCCTGCTTATACAAGCACCAGGAACAGCAACACTTATCAAAGGCACCGTAACTGGACTTACACCTGGAGAACACGGTTTCCACATACATGAGTTTGGCGACATGTCCGATGGATGCAAAAGTATGGGTGGACATTACAATCCAGATGGCGTTGACCACGGTGACATCAATCAAGGACATGTGGGCGATCTTGGTAATATCACAGCAGACAAATCAGGCACAGCAAAATTTACTATCGAAGCAAAGAGAGTTGACCTGATAGGGGAACGTTCTGTCATAGGTAGAGGATTTGTTGTGCATTCAGATGCAGATGATCTAGGCAAGGGTGGAGATGCAGAAAGTTTAAAAACAGGTAACGCAGGTGACAGGCTGGCATGTGGAGTCATCGTTACAAGATCAGAAGAGATGACAGAAGCACATGGCGGCGAACACAGCACGACAGGCAGAAGCATGACCAAAGGTGAAAAAGGCAAAAGAGAAAAAATTGTCAAGGGCATGAAGAAAGACAAAGCAGGATTCAAAAAGAGATATGGCAAAGACGCAGAAGCAGTGATGTATGCCACAGCAACAAAACAGGCAATGAAATAATGAAATTTATAATATTCAATGGCACGCTTAAACCTGACGCAGAGTCAAACACTTCTGCGGTATGCAAAATGTTGCAACTGGCATTTAAAAAACTGGGTGATGAATGTGAGATAGTAACATTAAGAGATCTTGACTACGACGCCTCTACAAAAGATGTAGATGACGAGTTGAAACCACACATCATGGACATTTTCAAAAGTGATG
>Ga0209535_1000506_pt1 | contig 27787 bp, 46 predicted proteins | sample LinPmetageLP28_FD_184041 | JGI IMG/M metagenome (GOLD analysis project Ga0209535, IMG submission 184041) | Marine viral communities from the Pacific Ocean - LP-28 (SPAdes) (version 2) | ecosystem: Environmental > Aquatic > Marine > Oceanic | place: Pacific Ocean | collected 2009-08-22
GGTGATTTGTAACACCGTCCAATAAGGTTGGCTTTGTTTATCCCTTCTATCCACGCTTTCGCGCTCAGTGGTTCAGGTATAACTTAGCTGACCTACCTGATTTAGTGGTCAGTACCATTGTAGCGATGGGTGGAATCGAACCACCATCAGCCCTCATGCTCATTGCCATAAGTCCGTGGTCATCACGCCGTCGCAATACAAAAAAGAAATAACCTACCGAGCGTTCTGACATCCCCTGCCTGCAAGCAATAGGAGCGTACTAAGCCTTTCGAACGGTTATTCCTCTGGTTTCGCCTAACTCACACTCATTGGGATTCGTTATGACAGGTATTCAGTAATCCCGTCTTGGTCATTCTCGATGCGTTGCTCTTGCAAGTCGTTGGCATCCCGCAACTTATTTGCAAACCACAGCTTGAACTCCATCATATCATCACCATGACAACCCCATGAGCCATTCTTGATGACGCTTCTGCGGTGTCCGTTTTGATCGTACATAACGAGGAAGGCATATATGTATGGACTGAGTCTTGCGTGTCCCTCTTCGACTCGATACTCGATAGCTATCTTGACTACCTTTCTCCCGAACTCATTGCGTCCTGGGATTAGTGTGCTTGTGAGTATGGACTTGTGGTTATCGGGGTTGATTCCGACTACTTCCAGTCTGTCCCATGCATCCAGCAAGTGGGTCAATTTAAGGTGTGTACATTTCATGTAATTGAGATTTTGATTAGTGCCGATTGGCTTTGCAAATATACAACATTTAAACCCTGTTGTCAAGTTTTTTTTCTAAGTCTCTGACTTACAATGTTTTAGAATGGCAATTCCTCTGCCGTTAGTAGGAATTCGTATCGCGCTTTGTCTAGGTAAGCACAGGCATCTACATCTCTGCCTTGCGCCCACACTGCCAGACCTGTCTTTGCGTAGTGTACGCATCGCTCGCTCCTGATCGCTTCACCCTTGCGAATCATAATTTCAAATGTACTTCGTGTCATAATTTCTCGTCTTGGTATTTGTCATGCTGTTCGTCCGCCTGTTCATAGTAATCGCGCTCCTCGCATTCGTCATCTGACGGGTAGTCGTACCCTTCTTTCCATAAGTTACTCATAGCTTCCAGTTGATTCCATGTATTCGTCGATCAGCGCGGACTCGAATCCGCCCACTGTCTTAGGCCGCTCGTACAGCGCGTCAATGTGTTGTTGTGTTTTCATAGGTCAATGATTACGCCCTTCTCTTTGAGGGCTTCGATTATGTGTTCAGGGAGTTCAAAGCATCCGTCATACCCCACGAGGGTAACTGAGCCGTCTGATTCGAAGTCCACTTCGAGTTCACCATCGGCATAGAAGCGTTCTCCGCCTGTGTCTATGTCGTAGGTTTCGTACCATCCGCCGTGTTCTGGGTCAATGCCCACGGTGGTTTCCATCGCCCAGCCTGATACTGTGCTGTTGAATTTGTTGTTGAATTTCATTTTTTCAGGGATTGAATCGTTACGATTACCGTTCCCACAGCGTAGGCACAAAGGATTGCTGTGCTCATTTGATTGAAGTTTCGAAGTTTGGGACTCCCAAGGTGTATCCTCGGCGAGTGTCATGTAGCATAAGCATAGGTTGGATTTCCACAGGGTCATTGATGCCCCATACATCCTTGTCATCTGTGATGACCCCTTGCTCTTTTAGGTACTCATATGATTGCCCTACGATATCGCCTATCTGATAGTCGTATGAGAGCCACTTGGCAACGTTGTTACGTTCGTCCTTGATTCTAACCCTAGCACCTTTGGTGTTGGTTGGACTGAAAAACTCGATGTGCAGGGCACGGAGTCGGGGGATGTGATGTGTGTTCATGTGATTGAGATTTTGATTTGACACAGACGCTTCGCAGCGTTTCGACCACTCAGGTCTCGTCAGTGTGCCTGACCATTAAGTCTGTGGATTTCATCCAGAAGCCACCACCTCTGCTCGTCAGTGAACGCCCCGTACGTCTGAAGCTGACGCCCCTCGAAGTACTTCACTTTGTCCACGTTCTGCTTGAACATGTGGTAGGCAATCTTGGGTAAGTACCCGTTTTCGTATTTGCTCATGTGATTGAGATTTTGATTTTGAAGACGATGCAAATATACAACATTCAAACACCGAAGTCAAATTTATTTTCATTTCCTCAGTGTTTACAGGGGCTTCAGAGCCATCGATTACGGATGGTCACCCAGATAACAGCCTGCAACTCGTAAGGTTTGTAACCCATGCTCCGTGCCAGCTTGCAGAAGTGTCCGCTCAGTCGGTCGTATTGCAGAGGGGTCACGCTGGTTTGTACCTCCTTGGGTGTCTGCGATGTAGTCACGAAGGCACGAAGCATCCACTTGTCAATTGTAACGACAGACTCATCCATCATCCCCACATTGAGGGCGAAAGCGTGAGTTTTCCTAGCCTTACGGAGCATTTCGATATCTCCACTCAAGATCGCCCACGCCCTGCGCTTGTTGCTCGTATATGTGCATACCTTGACAGACTCCATGGATTCACCATTCACAAAGGCTTGGATGAGATTGAATGCATCAATCTTATTACGCTCCCACTTGTTGTTTGGCGAGAGTGCGCTGATGACTGCCGCGGCTACGACCTTGGATATATTGAAAGTTATCGATAGATACTCAGCGAATTCCATGGCAGAAGCATACCATGCTTTGCCCTCTCGTATTTCGTCCTCCGTCGCACGCCCCGTCCACGATTTAACGTGAGCGGTGACGCGCTTCAGTGGGTATGTGCTTAGGCTATTCATACTTCAAAGTTCATTGTGAGTTTCTCAGCCTCCAGAAGCGTAGCTTCTAATTCAGCACTTGCGGCTTGGATTTTAAAGCGTCGGATGCCTTCCTCGGGTGTCTCGCCAGGTAGGAGGGTGAGCGTCATCTGCTCTCGCTTGACTGCCTTGCGCTCCTCAACAGGCACTTCCATTCGAGGCTCTAAGGGTTGCGCTTCCTTGCCAGTGACAGCGTGAACAACCTTCGTTTTCTTGACCTTACCAACCTTGTTGGCAGTTGCAGTCCGTGCTTGTGCTTGCTCAAGCCCAGCCTCGCTGGAACGTTTGGGTCGCTTGACAGCCTTGGAAGCCTTTACAGGCTTTTTCTTGCGCTTTGGCTTGTTCGTAGGCTCAGGGTCTGGTACGTCATGGAAAAGGATAAGAGCAACCAATTGCTTTTTGGTCATTTTCAGAAGCCTAGCTTCGTCAGTCATCGCAGGCTTGACTGCCTTGGGTGCCTTAGTGGGATGGTCTGGTAGCGAGTCCCAACCAGTCTTAGCCTTAGGTTCAGGCTGAGAGTCCCAAAACTGCTCAGAGTGAATGTCACCCTTTATGGGCTTACGCTTGGACTTGGGTGTCGTAGCGACACGCTCTGAAGCGTATCGAGCCTTGTTAGCGGCTTTCCGTTCAGCCTTCGTAAACTTGCGCCCCGTCTCAGGGCAGTGGGTTGGTGTGTATGTTAACATACTATTGAGATTTTGATGAACCGACAGCGGTGGCGATTCGGGGCAAAGGTATGTCATTCAAGCACCTTTGTCAAGTGCTGAGGTGAAAGTTTTTTCGAAAGCCCAGCAAATACAGGGGTTTCAGAGGCAAAGTTTTTTTGGGTCGCCTTGTGTGCGTGCCTGCATCATGACGCACCATGAGGGGTCACGTGAGGGTCATCTGGGGGTGTGCGGATTGCATGGCTGTGTGCCTGCGTGTACGTGTATATGTGAGCGTGCATATAGTCGTGGGTGGGATTGTCACAGTCTCTTTCTCAGAGGTTTAGCGTCCCTAACTTCAACTTTTGCTTGAGCCATATGCTGTCAATATCCTGCTTCTCAGCTAGTTACGGCATACAAAAAGCTCAAATGTGTGCGCGTTATGCGGGTGTATTGTAGGGGGGTGGGTTGCATGATGTGTTTTGGGTGCGCTTGCGTAGCGTGTACATGTATATATAATCCCCTAGATCTGTATTACTGACCTTTTTAACCCTTGTTTTAGAAATCTTTTTTTACAAAAAAATACCTTAATAAGGTTTATTAGGCTGTATATTAGTCAATTAGGGTAGCTTACATAAACTGCTTTATAGACTTGACTTTGTAAGAAAAAAGTTGTAACTTCGCCAAAGCTCTCTAGCGATAAACCTAAGAAGCTGTTTTAAACCTACGAAGCTATCTTTAGGATTACTTATGAAAGTAATAAATCAGAAGCTCTGAAGCGTCAATCAAACTAATTAAGTTGTAAAGGCGCAAAAACTGTCTTCATTATATTTGCAGTATGAGAGTTAAGAAGCGTAACTACAAAGAGGAGTACAAGAAGTTTGGATCTGGCGGCAGAGCAAAGAAGAAACGGGCTGAGCTAAACCAGTACAACCGAGAGAAAGGAACCTATGGGAATGGGGACAGCCTTGATGCATCTCATAAGGGTGGGAAGATCGTAGGTTTTGAGGCAGAGGGTAAGAATCGTGGTAGGCGAGAGAAGTCCCGACTCAAGAAAAAGAAATAACTTATATTTGCGGTATGGCCGTACTCACTGTAACGATTAAAGAAGAGCTCACGCTAAACGGATCAAACCGTGGTAGCGAGAACATAACCTCTATAGCAAGCGTAACTCAATCATTCAACAGAATTGTAACATTACCAGCTAATGGTGGGTCTGGAAATACACAGACTACCGTTGCTGTATTTAAAGATACTGTAGATACGGATATTAGGACTGGAATTAACGGCGCCATTGACGATGGAGACGCTAAGTATATAAGGGTTACTAATTTGGATGCTGATAATAGCGTTACTCTTTCTCTTCAGATAGCCGCTTCAGGTACAGACTCAGCTGGTGATTCGGCAAGTGTATTACTCGCTCCTGGTAAGAGCTTTATCTTGGGTGGTTCTGCGGATGCAATCGCAGTTGATGACGACGCAGCCACACCGATTACTACTTTAGTTCACTTAGAGAGTATCTTGGCAGTTAACGCTACCAACGACACAACACAATTAGAAGTATTTATAGCAAGTTAATATCATGAAGACTAAAAAGTATATGAAGGGAGGGAAGGCCGCCATGTATGACATGGTGAAGAAGTACATGGCAGGGGGGAAGATGGGTAACCCAAAGGCAGAAAAGCTAAAACTATTAAAACAACAGCTTTTAGCAGCTAAAAATAGTCAGTACGCTACCGAAAAAGATAGATCTAATGATATCGCTATGATACAGCGTCAGATCCGAGATCTTGGAATCTAATTAGGCTTTATGATTGCTAAAAAGTACGATAGAGGCGGGTCTACAAAACCCAAGTACTCCAAAGCCAGGGGCAAGGAACAGTCTCCAGAAGAAAGATTATCCGATGCTATAGCTAGCCAAGGAAGAGGGGCAAAGGATTTAATGTATATGCTTAGCGCTATGCGATCACCTACATCTATAGAGCGTAAAGCTGAGATGTTTGATCCCAGTAGAAGGTTTAAATCTAAGGGTAGGGCTTTCGAGAATAACAGAAAAGCTATGTATCAAAGACCTTCTGATGTAGAGGGTAAGTACGAGGGCTCAGGAGCTCTACCAACAAGAAAAGATGTAAGAGACATAACTGGAGGTAGAGGTGATATGGGATCAAGGGTTGAGACCGAGGTCGCTAAAATGCTTCGAGATCCAGCTGTTATTAGATACTTCATGGATTTATACGGTGAGTCTGGAAAGCAAAAAAGATCTAAAACAGTTTCTCTTGGAGGCAGGGGCAAAAGCGCTTCTGAATGCGAGATAGAGTTTAAGTCTGGAAATGTGAGCTCCGAGTGCAAGGCTTTCGCTAGGAATATGAAGGGTTAGTGGGTAGTAAAAACTACTTCAATCCGAGGCTTAAGAGAATTAACCCTGCGTATATTGCAGAAAAAAATAAATTCAATGAGGTTAAGCAAAAATCTAACGCTAAAAGAAGTGGTGAAGTCCAACACCGCGACCCGAAAGGGGATCGACAACACCCCTGACCAGTGGGCTATCAACAATATAAAGGCTGTTGCGGAAAATATCTTCCAACCTATACGTGATCACTTCGGTGTACCTATCGGGGTGTCGTCTGGATTCCGAGGAAAGGACCTCAATAAGGCTATTGGGGGTAGTAAATACTCCCAGCATATGATTGGGGAGGCTCTCGACCTAGATGCAGACATGTACGGGAAGGTAACTAACGCCGAAATCTTTAATTACGTCAAGAATAATCTCGATTGGGATCAGATGATCTGGGAGTTCGGGGATGACGAGGAGCCAAACTGGGTGCATATATCATACAAAGATGATGGGCCTAACAGAAAGCAGATAAAAAGGGCTCGAAGGGACGAAAAAGGCAGGACTTACTACACCGTAGAGACCTAAAAAAACTTCTCTATATTCGCGGTCCTAAATTTTTTATTATGCGCGAAAAAGAAGAAGACTTCAACGTAGATTTCCTAGATACAGAAAGAGTTAAAGAGACCGAAGAGAAGGTCAAGACTGGTAAGATCGTGTGTGATATCCACGCACCAGAAGGCTGCGAAAACTGTAGCGGCTAAAGAGTGTTGTAGAAACGCTGTACCGTCATTCTGCCTTTCTGCGATAGCGCATATCTTACACGGTAATTAAATTTAGTCTCATCTCGGAACAAGTGATCCTCTAAAGTTTGAGAAGGGGTCAGCTTATCGAAGTGCTTGTATAGATAACCAAGCTTCATCAAAGGGTAGACTATCCTATCTGCTAGGTTCTTCTTGTACATCCCGTAGTTCTCTGCCACCCACGATATAGTAAAGAACTCCAGATCGTAAATGAACAGCATAAAATATAAGTATCCCCTAGTGAGGTCAGGGTTACTCTCTATGAAGTCGTTCGTACCAGTTCTTAAGTTCTTTAAATGGTTTTGTTTAACATACCTAGTGGGCAGCTTAGACATTTCCCTGAACATCCTTGTTTTCCTTACTTGAGACCTCGGCATATTACTTTGTATATTTGACTTAAACGAATTTACACCATGAACCCTAAAGACACCCTCTTTTTTGCCGAAATGTATTCTCTGGTTAAGAAGATGGAGGATACCATAATCGAATTTGAAATGAAAGATCGGACCCTAGCCGCTATTGTAATAGGAGTAATAGATTACGATGCTATGGAAAATGAAGACGAAGGTGCTGAAATGAAAACTATGTACAGCTTTAATTTAGAAAATAGAGAAGAGCTAGAGACATTGAAGCAAATAATGGACACCACCTATCAAAGCAGTGATGATGAGTCACTTGATGGTCTACTCGGTGACTTGGGAATATCACTTAACTAAAATGGAAGGACTTATTAGAAAGATTGTGGTCGGACGAGACCCTAAAAACGGCATGGCCTATTATGTAGGAATGAGAGCGGGGTCTGGAGAGGTGTCTGCTATCGTAGAAGACGAAAGACATCTACATAAGTTTGGAAAGCAGAGATATCTTATATACATTGAAAACGATGAAGGCACTATGCTCTGGAAAGCAGTAGATGAGATGCCATGTGTACTTGAATTTGATTTAAATTTTTAATTAATGAGGACGTTTAATTTGTTTGTTGTCGAGCTAGAAAAGACGATGAATGACACCATTACAACAGATAGTGGTTTAGAGCTTTATATAGATAATAGATTCAATGAATTTGAAAACAGAATTACAGAAGGCCCTGTCGTCTCTGTCCCTTTTAAGTACGAAACTGGCGTCAAGCCTGGCGACACGCTTTACTTCCATCATCTCGTGGTTATCAATGAAGGCCAGCCACTTACTGGTGATGACAATCACTACCTTGTCAGGTATGATGAAGATCACGCTATCAATAATCAAGCTATTGCTTTTAAAGATAGCGACACGGGTGATGTCCACCCTCTTGCGGGCTGGAGCCTCCTTGAGGCTATCGAAGAAGAGACGGTTCAAGAATCGTCGATTATCGAGGTTGTTAAACTTGAAGAGAAACTGCCAACAAGAGGTAGAGTCGCATTTACGAGTTCTGGGATTAAGGAAATAGGTCTATCCGTAGGCGATGTAGTTGGATTCAAAGAAAACCGAGACTACAGAATCACCATAGACGGTAAAGAGTACTACAGGACCAGGATTGCCGACTTGCTTTACAAAGAAATTTAATTGACATGTTTGAAATGGATAAAGATCACCTCTGGCATTTGCTAGAGGAAGAAGAGTGTTTGCTTGCTGATGGGTTTGATGATGCTGTAATAGGAATTAGCCACCAGACTCACGATGTATCAAGAGCTGTATACGATATAGGAAAGATCATTGCCATCCTTTGCGAAGACGATGAGATGACCGACGAGGATGCTATGGAGCACTTTGAGTACAATATAGCTGGGGCTTACCTAGGCCCTAAGACGCCAATATTCGTTTTTGGTTATGGCGAGTAAATTCACGACAGTAAGCGCAGCCAGGAAACTTATGGAGAGTATGGAGATCGCAATCAACAATATGATTGAAGAGATCAAGAAGCCTGTCGATCCAGAAGCGGGGGGCTCTGCGCGTAAGGCCGAGCTCCAATCCATAAAGCAAACGGCTATCGACTGTAAAGAGCTTTTGGTGGAGCGCCAAAGGTTAGAACAAATGGTTAAAGAACTAAAGACAAATGGAGAAATCGAACAAGACAAAGACTACTCAGGAGGATTCGCAGAAAGATTCTCTAAATGAAGCCAGCGGTTTAATATATTGGGATGACTATAGCTTTGATAATCAGTCAGTTACTGTAGATCACTTAAAGGTAAACTTTAAGATCAGTAAATCTAAGTAACAATAATTCTAGAATGGCCTATAAAAAGAAAGAAGATCAGGCTAGGGCGGGGGCTAAACACTATAAGGATAATTGCGAAAAAGTAAAGGCTAGGTCAAAGAGAAGAAATACATCTCAAAGAAAAAAAAATAAAGATTTTGTCTGGAGGGTAAAACGCATGTTTAATTGTGTTGATTGCGGAGAAAATAATCCTGTAGTTCTTGAGTTTGATCATGTAAGAGGCAGTAAAAGAGGTAATATATCAGACATGGTTCGTTGGTCTTACTGCCTTAAAACAATAAAAGAAGAGGTTCGCAAATGCGAAATAAGATGCGCTAATTGCCATCGTAAAAAAACACACGAAAGAAGATCGCACCAGTAGCTCAGTTGGATAGAGCATCTGCCTTCTAAGCAGACGGCCACAGGTTCGAGTCCTGTCTGGTGTACTAATTAAATCAAACATTATGCCTGATCTTATTTGCATAAAATGTAAAGCAGAGAAATCTGTAAGAAACCTTACAATGAAATTCAAAGATGGTGGTGTTTACTACCCTGAAGGACAGTGTGAGTGTGGCGAACAAATGGAGATTAAAAACCCTAAAGAAGGCGTACCTTCGTTGGGTAGAATGAACTCCCACGGACAGAGCTATTGATGTCCACTATAATCGACATAAAGGGTTATGAAAGTAAAGGGATTAAGATCGACCCTAACGATACAGAGGGAGAAGCTATCGAGCTCCACGGGCTACTCGTGGTCCTGCCGAAGAAACCGCGCAAATCGGAAATTCTCTTCTATGACCAACCAAAGAAGTTGCAAATGTGGAGGCGTATCCCTATGCCAGAGGAAATGCTCAGAATACGCAGTATGGATGAGTGGCTCGAAAAACCTGCCGAGTTTCGGAACAAGTTTCGTTCTTACATCGAACAAGAGTTTCAGCGTAGGCGCGACGGTGTATGGTTTTACAATAATGGGGAACCTACGTATATTACAGGGAGACACTATATGTTTTTACAATGGTCTAAAATTGATATCGGATACCCATCATACCTCGCTTTCCAAAAAGACATCTTTACGCACATGGCTGCTTGTGAAGCTGACCCTCGTTGTTTCGGTCAGCTTTATACTAAGTGTCGTCGGTCTGGCTACACTAACATATGCTCTGCTGTCCTTGTGGATGAAGCTAGTCAAGTTAAAGAGAAGCTTCTTGGTATACAGTCGAAAACTGGTAAAGACTCGCAAGAAAATATTTTCATGAAGAAGGTGGTTGCGATATTTCGCAGTTACCCATTTTTCTTTAAGCCTATCCAGGACGGAACTACAAACCCTCGTATGGAGCTGGCCTTTCGCGAGCCATCAAAGCGTATTACTAAAAACAATAAAACATCATACAGGGGTGATGCTTTAAATACGGTGATTAACTGGAAGAACACCACAAACAACGCATATGACGGTGAGAAACTTCACATGCTTTATCTAGATGAAGCGGGTAAATGGGAAAAGCCAACCGATATTAGAGAAGCATGGAGGATTGAGCGTACGTGCTTGATTGTTGGCCGTAAAGTAATAGGTAAGGCCATTGTGGGCAGTACGGTAAATCCAATGAACAAGGGAGGAGATGAGTATAAAGGCTTGTGGCATGACTCTGACCCCAATGAGCGAAACAATAACGACAGAACTAAGACGGGGCTTTATAGAATATTTATTCCAGCTTACGACGCCTTAGAAGGTTTCTTCGATATTTACGGTAATGCTGTTGTAGAGGATCCACCCCAAAGCGAACACATACAAGGAATAGATGGAGATACCATCGAAATTGGCAGTAAGACCTATCTCAAGAATGAACGCAAGTCGTTTAAAGACAACCCTTCAGAGCTTAATGAGGTTACTCGACAGTTTCCGTTTACCGAAGATGAAGCATTCAGGGATAGCATCGAGGGAAGCTTATTTAATATAGGTAAGATATATCAACAGATAGAATATAACGACGAGCTATTTCCCAATCCTGTCGTTGTAGGTAACTTTACGTGGAAGGAAAAAGACAAAGAAGTTGTTTTCTCGCCCACCCCTAACGGTAGGTTTAGGGTGTCTTGGATGCCTGATCCTTCTGAAAGGAATATATCTAAAACTGAAAGAGGTAAAAAAATAGCTCCTTTTACCTCTTACGGCTGTGGAGGTGTTGACTCATATGACTTAGATGCCACTGTGGACAATAGAGGGTCTAAAGGTGCTCTTCATATGTATAATAAGTTTAGTATGAACCGTCCTTCTAATATGTTTGTTGTGGAATACGCCTCTAGGCCAGACCTAGCTAGCATATTCTATGAGGATGTGCTTATGTGTGCGTTTTATTATGGGTATCCTTTACTTGTAGAGAACAATAAGTACGGTATCGTAAGATACTTTGAGTCAAGGGGTTATGATGGCTACTTAATGGATAGACCGAGACACCTTATGAGTAGTTCTTCTCACGTAAACGTAAAGACAAAGGGGATACCATCTAACTCCCAGGATGTAATACAGTCTCACGCTCAATCTATAGAAAAGTATATTCACGATCATGTTGGTGTGAATTACGAAAGCGGAGAGACAGGCACCATGTATTTTAATAAAACCCTTGAGGATTGGATTGGATTTAAAATAGATAAAAGAACTAAGTTTGACTTAACTATTAGCTCTGGACTGGCCTTACTTGCAGCTCAAAAAGAAAAACAAAAAACTAAGTCTGACTTTAAAGAAAAGGTATTTTTCAGAAAATATAAGGTCTAATGATGATTTGTTATATTTGCAGGATATGCATAATGCAAGTAAATCATGAGCCTCGATAAAAACAGCAAGCATTCTTTCCCAAACCCTCTAGCAGACGCATCAACTAAACAGGGTAAGTCATATGGATTACAGTATGCAAAGGCTATTGAGAATCAGTGGGGCAAAATAAGAGAGGCTACGTCTCTTTATGGTAAAAGAAATACCGTCTTTGAAAGAAGCAGGGATTACGCTAATGGTACTCAAGACACTAGCATATACAAGAAGCTTCTTCGTTCGTTAAATCCTAACGATGGTGATGGGAGTTTAATGAATATGGATTACACTCCTGTTCCTATCTTACCCAAGTTTGTTAGGGTTGTAGTAAATAAAATTCTCTCTAAAGACCCCTATCCAAATCTAGAGGCTGTAGACCCTTTGTCTTCATCTGAGAAAAACAACAAGAAAAGAAGAATTGAAGTTCAGATTGAGAATAAAGAAAAGCTAAAAGCGCTTAAAGAAAAAAGAGGATTAGTATTGGATATTGATCCAGATGAACTCCCAGACACATTAGAGGAGGCTGAAATACTTTTAGGCACCAATGTAAAAACTGACGCAGAGATTGCTGCCCAGATAGGGACCAATATGACCCTTTCTTGGAATAACTTTAATGACGGAACTTTACGGAGATGCGTTAATGACCTCGTAGCTCTAGGTATGTGTGTTGTGAAAAGAAGCAATGATCCTAATCACGGAATTAAGACTGATTACGTAGATCCCTCTACTTTTATTCATAGCCATACAGAGGACCCGTTTTTTGAAGACTTGATTTATGCGGGTCATGTTAAGTCTATCTCTATACAGGAGTTAAGAAGAATATCTGCTGGTGAAATTACAGAAGAGGAATTAGAGAATATAGCGAAGTCAGTTAAGGGTAAGTACGGAAACAATTCTAGTTCTTTTGGTAAAAACGGTTACAACAGCCTATCTCAAACAACTGATTACGGGTATGACGAGTACATGGTAGATGTGCTTGAGTTCGAGTTTATTTCTGTTGACTGCATATACTTTGAAGAAAAGCAAAACCGCTTTGGTAACGTAAACTTTTTTATGAAAGGGCTTGAATACACTGAAAAACCAGGCAGTGTATTTGAAAGAAATCCAGTTAAGATGGATGTTGCTACTGTTTATGGGGGTATGTATGTTATGAATGGATCTGACATCGTATTTAATTACGGTAGGTCTAAAAACGTTCCAAAAAATATACACGACATATCATCTGTAAGGCTGTCTTATTCTCCAGTGGCTACCAATATTCGGGATATGATGCCGAAGTCTATGGTGTCTAGCTGTACTGGTTTTGCTGACATGCTCCAGCTGACCCACCTTAAGATCCAGCAAGCTATCGCTAAAGCGAAACCAGACGGATTGATTATTGATATCGAGGGATTGGAGAATGTGCAGCTAGGCAAAGGCGGAGATTTACAGCCTTTGGATTTACACGATATCTACGAACAGACTGGTGTGTTCTATTATAGAAGTAAAAACCCAGAGGGAGGATTCCAGAATCCACCAGTAAGGGAAATAGGTAATAGTATCCGAAACATCAACGAGCTTATCGGTCTTTATAATCACTATCTGCGTATGATCCGAGACGCTACAGGCGTCAATGAGATGATGGATTCTTCCACACCTAAAGGGGATACTTTGGTGGGTGTTCAGCAAAACGCTATAGCCGCAGGAAACAATGCTATATATGACATAACTAATGCTTCTATGGTTCTTTACAAGAAAGTTTGTGAGGATATAGTTAAGTGTTTGCAGATTATTCCAGAAGATTCTGTTCTTTATGATATATATAGCAATGCAATAGGCAAGGAAAACATGTCTGTTCTTTCTTCATTTAATGATCTCCCTATGTACAACTTTGGCGTCCAGGTTGTCAGAGAAATGGAGGATAAAGACAGAGCTTATTTAGAGCAGAATATCCAAATCTCTTTACAGCAAAAAGAACTAGACATCGAAGATGCGATTTCTATAAGATCCTTGAAGGACGTGAACCAAGCAGAGAGGCTTCTAGTGGTTAGGAGAAAAAAGAGAATAGCCAAACAGCAAGAGATAGCCGCTCAGAACTCTCAGATGCAGGCTCAATCAGCGCAAATGTCAGCTCAGTCTACCTCTCAGGCAAGACAGCAAGAAATGCAGATGGAGGCTCAGCTAGAGGCTCAACAGATGCAGCTTAAGGCTCAGCTAGAGGCTCAGCTTGAGCAGGTTAAGCATGGATTTAGGAAGGAAATAGAGATAATAAAAGCTCAAGCCACCCTTGGATTTAAAACTGACGATCAAGAGTTTAAGGAGAAGATAGAAGTTCTCAAAGAAGATAGAAAGGACGACAGGGTTAAAAAACAATCTTCGGAACAAAGTAAACTTATATCTCAGAGGCAGGGGAAGAGAGGTGAATTAGAGGGCTCTGGAGACAGCGTAGACAATATTGTAAACTCACTATTAGGATAAAATGGCAAGCAAAGTAAACTTAGACGTAGCTGAAAAGCTTGATATCACTTGTAGAAGAGGAGACACCTTTTCCCTTACTCTTACATTAAATGATTCTAGTGGAACTGCTTTAGACTTGACTGGCTATGAGTTTTTAATGGATGTAAAGACTAATCCCGTTCGATCTAGATCAGGAGTTTCTGAAAGGGAAGTGATTGCTTCTAGCAGCCTTTCTTCTTCGACTTCAAACGCCAAGGCTTTAAGCGAAGAACAAAGATCGAAACTAAGTAATGGCTTTGTTTTTAGCGACGGCACTACTTCTGGTGTTGTTTCCGTTACAGCCTCAGCGGATACAATGAAGGAAATGCCTGTTGGTTCTTTTACTTACGATATTCAACAAAAAGTTAGTGAGGTGGTAACCACTATATTAAGGGGTTCATTCACTGTAAACGAAGACATCTCTAGATAACATGGCTATAACGGTAACATCTAGTGGGGGAAATTCCATTGTCGCCAGTGTTAGCGGGGGGACTTCTGTTTCTTTTGATCAGATAGTCCAGTCCATTTCTGTGTCTGTACCTAGGACCTCTCCCGTAGTGGTCGCTAATGTTTCAGGGCCTAAAGGCGATGTGGGAGCCACAGGAGCTACAGGCGCTCAAGGTGTAAGCGGTGAGTCTCCCACCGTGTCTAATATATCGGCCCTGGGTGCTTTATTTAATATCTCAGAAGATACCTCACCTCAGTTGAGTGCCAACTTAGACGTTCAGTCTACATCTCTTTTTACAAGCACGAGCAACGGAGACATACAGTTTACCCCCAACGGAACAGGAAGTGTAAACCTAGACGGAACCGTTAAATTTAAGCGGTTTTCTTCTGGCTCTGCACCTGATCCTTTTGAGGGTGGGATGTATGCTGATGATAATGATGAGCTCTACTTCGGCGTTTCTTGATAAATAACTATCTTTACAAAAAATACATAAATGGCTACTTGGAAGAAAATATTAACAGAAGCAGACGCTCAAAGAGACCTTATAGCGGGTGCTGGTCTTTCTGGAGGGACAAACAATAATGTTCTTGTTGGCTCTGATGCTGATGTTACTATAGCGGTTGACATAAATGGTGCAACTGACCTTGGCAGTGGTGTTGCAAGCGGAGACGAAATCCTAGTTGCTGATGTGAATGCCAGCAACGCGATTAAAAAAACTACAGTAGGTGATATTGTAAATCTTGCGAGCAGTGGGGTTAGCGGCAATACTTTTGCTAGTGACTTAAAAATCGGTAGGGATGCGGACAACCTGATTGACTTTGCTACCGCCGATAATGAAATTACGTTTCGCGCCAACGGTTCCGATGTTTTAGAGCTGACCAACAACTCTGGAGACTCTATCCTCTCTTTGCTTACTCAAGACAAAAACTTTCAGATTAAGGGTAACGACGGCGGTGCTGCTATCCTTGCTCTTGATATCGACATGGCGGCAGCTGGTAAAGCTACTTTTATTGGAGAGGTCGTTGCCCCATCTTTAGATATTGAGAACGACGTCGATGTTAACGGAACCCTTGAGGCCGATGCCATTACCATCAACGGTACAGCTATTGCCTCTGTATTAAGCCCAGTTGCTGGTAACACCAGCCTTGTAACCACTGGCGCCCTTGATACTGGCTCTATTACTTCTGGGTTTGGTAATATAGACGTAGGGGGTAGCTCGATAGCGGCTGGTAGCTTTGATGCTTCAGATGGTAATATAACAAATGTTGGTAGTATATCGCTAGACGCTATTATAGCTGACGGGACTGCCATTACTATAGGCACGGACACATCAGGTGATACCGTAACAATCGGTCACACGACATCAGAGGTTACTATCGGTGATAACTTAACAGTCAATGGTGATCTAACGGTTAGCGGGACAACCACTACGATAAACACCACAAACCTTGAGGTTGAAGACCATATTATCCTGTTAGGCACTAATGCTAGTCCAACGGCAGATACAGGAACTCTTTCTGGAATTGAGGTTGAGACAAGCGGTACAGCATCAAAAAGAGCCAGCATTATATGGACCAAGGATTTAGGGGCATCTAATGACGGAACATATGATGGCTCTGGTACTGCTGTTGGGCTTACTGGCTGGGCATGTACAAATCACCAAGAAAGTAATCAAGCTTCATTCCCTATTGCTGTGATGGAGTTTAGTACTAACTCTACAGCTCCTACGTCTAACTCAGCTGGAGTTGGCTGTTTTCACTATGACACTGGAGACGATAAACTTTATATTAGAACCGCGTAATGAGTCAAATACTGAGGAAGCAAGGCTTCGAAGCAGATGCCTTCACTCAGCAGGAATTAAATTATTTGTTAGCCTTAGTTTCTAGGTCTAACTTCGAGGGACGGGATGTTTTTATTCTTGCTGACGTTGTAAATAAATTGAAAGCTAAAATTAAATCGAATGAAACTGGAAATAAATGAAGTGCAGATATTAAATCAAGCAATAAGTAACTCAACGATTAAAGGATCAGACGCTAAGGCTGTGTCGGATATAATCATAAAGCTTGAGAAAGAGTTCGAGAGACTTTTCAAAGCACAAGAAAAATAAGAAATGGCTACATGGAAGCAAGTTTTACTTGATGGCGACTCTGGCACAACCATTAATAATAACGCTGATAACAGGGTAATTACTGGGTCTGGAACCGCTAACACGCTTAATGGTGAGGCCAACGTAACGTATGACGGAACCGACTTAGCTGTTGCTTCTGGTGGCATCCAACTTGATAATAACCAGTCTTTTTTTGCTAAAAACACGAGCGGCACCGATAGAACATTAGCCAAAGCAGACGGCTCCAATGTGGCTGTATTTAACGGAGGGTTTACCCAGACACTTATTGGCGGGGCAAGCGGAATCACGCTAAGCGGTCCTGTTACCGCAGAATCAATAATCCAGCAGCACGACAATGTAAGTTCTGAGGGGGACTTTGGCGCGGGTGCAGATATTACTTTTCTCGGAAGCTCTAGCACCAGTACCGTGGTTGGTAAGGTCTACTATTACGATGGTAGTACGTGGCAGGCTTTTTCTTCCGCTACAGAAGCTGCTCAAAAAGCTTTATTAGGTATTGCTCTAGGCACTACAATGGCTTCTGGCTTTTTATTAAAAGGTTTTATTCATCCATCTTCTGGCACCTTGACTACTGCTGCACCAGTGTTTGGGGCTACCGATGCTTCTTTCCAATCCGCCGCTCCTAGTAGTGGATTTCAAAGGGTTTTGGGTCACGCGATTAGCACTTCTGCTATTTATTTCAATCCTTCTCAGGAGTATATAGAGCTAAGTTAATGCCTGATATTTCCAAACTTAGTGGTATAGACATCGACTCGGTAGCTAAATTGTCAGGGGTGGCTAAGTCATCTATAGCTAAAGTCGGAGGCGTGTCTATAGCGGCCTCTGGCTTTAGCAACACCAAATCTCTGGACACGGATGGAGTCAACGACTACTTTGAAGCGGCTCTTTCTTCTGACATCGTAAACACCGATACTGGATCTATTTCTTTTTGGGTAAAGCTAACTACAGGGGAAACTGGAACAGGTAGATATATTCAGCTATATGAGAATGGCAGCACCGCCACCAGAATTGAAGTGCTCCTTTTCTATGTATCTGGTTCCCCTCAAGCTAAGTGTATAATGGGGAACTATAGATCACAATCAGCATCCAGGGTTACCAGCGCAAAAACAGAGTCTAGTTTTCACGGAAGACCCTTTTCTAGAAGCTCTGGTAATTATGGCGATTTTGGGGCAGGAGGTTCTGACTATATGTATCAATATGGGTTAGATCTTGATAGCTGGCATCATGTTGTTTTTACATGGGATACGGGCGGTAGCTTTACTTACGGCTCGACTACATACAACGGAGTGCTGAAATTGTATTTTGATGGTGTATTGGTTGATGAAGGTCAGTCAACTGTTCCTAGTAATAGAGGGGTAGGTTCGGCATCATCCATTACTGCCGTTCCTTCTAGCGTGACTATAGACAGGGTAAGAGTGGGCGCAAGCCAAGCAGGTAATTCGCCTCTTGACGGCTTGCATGATGAGGTTGCAATATTTAATAGCGTTCTTTCTTCAACTGATGTAAGCAACATATATAATTCTGGAACTCCTGCCGATCTATCGTCTTACAATAATCTAATTGGTTGGTGGAAATTTGATGATAACGGAAACGATTCATCGTCTAATTCAAACAACGGATCTTTATATAACGGAGCTTCATACAGCTCTACAGTGCCTACGTAATGCTTCCAACCACCAACACTTATTGCATAATAGATTCTAATAATCTTGAATCTATGGACTTCTCTCAACTAGAAGATACTTCCGCAGACACCGTTCGATACAATTTAGAAGGAACTAAATTTATCATAGAGTACTCAGGGCCAAAGCCTGATTTTGTTTTAGCTTCAACCGAGTACACTCACGCCGAGATCAAGGCTTTGGTTTTAGATTTTGAAGAGGGCTGGGAGGAGAGCACCATATAAAAAACCTTATTCTGTTTTTGTTATCTTTGCTTTATGGCTCTAACCAAAAGCGAAAAAGCAAAGATAAAGCGCTACGGACTTTCTGGTTTAAGTAAGCCAAAGAGATCTTCTAGCGGTAAAAAGTCGCATATCGTCGCCGTTAGGATAAACGGTAAGATTAAGATCATTCGCTTTGGGGAGAAAGGTGCGAGCACGGCTGGTAAACCAAAGGCTGGTGAGTCAGCCAAGATGAAGGCTAAGAGAAAGTCATTTAAGTCCAGGCATAGAAAAAACATTGCTAAAGGACCGAGTAGCGCTGCTTACTGGGCAAACAAAGTGAAATGGTAAGAACACTAATCTTTTTCTTGCTGTTTCCAGCAATTGCTTTTGCTCAGCCAAGCTGGGTAAACGTATCTATATTTAGTGATCTCTATGGTGGTGAAACCAGCTGGGAGATATACAACGGTCCAGAGGTTGTCGCTCAGTCTTCTGGGGTTTTATTCAGCAACGCTCTCTCTAACAGCATGGTGTTCTTGCCAGCTGGTGAGTATGAGTTTGTTATATACGACTCTTTCGGGGACGGCATATGCTGTGCGTTTGGTGAGGGTTGGTTTGGATTAAACAACACCTGCGGGTTGGACACCGCTGTGTACGACTTTGCCTTACCTCAAATGAACATTCCCTTTGTCTTGGAGCCTTGCGCTCCACTAGTGCTTGGGTGTATGGACGAAGAGGCAAACAACTACAACCCTTGGGCCACACTAGATAACGGTAGCTGTAACGTGAGTCAATGCCCAGAGGGGGAGGCGTTTGTATCTATGGAGCTTACGTTAGATAACTGGCCCAATGAGACTGGGTTTACTCTCGTCAACCTAGCTGTAGGTGAGTTTTACGATCAGGTGCTTCCAGGTCAGTTTAACTTTGGGGATCAGCTAGCTACATATACATACGATTTTTGCGTATCCCTTGGATTTGAGCTAATACTAACGGATACATTCGGGGATGGCATTAACGGATCTACTAGTGGGGGGCAGGACGGAGCTGTAGTAATCACATCCTGTGAAGACAGCATTATATGGGAGCTTGATGATTTAGCTTTCGCTGCTGATGGGGGTAACGTCTATTACTCAGGGGCTGTATTTGTAGACCCTTGCGTTTCAGAAGAGGCTGTCGTTGGATGCATGGATGACGACTACGTTGATTACAATCCAGAGGCTACTGAGCCCGCTGATTGCTTGACGCTACACACCTGGGGCTGTATGGATTCTGAATCTTTTAACTACGATAGCACCGCTACAATATCAGACATCATCAGTCCTTGCTCGATCACTATCACGCTTGAGGATGACGCTGGAGACGGGTGGGGCAACTCTCACCTTGGTGTTGCACAGGGCGCACAGCAGTGGATATTTACTGTTGGGCCTGATGAGTTTTCTCAGTCATGGGATCTTACACTTGACTCAGACGAGGAGGTTGATATATACTATTTTGAGATCGGCGGTCCACAACAGCCCCCACAAGAAACTGAGTTTCAGACACTTCACAATTCTGTAGTTGTAACCAACAGCCTTGGAGACACGCTTCTTATTGAGGGCGATAACCCCTTCTTCGATAACGGTCAGGGCGCACTACAGCCTTTCGGTAATCCAGAGTGGAATGTGTATCACTTCACTCCCTACTGCGGTAATAGCTGCCTTCCTTTTGTTTATGGTTGCGTAGACTCAGAGGCTCAGAACTACAATGAGTTAGCTAACACAAGTGACGAGAGTTGCTACTACGCTGCTGGTTGTATGCAGGCTGGATATCTAGAATACTACACTCAAGGGTATGAAGCTGACTTCGATGACGGAAGCTGTCAAGAGTTAGCCGTGTTCGGTTGCACCGATCCAGAGGCAATCAACTTTGACCTAGCTGCGAATGTAGATAACAACGGGTGCATTCCTGTAGTTGTTGGTTGCATGGATATTGACGCCGCTAACTACAATGAAAATGCAAACACCCCAGACAGTGAATCTTGCCTGTATGATGCAGGTTGCATCGGTGAGCCTGGAGATCCATACTGGGCCAACGACTTGTGTTACTCCTGGGTGATTGAAGTAGACCCTTACTGCTGTGAGCAAGGATGGGATAACGCCTGTGTTGATCTGTACGAGTATTGCGAAGAGGGGTCAGCAACATATGTTCTTGACTACAATTACGATGCATCTATCAAGGTGTATCCAAATCCAGTCTCGAAAAGACTAAACATTAGAACAGATAAAAACATAACCACCGAAGTCTACAATATACTGGGTAGACTGGTTGTCCCTAAAACAAACAGTAGGCAAATAGACGTGTCTTCTCTTCCTTCTGGTTTTTATCAAGTTGTTGTTAGATACGACGACAGATACACTGTAAAGAAAATTTCAAAAAAATGAAAAAACTATTAGCTATTGCGATGATGGCAATGAGCTTTTGCTCGTTATCTCAGCCAGACCTGGTTGTAACTGACCTCTACACAGACAGCCTGTGTGTTAGCGGTATAGCCTACTACTCTGTTCACTTCCTTGTAACCAATCAGGGCGATGAACCCAGCGAGTATTTCTGCTATGAGCTAGACGGAAACGAATCCTGTCCAGACACTTCTGGTGGCACTTATCCGTTGAATCCAGGTGGTAATAGATCCTTTGTTGTGGGCTGGCTTAATTTCAATAATTTTGGTGAGCCCCTAACTGTTGAGCTTGTAAACGATGAAGACGAAGTAAACACGTTAAATAATTCATCAACCATTATTATACCAGATCAGCATGAGTGTCCTGCCCTTGAGGTTGATCTCAGCGTAGATACAGTTCTATACGAAACTGGATGCGATGTGTTTGGTCCCTATTTAGAACCAAAAATTTTCATATCCAATCATGGCACCGAAGACATAACGGATTTCTGTGTAAAGTTTCAGGTACTCGGCCAAACAAATGACACTGTTTGTTTTACTGGTCAAAGCTATCTTCCTTTGGGGCCTGGGTCTACGGCTGTTCAGCAGTGGCCTAGAATATATGTAGACGGCGTTCTTAGCCTCCACTTGCTAGATGTAAATGGAGAGAGTGAATTTTGGTGGATCGACTTTGGTCTTGATGAGAACTCATACAATAACACTTATGTGCAGGTGCTCCCTAATATAACCACTTCTTGGTGCACGTCTGGATGCACAGACGGGTTGGCTTGTAATTACATGGGGGATGTATTTATCGACGACGGATCTTGTACCTATGCAGACGCTGGATATGATTGTGATGATGTTTGCTTGAACGACACAGATGAAGACGGAGTATGCGATGAATTTGAAGTCGCTGGTTGTTCCGATGATGCGGCCTGCAACTATGACGCCGATGCCACCGACGACGATGGTTCGTGCACGTTCCCGACCACGGGTTACGACTGCAACGGAGACTGCTTATACGACGCTGATCAAGATGGAATATGCGATCAATTCGAAATACCAGGATGCACTGATTTAGATGCAGACAACTATAACCCTGAAGCTACAGACGATGACGGTACTTGCGAGTATACAATAAACTTAGCGCGTGAGGTGGATTACGTAGAGGATTTGAATGTCTACCCTAACCCCTTTGATGATGTAATTTACGTATCTACCCTTCCTGGATCTCTCTGTAGAGTAAGAGACATGAACGGACGAATCGTCATTGAAAGAACTATGTCCGCTGTTATTAGCATGAACTTGCTGGGAAGCGGGGTTTACTTTGTTGATTGGATACTAGACGGTGAGGTAGCCTTAACGAAGAAGATTGTAAAGAAATGAGGCTGCTATTCGCTATAGTGTTTTGTTTTTTCAGCCTTACTGCTGAGGCTCAGTTCTTAAAGAAGACATTTAAGTTTGCTACGTTCTACACGGCTTTTAGCGGAAACAACTCAGTGTCTGATGTGGATGTATTCTCCGTTTCCAATGGCCCATTGCAAACAGACGTAATTAAGACCCCATTCGATTATGCCTTCACAGCAGGTGTAAGAAAGATAGCTAGGTTTGGATACGAAAACAGAGCCAACAACTTCTATAGCGGAAGCGAGACATCATATAGCGACGCAGCTACAATCGGCAAAATAAAGGGTTTTGAGTTTTTGTTTCAGGGGTCGTATCAAAGACAGCAGGGGATAGAGTTCCTAAATCAAGATCACTTCTTAAGATATGTAGGAGAGCACTGGATAGGAAAGGTAGAGTTCTTGCAGGATGGGTTTGCTGATGTAAGCTACTTCGAGGGGTCTCAAAGGGGTAGAATCAACTTAGGAAAGAAGCTGTCGATAAACCTGGGTGTTGTGCAGAGGTTGTCAGAGCCATACGGGTATGACCCGCTAGGAGAATGGATGCTAGCAAATAACAGCATACACTACACTCAGCTTGCTATACAGGAAGGGTACAATGTAGACTTTGTTACTGGGGAGTTTTTAAATCCTGATGGCGATGTAGTTGCAGAAAACGTTGAGGTATGGGAGTCTGTAGTTGTACCAGAGGTTATTGGAGATTACGTAAACAGAAAGAGAAGTGAACTACCAAGTCAGTGGAACTACTCAGTTATTGCTGGGTTTGATTTCTATCACTTTACAAAAGACTTCTGGCTGCACAGCTGGGCAAATGCCCTTCCCTATCACCTTGCTTCCGACAGCGAGTTCTCTTATCAAAACTTTATTGACGGAGACCAATGGTTTGATTACTCAGGAGGATTGATCTTTGGTTGGAAACTAAACAAAAGCCTAGGGATGTTTCTCGAAGGCAGATACCATAAGTATTGGAACAGGGAGTGGCACAACTTCTCTGTGGGGTTAAATTATGTAATTATTTGATATGGCAAAGAAGTTGAACGAGGACACTAGCTTCCAAGTAAGCGTAAAGACATTAGCTGGCATTGGTGCTGTAATGGCCGCTGTGATTAGCGGTTGGTTTATTTTGCAAGCTGATATTGCAGAAGCAAAGGAGCTACCGCTCCCATCCGAACCAGAGATAACTCGAATGGAGTTTGACATGAAAGACCAGCTAATCAGACAGACAATTATGTCTACTCAAGAAGATGTCACTGAGATCAAGGATGATATGAAAAGGATCGAGGAGAAAATAGATAAACTAAAATGAGAAATGAAAACTCTTGCAATTGCATTATTTGCGCTATTATCAGCAACAGCTTTTATGGCTGTTGTAACGGCTGAGGAATCACCCGTTTGCCAGTCTGGGATTTGCGTGGTTGAATTTAACGCCGCGTTTAACTCTCAGAATAGCGTTGAGTGGATCGACAAGCTAAGCGACTGCGAGGTTGCTAGGGTAGACATCCTGGCTAGTCCTGATATGCAAAAAGAACACAAGATAGTTGTAGTCCCTACGATTATCGTTTTTAATGATGGCGAAGAAGCTGATAGGTTTCAAGCTAACATTATGATGGCTATAGACGCCACCAAGAAAGACGTGCAAAGCGTTATTGATGAAATACTAATGAGCTCGTTCTGATGAAAACGATGAAGTACAAAAAAGGCGGAAAGCTTTCTGTCTCTAGTAAAAAAGTATCTGTAGACCCACCAAGCGGTTATCACTGGATGGAGGAGCAAGGAAGATACTATCTTATGAAGGGGGATTACAAGCCGCACCCTGGAGCTGTAGCTAAAGCAAAGTTTAAGATTGCTAATCACCCCAAGTCATGAAGATTAACAAAAAATATTTAGCTGGTAGTAAAGACCCTAAGCGTCGTGCCGCTCTGATTAGAAGAATTTCAGCTATATACAAGAAGGGTAAGCCATACCCAAAGAACTTAGATCAACTTATGAAACAAAGAGATTCGCTATGAAAGCAAAAAAAGCATACAAAAAAGGGGGTAAGTTCCCTGACCTGACTGGTGATGGTAAGGTCACTCAAGCTGACATTTTGAAAGGCCGAAAGGTATTTAAGATGGGGGGCAAGATGAAGATGTACAAGAAGGGCGGCATGGCTGGACTTAGCGCTGTGCAGAAACAAGTTTATAAGCGCGGCTTAGCTGCTTACATGTCTTCAGGTAACAGACCTAAAGTGTCTCAACACGCTTGGGCAATGGCAAGAGTGAAGAGTGACTTCGGCAAGAAGGAGGCAGCTAAGATCAGGGCTGGAAAAGGGAAGAAAAAATAATGCTTATATTTGCGTTCATATAACCAACAACAATGGCTACTACTACTGCAACACTAACACTTTCGAGCGGGGACCTTACGGGTGACGCTCTCGCGCTCTCTACTACAGCAACACTCACTAAGGCTGGTACGGTTACTGGTCTTGATCAGACTACTGGCGTTGCCAGAAAACTTTTTTCAAGTGCTGTTAGCGCAGAAAAGCTGATTGACAAGGCTCTTTTTTCTGATTGGTCTTCAAGCAATCAGGTGGCGCATAAGGTTTATATCAAGAACCTTTCTACAACTCCTGGCGAGTATATCACAATCGGATTTGACGATGGTTCTAATACTATTGGTATTGGAATGCTTTACGCTGGTGACTTTTTGTTCTTGCCTTACGAGGGTACAAAAGACATTGAGGTTACTACTTCTGACGCAAACATGACTGTTGAGTACTTGGTAATTTACGAAGCATAATGGCAATAGTACGCGCTTCACTCAGCCTTAATAGTGCTGACGTGCTTACAAGCGCGTTGGCCTTAAGCACAGTGGCTAACCTCACTTGCGATTCTGGTAGTTTGATCAGAGCCAAGGTAAAAGGCACGACTGCGGATACGGACGATCTGGTTGTATATAAAGCAAACGATAAAAGCGAAAGAGCTTATATCTATATCAAGAATTTAGAAGGGGAGCTAGAGAATTACATCTACGTAAGAAATGAAACCGAAAGCAACACCGCACTTGTAGCCAAGATTGGAGGTGGTGAGTTCGCTTTTATTCCTTTAGCTCCAGACAAGACTTACGAGGTTATTGCAACTAGAGTTGACAGCCTTATTGAGTACGGTGTGTTTGGTAATGACAACTCAGCAGTTTCTCTAGCATAAAATAAATAAGATATGGCATTTAAAACAGTAACAGTAACGCCAAGCATTCCAACGGGAGAGTATGCGGCGCTTGACGTTCTTTTTAACCCGACCAAGCTACAGCTGCCTTCACGCGGAGCTAAATTAGTATCGCTTTATTTTGCCGATACAAACAAGCAGCTTAATTCCGAGAGCCTGCAAATTTTGTTTTTTCAAAAAAACACGCATGATTTGGGCACACAAAACGCTACAGCCGATATAAGTGTTGCTAACTTCAGGGAAAATCAATTTATCGGAATTTGTAACATGAGCGCTGAATCAGGCGGGGTAGGTCCTTTAGACAATATAAATCTAAGGTTTGGAGATAAGTATCATGACCAGACTGATAACAATGTTACTGGAAATATAGATTTAGTTTTAAGCAGCATTGAAACTGGAAATGCTATTTATGTTGCTGCAATAATTGCGACAACTTCTACGAATCCAAATTTCAGCAGCGCAGATAGCCTTGATATTGTCTTTGGCTTTGAATGCTAATACACACTTAATTAAATAAAATGGAACAAAATACAATCGAAGAGATTGGTGGAATGAAGGTCTTCAGTAATCCTGAGGACCTTGCTGCGTCTATGAACAGCACACCAGAACAACCAGCTGTACAGGCTGAAGAGCAACCACAAGCTGAACAAGTAACACCTGAACAGCCTACGGTAGAAGAGACTCCAATGCAAGAAACTCCCGTACAGGAGATGCAGGCGGAGCAACCAACACAAGAGAACGAGGTTCAGCAGGAAACTGCCGAGCCAACATCTAATACAGAGTATTCTGAAGGCGAACTCGAAGGAGCTGTTATGGAATTTCTAAGCAACCGCTTGGGAAGGGAGATCAGTTCTTTTGATGAGTTTGAAAATACTCAACAAGCTGAAGCAAGCGCTATTGACGAGCGTGTTGAAGCCATCGCAAAGTTCGTAGAGGAAACGGGCCGAGCACCAGAGGATTGGTTTAGGTATCAGTCATTGAATCCAGAAGGTATGGATGACATGACAGCTATTCGCATTCAAATGGCGAATGAATACCCCAACCTATCTTATGATGAGCTAGACTTACTCGTTAACAGCAAGTACAAAGTTGATCCAGACCTTAATACTGAGGGAGAGGTTCAGCTTGCACAACTACAGCTTAAAATTGATGGTGATAAAGCGCGTCGAGACATCGAAGGGATTAGAGGTAAATACTCTGCCCCTGAAGCTGTCGAGTCAGCGCCTCAATCGCTTATTAATGACGAATGGGTGGCGGCAATGTCTAAGGAAGTTAACGATCTCACAGGTCTAGAGTTTGACCTAGGGAATGAGAAGACTTTCGAATTTGGCCTTGACGACAACTACAAGTCGCAACTAATAAATAAGAATGCTCGTCTTGACGAGTACTTCGATGATTACGTGAGGGAGGACGGAAGCTGGGATTACGATATGCTGTCTTCGCATAGGGCTTTGATTGATAACATTGACAAAATTGTCAAGTCTGTTTACACCCAAGGGTTGGGTGACGGTCAAAAAACTATCGTGAACACAGCGGCTAACGTATCTACGCAGACAGCCCCTACTACGAATCAAAATCAAACAAATCCGTTAGCTGACCAACTTAAAAATATTCTTGGCGGTCAGTCTAACAAACTAACTTTTAAAGTCTAAAAATTATGGCTACTACTGCTGCGGCGGCAGGTGGTGTGGACGGAGCTAAGTCCAACCTGCGATTATCGCCCGAAACTTATACTACTATCGGCACTTTGCTGGATCAAAACAAAGATTTTGTAATTCCTCAACTTGTCGAAACATATGGTGATCAAGGTATCACTGGGATGTTGAAATTAACTGGCGCTATTAACGCTGGAGGTACTTCTGATGAAGTACGATATCACGAAGTCGGAAGACGTCACAGAACAGTTTCTGTTACAGCAACTTCGTCAAAATCTGGAGACCAAACAACTATTGCTTTCGCTGCTGATGGCACTGATGGTATTCCTTTTGGTGCTAACGATGTATTGATGGATAGCGCTGACGGTAGACGCTATATCGTTATTTCCATTGATACTGCTAGTCCTGGAACTGCTGATGCAGCTGTTGTTGCTTCATTGGACGGTGAGGCTGCGGTAGCTGACGCTACTTCAACTCGTGACTGGATTGTTCTTGGAAACCTATACGGACAAGGACAAGAGCAGCCATCTCACTTCACTGATAGTGATATCGTAAAGCGTCAGAATCCATTTATGATTGTTAAGGACCGCTACCAAGTGAGCGGTTCACAAGCAACCAATATCGGCTGGGTTGACACT
>Ga0209535_1000507_pt1 | contig 27787 bp, 29 predicted proteins | sample LinPmetageLP28_FD_184041 | JGI IMG/M metagenome (GOLD analysis project Ga0209535, IMG submission 184041) | Marine viral communities from the Pacific Ocean - LP-28 (SPAdes) (version 2) | ecosystem: Environmental > Aquatic > Marine > Oceanic | place: Pacific Ocean | collected 2009-08-22
AGCCTGAATTTGGATTTCCAGGTTTATAATACTCAAGAATCAATTGGTCAAACATTAAATTTTCTTTGATCCAGTCGCTGACTTTATTATTATCAACTCCAAAGATTTCAAAGTCACAAGCTTGGCCTTTACAGTGCTGGGATTTTCTACTACTACCGATTTTTTCGCTTAAAATTTCATTACGAAATCCACTAGACACAGTTACAATATCGTCGAAATGATCTCTTATAGGCTGTAGCACACGCTCACACAATAGCCTTAAATTTTCTGTCTCATCTTCAGAAGGGTTGTTATCCATACCCATACGTTCCGCGGTCTGCGATTTGGTTAACTCCGCAAGATAAAAGTTTTTACTAAGCTTCACAAATATACCCTCCTATTGGTTGACCTTTATAATAACTTAACGTCAAGGACTGCATCTCACCTATCTTATAGTTTTTGTTATCCTTATAAGTAACGATTTGATCATACATATCTTGACATGTAAGTCCATTAGGAACTTTAAGTTCTTTTAACTCGTATAAAGTACTTGACAGTACAATAATAATTATCAGTTTCATTTTATTGGATTAATAAATTACCCACAAAAAGTACTGCTGTTCCCGCAACAGTTAAAAGAACCCAGTAGATCTTATCTACCTTGCCGCCCAATTTCTCGACGTCTTCATGGATATGTTTTAAATCATTCGTTTTGATTTTATTAATATCTTTCTTGATGCCGGACATGTGGCCGTACAAGGAAATAATATGTTCGCGAGTTGTTTTGGGTTCTATTGGCATAATTAAATTAAACTATCAATTCTAGCAGCTTTATCTATTTTTTTAGCAAGAGATTCATTAGTATTATAAAGTATTCCGCTAGTATCGGGGATACTAACATTACTTTCATTTAAAAATCCAGTGTTATTAGTGACTGAATTAGGTAGGGCATTAGTAACTTCATTAATTAAATTAGGAATAATTGGATTAGCAAATGGATTAAATAATTCTGGTAAACTTTTATTAGTTAAAGAGTATTCACTTAATATTTCTTCTAAGTCATTTAATGAATCTATGACTGAGTCTAAAGGATTTAAAATTCCTAAACTATCCGCTATTTCTTGAAAAGAATTCATAGTGTTACTAGTAATTCTCATAGGTCTAAATATATTTTCATTTAATGTTTCATAATTTACTCCACCTACTCGATCCAGAACTTCTGTTTCCATTTGATCTTCTGTCATTCCTAATAATCTAGCAGCACTTATATCTTCTGACATAGTTTTTTGAACTTCAAATAAAGCTCTGTTAGCATTTAAATAAGCGTCATAAATTTGTTCAGGATTTACAACTCCTCCTTTTAAAACTTCAGAAGTAAATAAAGATTTAGATTGTCTTGTGCCTCTAGCATAATCTGCTATTTTGTAGGCAATCGCTTTTTCCGGTTCAATTTCAATCGCTCTAGCTCCAATCATACCAGCTACTTCATTTCCTAATTCAAAATCTCTACCCCTTTCATCAAATCTTTCAAGACTATCCTTTGGTTTCATTGCTAAACCTAGTCTTTCTAATTGTTTCCAGTTAAGAGGAAGTTGAGATTTACCAAGATGGGCTAAACTATTATATAATTGATTTCCTAAATTATCTTTTTTATTATAAACTCTAAATCCATCTCTTGTCTCTCCACCTCTCATATAAATATCTGCTAAAGCTTGAGTCCAAATAGATTCTGAAATAAAAGGTTCTGCTAACTCTTTCGTAGAAGTAAATAAACCTTTCATAAAATCATCCATAATTCCATTCTTATCTTGTTCTCCAAGTTGAACAGCAGTAATTACAGTTTGAATAGGTCTTGTTAAAGTGTCGTAAGCATTCATGTGAGAAAAATCAATATATTTAAGTTTTCCATCATCACCTCTTAAAGGAATCAATGTAGAATTTTTAGACCATCTAGCTACATATCTTCTCATTGCTTTTAATTCATCTTGACTTACATCATATAATGCTTGACCTGCAGCTACCGCTGCGTAAGGAACCGCTGATGTTGTTATACCCATACCAATTAATCTTTGTAAACCAATTGCTCTTAATGGATTAACAGTATTTTTACCTACTTTTACAGAATAAAATATTTCATCAAGTCCTCTTTGAACAATATTAGTGCCTGTTCTTAAAATTTCTGCAGGAAAAGATACAAAATTACCAATAGGATATTGACGAAGACCTTTTACAAAATCAGAAACATAAGCATAATTTGGAATATTATTTCTTACAATAGCAGCAGCCTCTTCAGCAATAGTTTCACGATTAAATCTTACAGTATTGCCTGCCATATTTATAAACGTACCCCCTCTTCCAATTGAAGACCCATCAAATGCTTTTGAATAAGCATTAAAAAGTCTATCTTTTTCTTTGAGATAAGAAAATATTTTCCAGAAATCATCTTCAGCTGTGTAAGCATCTTGCGCTCCTTTTTTTATTTTAGATAAACCTTTTGCTAATTTATTAAATGCTTTAATTGAGCTTAATGTTCCACCAAAATCTACATCTTTTAATAACTCTTTTAAATCTGATAATTGTGCTTGAGAGTTTACGACTCCTCTATCTAATAATTCTCTATATAATGCGTTGCCTTCTTTGCTTCTAGGTCCTAATTGAATAGCTCTTAATGCATCTCTTGCTGCACCTTTAGCTCCTAAAAAAGGAATAATTCCATTAGCAGTTGCAAACGCCCCTGCACTTAAAAAATTACGCATGTGAGTAAAAGGGCCAAGTACTGTCTTTGCCATTTGAGAAGTGGCTTTAGGATATAAAATTAAATTTTTATATATGTTTGCAGCTAAACCACTATCTGGGGTAATTAAATTTTTATTTACATTATACAATGCATCTGCGTTTCCTTTTAAAGTCCACTTCCCTGTTAAAGGATTAATGCTAGCCACATCTATTAACACTTCTTGATTCATTCTTTTTTGATAAGCTGCAAATGTTTCTCCCGGCTGTACACCAATGCCTGAAGTGTATTGATCATACATTTCTTTAAAACTAGGTTTTCTTAAAACTTGATTAGCTTCTTCGGCCCACACATTTTCTCCTGTTTTAGGATCTATTTCTCCTTTTAACAAAGTTCTTGTTTTATTTCTATCTACTAATGGATTAATTTGTTCTAATCCTTCTTCTCCCCTAGCAGACACAGTTCCAATTTTTCTATAATCACCAGTTCTTGCCCCAGTTGCTTTAATTAATTCATTTTCAGTATCAAAAAAAGTTTGAATAGGAGCTTGACGAGCTGCCTCTTCTCTAGACATTCCTTGTTTTACTAGCTCTTCTATTCGTGCAGCTCTTGCTACTTTAATATTGTTGGAATTATTTAATAACGTTCTATAAAAATCATCTCTTCTAACCACTGTAGATAACATGTTACTTCCATTTAATATAACAGACATAACACTTTCATCTTTACCTAATAATTTATTAGCCACTTCTTGTGTTTCTTTTGTTAATTGAATTAATTGTTTGTTAGGATATTTTGCCGCTTGTGATGCAAAAGATTTATCTACAAAATAATTTGGAATTTTAAATAGTACACTACCTTTTTCTAATAAAGGAATTTTTTTATCTAGTCTGGCTGAAGCAACAATATCATTAACTATTTTTTTAGCTTCACTGTTATTTATTTTAACTCCTAAACTTTCAGAAATTTTTTTAATACTAGCTTCTTCTTTTTTTATTAATTCTTTGGCTGGGGCCACATTGTCAGCTAGTCTTAAAGAATTATTTTTAAATACTAAATACCCTGTATCTAAACGATCAGTAATCATTTTAGGCATTATCTCTTTCCATCTTTCAAAAGTAGATTTACCAGTTGGAACGGGTTGACCTCCTTTGATTTTCACACCTTTAGTAGTATCTAAAGATCTTCCTTCAATGGCTAATAAATCTCCCCATGTTTGTCTCATATCATTTAAAGTTCCGATAACACCTTGTCTTTCTTGTTTACTTAATATGTCAGCTTTTTTTATATCTCTTTTAAAATTTTTAAGATTTTGTTGACTTAATAATTTAGGATCTAATTTTTTGTCAAATTCTTTTGCGGTGGATCTTAACATCTTATCTAATGTTTGAGCTTCTTTAATATCAATTGCTGGCAAAAGAACTTTTAATTGTTGTTCATTGGGAGCTTCTTTTATTGCTTTAGCTGTTGCTTCTTTAACCGACATTCCTTGTTTTATAAATTTTTCTTTTAATTCATCTAATTTATTTTTGTCTTTAACAAACTCGCCAGTTTTTAAATTACGTTTATCTATTGTACCAAATTTTATATTGTCTGGATCTAAATTAGAAAGAATTGTTTTTTTAGCTTGTTGTAATAGTTTGGTTTTAGCTTCGGTTCCTCTGTTTCCAAACCATCTATTCATTGCAGGCATAACAGAATCTAATTGATCATCTAATTTAAAAGCAAGATTCTCTACAAAGTTTTGGTCTCCTCCTAGTTTTCCTCGGTAACTCATTTCATCTTCAAAGTACTGTCTATTTTTTCCGCTACGAGGTCTTAATTTTTCAGACACCCAATCCAATGCTTTACCTGTTTTAGTTTGAGCCACTCTTCCTGCTTTAGTGGAATCTGCTAATTGTTTAATTCCTCTCCCTGCCGTACTTAAAATACCTGTAAATGCTGTTCCTTCTATTCCTAATTTTAATCTATTATATAATTCTCTTTCAGGATCATAATCATTTCCTCTATCTAATTGGGTAGGTCCACCAAATAAATCTCCAAATGATCCTACGTCTTCTGGGTCATCTACAAAAGCAGCTTCTGCTGCACCGGCCGATACTCCCGTAATTCCCAGTTGAGCAGCTTGTCCTTTTCTATTTAATTGTGCTAATCTATTTGTGGATTTTACTTTTTGTCCTTTTTTTAAGGACTCTAAAACAGGAACTCCTTCATCGTCTAATACTTTAAAATAATTTCCAGATTTTTTAGCAGCTAAAGCTCCTTTGCTTAATTTACTTGCAACGTTGGCGGCTATGCCAACAGGCACTGCAATGTTAGTAAGAATTTCACTAATTCGACCGGCAGCAGTTGCTTCGGCGTACTCATCAAATGGATTTATTTTAGCAAAAAACTCTTCTACTTCTTGAGCGGTGTTAGTATCAGCACCTAAATCTATTAAGTTAGCGCCTAATGAAACAAAACCTTCTGGTATTTTAAAAAAACCAGAACCTATACCCGCAAAGAAGGAACCTAAACTACTAACTCCCACTTCCTTACCAAATAATTGTGCTGTATCTTTTTTAGTAGTAGGTGCAGAATTAAGATCAGGAAATAATGCATTAACGTTGGCGCTATAATTAGCCATTTATTCTCCTAAAGGTTAAAAATTTCTTTTGCTGTGCCGTCTTCTTGTATTTCTATAATTTTTTTAATTGTTTTATCGGTTCCTGTTTTTTTATCTCTAGTTGTTGTTTTTACAAGTAAGGTGTCTCCTGTTTTTAATTTTTTTGAATCTAAAACTGCCTCTAAATTTGTTGCGTCTATTATTCCTTTAAATTTATATCTCTCTCCAGTTGTTGGAGAAGTTGCTCTTTGAATTCCTATTGCTATTTTTCTATCCGTACTTGCTCCATTTTTAGTAGCTTCATAAATACTTTCAGATATATTTAATTCTTTACCCGCAGCGATTTTATAATCTACATCTGCTCTCATCAGATTAACTTTAGCTTTATCTCTTTTTGTTTGAAATTTATCTTTAAGCATAAACGTAGCGGCTGCTTGATCAATTTGTTCTGTTCTACTTGGACCTTTTTTAGCTTCTGCCGCCGCAAAACTTTTAAATTTTTCGCTTACAGTATCTCCTTCTGCACCCGCAAATCCTAATAACATATCTGATGTATCTCGACCAAATGCTTTTTTACTCCCTAACGCGTCTTTAATTTCATCCAAAGATAACTCAGCGTCGTCTGTTACTTTATTTTGATTTTCTAAAACACTATTATTGTTAGTTAAAGAAGTATCTATTTTACCTAAAGCTAAATTTTTAGCAACTTCCTCATTAGTTCCAAATCTTTGGTTATCCCCTAAACTTCCTTGTGTATCACCTGAACCTGGATATATTTCATCTGGGTCGTTGTATTTTGGTACTCCACTTTCTGCTACAATTTCAGCATAAGATTTTTCTACTTCATCTTCACCTACTTGTGTATTTACTGTGTCAGGAATGTACATTGATCTTAAATTAATACCTCTGTTACCTAAATTCATTCCTTTATTTTGAGCATATGCTAGTATTTGCGCACCGGTCATAGGAGCACCTGTTTGATTTAAAACATCATTAAGACTAAATAAACCACTTGCACCTGGGGCTTGAGTTTTATAACCCACACCTCCACCGTAAGCTCCTGCGTAACCTCCCGGTCCATTTACTAATCCTCTTTTAGCAGGCATACCACCATTAGCTAACCCTGTAGTAATCCCATTTCCATAACTGGAAACTTGGCCACCACCTCTAAACATGGGTCTTCTTAAAATTTTACTCATTATCCGAATAGTCCTAATTTACCCATGATACCTGCTCCCCCTGCTGCTCCTGTTAAGAAGTTAGTCATAGGACTTGCTGGCGCTGCGGGTGGTGCATAACCTACCGTTTGCGAAGCAAAGGCTCCGGGTTGTATTTGTGCTAGTTGTTGTCCAACTAAACCTAGTCTTGTGAAGTCTTCAAACTCTGCTTCTCTAGCTGCAATCTGTGCTGCATCTAATTGAGCTTGTTCGAATCCTTGTTGTTGTTGACCCATTTGTGATTGGTATGTACCTAAACCTTGTTGAGCGGCTAAGTCATTTCCTCTTGCGGCCTGGGCTTGTTGAAATCCTTGATTTAATAATTGTGCTTGCAGACTCGCTCTATTCATTCCTTGTCCTCTTAGAGCTTCAGCTTGCATAACACCTTCTCTACCGCCACCATAAGCTCCCATTTGAATAGATGAATCTCTTAATCCTTGATTTTGTATTTGTGCATTTCTATCAAATTCTGAAAGAGACGCATCAATAACTTGTTGTTGGTAAGGTGACATGTAGGATTGAATTGAACCTGCTTGTTCGGCGGTCCCCGCTCCTGTACCCGTTAAACTTCCTAAACCTTGAGCTGCTGTTTGTGCGCCAGTTTGTAATGCATTTTGTGCAGCTACTTGTGGATTGTAAGCTGCGGTGTTAAGTTGTTGTCCTACTAAAGGATCTAACTTTTTAAGAAAATTAGTTAGTGAACCTTCTAATACCGGTGAGGGTAATGATTGTGTTTGTTGTACTGCCATTATGCTCTTGCCTCTAAGTTATTCATTAAATCATACATTCGTTTTGCTCCTTGATTAACACTTCCACCACCTGCTGCTCTAACAGCATCAGCTGTCATTACAAATTCATTTTTACTTACTCTTGCCGGAACGTCGTCTGCTTTTTCTTTAGAGCCCATAGGTATCATTCCACCTTGTCTATAATCCATTTCCATACCTTGAGGTAATACACTCATCATTCCACCTTCAGCAGCCATTATAGGTCCAGAAGATTCATTTTGAGATACAGGCATTTTTATTTTAAACTCTTTAAAAAAATCTAATTCTATTTCTTGTATTTTATCAAAATCTTCTCTCATAATAGCTTCATCTCTTAACATAAATAAATCTTTTGCTCGGCTTGCCATTAATTGTTTTTCTTCTTCTATGTTTCCAACCGCTTCGGTTATACCACCAAAGTCAGGTGCTGTAAATTTTTCTTTAATTTCTTCTTTAATTTCAAATCCATCTTCATCATATTTTTCGGGATTATTTTTTCTATCATAATAACCTTTATAATCTGCAACATCTTCTATGTTTGGATTGGCAATTCTAAATTCTCTCATATTTTCTATTTCTGTGATACCTGCATAACCACCAGGTGCATCAACTAATCCACGCTTCGCGTTCATCAATCCTCCACCCATGGCTCTAACTCTTCCACCGTGAGCGTATAATCCTAAAGATTTTAATGTTTCTATAATTACATTTTCATCATGTTGGCCAGCTTCCATAGCTGCTCGAATCGCTAACGCTCGACCTTCGTCATTAGCACCTTCTCCTGCTGATGCTTCATATTCTTCTAATGCTCTTTCATAATCTTTTTGTGCTTCTCTACCTTCGGCGTACATTACATCACCACTACCTTGAGCAAACGGTATTCCTGCTGCTTTAATACCCGCCATACTAAATGGATCATCCATTCCTGCTTGATTTAAAGCAGATAATTTATCTGCACCTGTACCTAAAAAGTTTAAAGCTTTATCTCCTATTCCTCCTGAATTAGAAAGACCTCTTAAATATTCACCTGCGCTTTGAGTTCCTCCACTTGTTATAACTCCTTCTGTAGGATGATAAGTTCTAGTGCCTGGTGTTCCCGGCGCACTTAATGCTCCAATACCACCAGCTAACAAAGTAGACAGTTCATTAAAATCTCCTTCACTACCTTCTTGTGATAATTGAGCTCCAAGATTTGCTCCACCTGCTAATAAAGCTCTACCCATCATTGATCCCATGAAACCGGTTGTAGGTGCCAACATAGGTGTAAACGCTGCGGCGTAAGGTAAGAAAGGTTTAATTTCGTTAGGTACTATTTTATCAAGTACTTTGGATACTGGTCTAAATATTTTTTTGAATAATCCCATAGTTTCTTTTTATATTATTGATTGAAAAGCAAGTGCGCAAAACTTGTATATAGCGATTGTACCACAATTTACTAGAGTTTTTGTACACAGTCAATGCTAGAATTCTCCTGTTGTAGTGCCTAAAGGTATAGAAGTTATCTTAATATGTACACTTCTGGATACATCATTAGGTTTAGTATCAGTATTATTGTCTTGAACATCTGCCAAAGCTTCTGCATCAGACATATATTCTTTACCTGTTTTTAAATTTTTAAGTGTAACCTCAGTTTCAGGAACAATCGTTATTACTTCTTTTCCATTAATGATCTCTCTTTTAAGTCTTTCTTTAGTTTCTATAAACGGCATTATTTATCCTCTCTATTTATTTCTAATAAACTGACTGTAACATCAGGTCCGGTAATATCTGATAAACATTTTAATTTATCATTTTCTTGCAACACTAATATATTGGTTACAAATTCTTCTTTAGATCCTGCGGCCAAGGCAGATGAATTATCATAAAAATAAGTAACACCACTTGATTCAATTTTTACTGTAACATCAGCAGAACCTGCTCCTTCATTATATATATGAATAGATTTAATTAAAGCTCTAGAATTATTAGGAACTGTATACACAGTGTTTTCTGTACCTGTTATTAAATCTGTATTAACTTTTTTATAAATATTAGCCATTAAAAAATGTAAACCTTTCTTGCTCTTCTTTTTGTTGTGTTAGATAAGTAGAATTTAATTGTTCTACCACTAAACTAATTGCTCGGTTAATTTGTCTTTGGTTGTCTTCTGTATATTCTTTTTTAGGTTCTGGTAATCTTACTACAATTTTTGTCATTCCATATCTCCTATATCAATTGTTTCTATTCCTTCTTTTTCTTGATTTGCCATCATAGCAAAGTCTTCTAATGTCATATTTGCTTCATCTGAATTAGCAGGGGTTGATTGTAATACCATTGTTAATGTTGCAACAGGTAAACTGGCTAAAAAATTTAAGCCTTTTGTAGCTAAAGGAGTAAGAGCTTTTGCATTAGACATAAAAGTTTTTAAAATATCTACTTTTAATTTAGATGTATTTTTCTTGGATAAAAGTTGAAGTGCACCAACATTATACCCTCCAGATCCCACGGGTCCTTGGGGAAAATGCATTTTATCAAAAAGTTTTATTCCTATGTTAAGTGCTGCAGGTGTTATGCTTGTAGATTTTACTACATTAGGAAACTTTCTTGCGTACCCTGATGCATAATCTGCTGATGTCGTAGCAAATCTTCCTAGTTTAGCTTTAGCCTGTTTAGTTATTTCTGGATCTACAAAAAAGTTTTTTACTTTATCTAGTACATTTTCCCCTCTATAAACAACTACATCTTCTATGCCTGCCATTATCTTCTACCATCTGGTTGTATATCAACTTGGAAAGTTCCGAATCGCCACGATTCTCCCGAAGCTGTGTTAGCTAATTTTAAATTTGCATATCTTCCTCTTGCTCTAGTATCTACATGCGTTGTAGAAGAGTTAACGGTAAAAGGACTCAAAGGAGAATTAACTTCATCCGTTGCAGGGTAATCAGTTATGCCTACAGTAATTTGATTGTTACCTGTCAAAACTTTAAAGTTAGGTAAAAATCTTCTCATTGATAAAAATACTTCACTCTGATCGGCTTGTAAAGAAAAACTAAAAGATTGAATAAAGGAAGCTAATGTAGTTGTAGATCCATCAGGATTAATTTGATCGTTGCCTGTTTCTTGAGCAAAATAAGTTGTTTGTCCTAGGCCTGATTGACCTGTTACATTAGGAAAAGTTCCTGTTGTAGAACTGTTATAAGAAGTCGAATAAGGTTGAGGATAAATTAAAGTATCCATCCAACTAGTTCTATTAAAATTAGCATTAGTATTTGTATACCACGTTCCAAGAGGTGGTTGTTTAGCTTCTCCATAATTATAAGTAACAGATCTGTTATTAAAATCAGATCCTGTTGTAGGATACCACCAAGTTACTTCGGTAAATAAATTATTTAAACCTGCACAAATTTGTTGACCTTTAGTTGTATCAATATCATCAAAAACATAATCTTCCACACTACAAGGTAAAGAATTAACAGTACCATCAAATGCAAACAAACCATTATTGGACATCCAGTAAGCTACACCATCAATTTCCACAGCTGCATTTTTACCTATTAAACCACAGTTAGTTCCTACTTGTTCAAATCCAAAGGTAAAAGGTGCACCTACAAATTTCATCGTATACAAAGCATTATCAGTCCATACTAAAATATTTTCTTTAGCGATCAACGCTCCGACAATTTTAGTTCCGTCTTGAAGTCTTTGCGAACCAGCAGTATTGGTTGCTAAGATATCATAAGTGTTAATATCTTCTGTTGTTGAAAATCTAATAAACATATCGTCTTGGCTATCTGTAGCCCAAGTACCATTAGTATTTAACGTTTCTAAAGTTCCAAAATGAATTAAGTGTCTTGTTGTAGGAGAAACTAAAGTTAATCTAGTTTTAGTAGGATTTTGTGTAGATAATAATCCTGCTGTACTTTGAGAAGCTCTTACAGCTAAAGGTGATGGAACAGCCGTGTTCCAAGTATAAGTTTTACCATTAGCAATAGTTGCAACTAATACATCTCCATAATTATTTAAGGACCAAAGACCTGGTTCTAAAACAACTTGTGATGCGTTAACCGCTGAGCCCCAACCATTATAAATTGTAGCATTAGTAACGACGGCATTATTTAAATGTTCAACATCGGTAGTACCACCCGCAGCCCTGCTAATTCCTGATATGGTATTGGTTCCTGTAGTATTAGTAGTGTAAGTCATTAACTCACTATCAATTAATAAAGTACCTGAAGATGGAAAAGCAGCAGAGTCATCAACAATTAAACTTGTTGCAGCTACTGCAAAATTACCTGCCATATTAATGGCGTTGGCTGCAGCTCCAGCAACACTTCCACCATACTGTCCTAAGCCATAACCATATCCATAACTTTGTTCTGAAGGCCCAACAGGTGTGTAAGGTTCGGTATCTAAAGTTCCTTGTGTTGTAACAGTTGCTGTTGATTGATTTAAAGAATTAATTGTAAAAGTAGTAGCATTAGGAACGGTTAACACTTGATAAAGTTTGTCTTCAAATTGTGCATCAGTTAAACCTGCGCTAGTTTGAGCAGCAGTTAAAGTTACATTATCAAACAAAATAATATTACCTGCTTCTAAACCATGAGCGGTAGAAGATGTAATGGTACAAGTTTTAGCACTGGTGCTATCAATACTTAAAGTACAGTTAGTAAATGTAATTTGTGAGGGTGTAGTTGTATCGTCTGTCTTAAAAGGAGTAATATCAAAAAGTTGTCCTTCAAAATAAATAAGTAAAAATTTATCGGTTCCAATTGCAACATATCTATTTCCTTCTTTATCCACAAAAGAATGTTGAGCACGAGCTACACCTACAATGGTATCTGTAAGTAAAGATTGCCAACCTCCTATTTTTTCTGGAAGTCCATATCTAAATCTTGCTAAGTCTGAATCGGTCCACCGTCCGGCAGCACCTACACTAGTATCTTGTTTGTCAATTCCGGGGGCGAATTTAATTTGAGTAAGAGCCATTGGTTAGACCCTATGCTGTATTAGTTTTATATGTCCACCCTAAATCAGTGTTAACATATACTAAGGTTATTGCTTGAGTGTTTGTTGTTAAAGTTAAATCAGTTGATGCACTTAAAATTTTATTACCATTTCTACCTACTACACAGTTATTAGATGCAAAACCTTGAGGACTTGTATTAGCATCTATAATAGTTATTTCATCTCCTTGAACTGGACTTGCCGGTAAATTAACAGTAACTGCTGATGAAAAAGAATTAACTAAAATTTGATCACCTGCGACTGCTGTGTAAGGAGCATTTGTTCCTGCCACTACCTCATAGTAACCTTTATTCATTAATCCTCTAACAGTATGAGTTCCGTTTGAATAAAATACTCCTGTTGATTTAACAGGTATAGTTACAGGAGAACCTGAAGCTGCTGTTTTAACACTTAAAGTATAATTACTACTTGATCGTGTTGTAGCATCTTCTACTATAAATACTCTTAAAGCTGTTCCTCCTGAAGGGACGCTTGCAGGCATGATTAAAGTTTGATTTCTAGTTAAAGTTCCTGTTAATTTTAAATATAAATTTTTACCTGTTGCAGTTGTTGTTCCTGCAGCCGAACCATCAGCAAGTGTTAAAGTAACATCTGTACCTCCACCCATAGCAACTTCAATATTACCTGAAGAAGATAGTTCTAAAATTTGTAAGTTAGTATTTGTAATACTACCCCAAAGACCAGCTTTTTCACCGGTTGTGATTAATTCAATTGATAGATCTGATGAGTGTTGTGATGCCATAGTTTAATAAGGTTTTATCTCTATCCAAACGTTATTTGCATTTGGATCTATATCATTCCAAGTTATAATGCCTGGTTCTTTTGTTTTTAGATCCATTGCTACACCATCTGGTATAACATTAGCACTAGCAGTAACAATAACAGTTCCATTGCCCAAAGTCAAAGGATTCTTGGTGACATTTACTGCTACATCTGTGAAAGCTGTAACGGTAGCCGTTCCTAAAGTAAGAGGACTTCCTGTAAGAGTAAACTCAGCATCTGATGCAATAACAACAGTCCCTGTTCCGAGTACTAAAGGATCAGGTGAAACGATTTGCGTAATAGAAGTTGCTGCTATATTTACAGGACCAATTGTTAATACTAAATTATTAGGATTAACAGATATAATTACACTATTATCTGAACCTGTTGTAGAAAAAGGTGTGGCTGAAAATGAATCAAATCCAAGTAACACAAGCTACCTCGCCGTGCCGGCTTTGTCATTACTAGAAACTATTGGTTTATTTGCAAATGCCAATACCATATATAAATTAGCTGCTCCATTAGTATCTCCTGCACCATTACGAACTTTAAATCCATTACTTAAAAAATCTATTGATAAATTTGTATTGTTACTTTCAACTCCAGTTTCTTGTGCTTGTAAAAAGTTTGAGTTAGGATTCCAATATCCAGGATTTGTACCTGGTCTAACATTATCATACATACACCAACCACTTGAACTATCTGTTTCTTTAATCATAAGCCATTGAGGTTCAAAACCACAGTATACAAAAGGGCCATCAGCTAATCCTGTACCATAATAGCTAGTCATTTTAGAGTAGCCAGGAATTTCACTCCACGCATAGACAAGATAAGTTCCTGAACCATCTGCCGCATTACCATAAGTATTAGAACCAAGATAAATATAAGTTGAATTTGGTGCTGTTGTAAATACATCATCTGTCATTAAAGAATTAACAATAGTCCATGATAAAATTTTAGTATTATCATCCCATACTGTAGAAGTATTAGCCCAGTTATAAGTTGAATTTAATTTTTTAATTGCTATAAATTTTGGAACTTTTCCTAAACCATGTGCTAATGTTGCATTAACAGCTCCACTTCCTGTATAGGTAGCAGAATAAAAACCTGCTGTAGCATTCATATTAACTGCTGATGGTGTTATACTTCCTCCTGAAGGTACTGATGTTGTACCACCTTTCCAAGAATACGAAATCATATTATTAGTTCCACTTGGATTAATTGCAGACCAAGGACCTACTGTAAATCCATTTGCATCAAATGAAGTTATTCCGAAATTAGGATCAGCATTAGTACCATTAGTATAATTTCTATTTGTTGCTAACCATTTATTTGTTCCTCTTACTGCATCATAAACAACATTATCATCTGTAAAATCTCTACCTTTAAGCCAGACTAATGCGGGTTCAAATCCAGTTCCTGTAATTGCATTTGTAGATGCGTTACCTGAATAACCTACTACTTTTACATTATCTGTTGGTTTAAATGATATATATGCCATAGTTTTTTCTCCTTAAAAAGTATTTATCCAATTTGTATTAACCGCACCAAATCCTGTGGGTGGTGCATAAGCCCATGTTCCCTCGTTAGCTGTTACTGAACTACCTATTGCTGTGGTAGCATAATAACCATTTCCAAAATTTATATTTGATGATGATCCATTACCCTCTAGTGATAAACCAAATAAATATGGTCCATTAGCTGTAGTGATACCTGTAAAAGCAGCATCGGTTCCAGTTGCAGGATTAGGTGTGCCACCTGAATCAAACCAAGTACCATTTCTACCCCACCAAATTTTTCCATTATCTAGATCGAAAGCCATCATAATAGTAGAAGTTGCTGGAGTAAAATCTGATTCAGTCCATCTTGGGGAAGAATTATTATTTACTTTATAACCATTACCATTATTACATTGAAACTCATATCCAACTGCTGACTTACCTGCATAACTTGTATTAAGTGTACTCCAATTTGTTGTTTCACTTGGATCTGCTCCTTGAACTCCAAATTTTAAATTATGTCCAGTGCTTACAAATTGTGCTTCCACATAATATTTTCCACTAAAAACTCTTTGTGTTGAATATCTACCTGCCCATTGTGTGGCAGTTGAAGCTAATGATGTATTACCATTAGTCATTGTTAAACCTGATGGATAGGGAATATCTGGATATAGCGTTGACATATTATTATCAGGAGTATCTTTTGTATTTGTTAAATTTCCTGAAACAGTAAAGTCATTTGTCTCACCCGAACTGTCTGTTCCTGAAGCACCTGATGCAAATTTTAAAAAGAATCCATTAGTTCCATAGGTTACTGTTGGTGAAGTTTTTGCTACCCATATTCCTGATGTGGCATCTATTTCACCAAATGTAGAAGCTGGATAAGCTTGTCCATCAGCAAAATGGACATGAGACATTTCTCCTCCCCAATATTGTGAAGCATCCCCTCTTGCTCCAATAGCATGAACTTGAGCAGAATTAATTACACCGTCTTGATCTTGTGAAGGATAAGTTTCAGTAGAAAAAGAAGTTTCTCTTACTCCATTTACCCACATCTGTATTCTATCTCCTGATGTTGCATTTCCAGAATCATAAATAACTTGTATGTTGTACCAGGCAGTCGGGTCTCTAAATACTCTATTCGTTGTTAATGTTCCTGCTGATGGTGTTCCATTATATGAAAGTTTATATCCTGTAAATTCAATATGACCATAATTACTACCATCTACATAACTTGAAAATACTTTAGTGTCACCACCAAAGCCATCCCATTTTAACCAAGCACTAAAAGTCCACTTATCTCTATTACCTGCTCCAAATGTTCTATATAATCTTGTACTAGCCATTAATTAAATCCTCCTGATCCTTCTATACTAAAGCTCCACGAAACACTAAATGTTCTACCTGAAGTTTGTCCCTCTGCATCTGTTGCTGTAATTGTAAAAGAATTACTAGCTGCTGATGTATGGGCCGTTTGTGTTCCTGTTATAGTACAGCTTCCAACTCCTGTTGTAAATGTTAAACCTGCTACTGGAGGATTAGGAGCACATGTAAAAGATGTAGCATCCGTTGCTGTAAAAGTTTGTGTTCCTATGGCTGCTGTTCCAACAAAAGTTCCAATAGATCCTGCTGCTGGAGAAACCCAAGCGGGTTCATCAGATACATTTAAAAATGCAGAAGAAGATCTTCCAGCTAATCCATCAGTTACATTTTCTACTCTAATATAATATGTTCCATCAACCGGTAAAGTAAACGTTACGGTAAGAGAAGTAGCACTCACATACACAACACTATCTGCTGTTGTGATGGCACCACTTGTATTAATTGCTTCAACAATAGGTATAGAAACAAAGTTTGTTCCTGTAACTGTTACTGCTGTTTGAGCATTAGTAATTACAGCTGGACTCACAGCTGTTACCGTTGGAAAAGACTGTGTTCCAACTCCTGTAATAGCTCCACCTAAAGCAACTGACGTTCCATTAATTGAAAGAGCGCCGCTTCCTGTTAGTTTTGCATTAGCAATAGGTGATGTAATAGAATCACTAGATACTGCTCCTGCTGCTATTCCTCCTGATGTTACTTTTGTTTTTGCCATAATCTATCTCGCTACTCCTACTGTTCCACCACTACCAATTATTGGGTCTTCTGCCCAAGCCATATACACATAATTTACTCCAGAAGAATTTAATTCAGAATTTGTCGATCTAATTTTGAAACCTTGTGCTAAAAAATCTAAGTTTTTATCTCCGTCCGCAGTACCATTTGTAGATTCTGCTCCAGTAGTATTTACAAACAAATTTTTATTTACTCTATTAAAAGGGTTACTTTTATTATTTGCCATAAACCACCCATCACCACTACCAGTAACTGATTTAAGTATAACTAATGCAGGTTTAAATCCTGTGTAAACAAATGTTCCATCAACATTTCCATTTCCAGTATATTGAGAAAATCGTGAACTCCCATTTACGTCTCCAAAACAATAAGCAACATAAGTTTTGGAACTACTATTAACAGCACCTGAACTTCCTAAAGTAAAATTAACACTATCAGGGTCAGTATCGTTCCATCTAGTTGCATCATCAACAAAAACAGCATTTGTATTTAATGTTCCATAATCAGTATTTCCAGTTCCAACATGATAAACAGCCCACGCATCTCCAGCATCTGATATTGATTTAACAAAAACCGTTTTAGGAACTGCTCCTAAACCATGTGCTAATTTTGCACCTGCTGTTGAATTGCCTGTATATTTTACAATTGAAAATTTTGATGTAGTATTAAAAGAATAAGCTGATGGAGTAATTGTTGTTGAGCCATTAGTTGCAATTCCTGATGTAGTTCCACCTTTCCAATTCCAACTTACATATGTAAATCCACTAGCGTTAGTTCCACCACCACCGCCTGAACCATTAAATGTAAAGCCATCACTATCTAAACTTGTAAAACCATCTCCACTAGCATTGTATTGTGCCGCAGCATTACTCGGAGAAATAGAATAAGTAGTCATTATAGTGCTAAAAATTGCGTGAGAGTTTGTATTACTTGTTGACTTAAACCAGCTTATTGCTGGTGCAAATCCTACTCCTGTAATTGCATTTGTAGATGCGTTACCCGTATAGAGTAATGGATTAAAATAATCAGTTGGTTTAAAAGATATATATGCCATTATGTGTTTATTCCTTTCGTACAAAGAGCTGTGAACCCTGTGGGTACATCATACTCAAATATTCCGTTATTAGAAGCATTCGTTCCTGCTGATGATACAGAAGTTGTGCCAAAAACTCCATTACCAAAGTTAAATTGTGCAGAAGAAGCTGTTGACCAACCAACACTAGATACTGCAGGTAAATAAGTCCCTGATGCTAAAGTTCCTAATGAATTTGCTCCTGTAGTTGGATTACCACTAGCAACCCAAGTACCATTAACACTTGCCCAAAATTTATTATTATCTAAATCAAAAGCTAATCCTATAATATCATTATTACTTAATGCAGTAAAAACACTTGATGTACTTGCACCTGCTACTTTTTTTGTACCATCAGCTTCAATTCCATAAAAACCAGTTTCATTTGAAACACTACCATTTGCATTCCATCTTGTAGCAATACTATCTAACTGCATACCACAACAAAGCATACTAGCTGTTGTAGCTTTAGCTTCAAAATAATACTTTCCTGAAGAAGAACCTAAAGTTCCTCTTGTTCCACCATTTGATGAACTATCACTTGATGCTGTCCAAGTATTATTTCCATTAATAAAAGTAGGTGCAGTACCACCAACCCTTCTATCTAAAGGATTTAATGTAGAAAAATTATTATCAGGATTATCTTTTGTTGCTGTTAAAGTTCCTGTTGTTGTAAATGAAATTGAGTTTCCTGAACTATCTAAATCAAGATTAGAACTATCTTCCATTTTTAAAAAGAATCCATTATTTCCATAAGTAACAGAAGGAGACGTTTTTATTTTCCACATACCATCTGTTGCGTCTGTTTCCCCAAATGAAGATGGTGTAAGTTGTGTGCCATCTACAAAATTAATATGGCTCATTACGCCATTATAATATTCACTACCATCTGTTCTAGCTCCGATTACAGTAGTATATCCACTAGTATTAAATACATAACTAACACCTGAAGCAGGGTCATCTTGACCTGCAAATGAAGTTTCTTGAACTCCATTAACATAAATTTTACATCTGTCTCCTGCAGCTGCTAATGTATTATCAAAACCAATTACGATATGATAAAATGCTGAGGTATCTCTAAATAATCTAGTTGTTTGATAATTAAAATCATTAAGACCTCCACTATCAGTTCCATATATTCTTAATTGGTGATTACCTTGAAAAATAAGATTTAAGTATGGTCCAGAAGTTCCAGTTCTTGCGGTTACAATCGCTGTATCTGCACCTATACTAGCTCTTTTTACCCAAACACTATAAGTCCACTTATCAATATTAGTTGGTGTTCCTAGTGTTCTTTCTATTTTTGTACTAGCCATTAGTTAAATTGTCCTCCGCCTGTTGCTCCAAATGAGTAAGTTATTGTAAATGCTCTTACTGCCGTTTGTCCTTGTGCATCTGTTGCTGTTACTGAAAACGAATCAGTGGTAGCTGTTGTATGAGCCGTTTGTGTTCCCGTGATAGTAGCAGTTCCTACGCCCGTAGTAAATGTTAATCCTGCTGTTACCGATCCTGTTGTTACTGCAAAAGAAGTAGCATCTGTACATACTAAATTAATAGTACCAACCGCTGAAGCTCCTGCAAACGTTCCTAAAGACCCTGAAGCTGTAACCCATACTGGGTTATCTGAAACGGTTAAATCTGCTGTTGAAGTACGGACCGCTGTACCATCATTATTCTCTACTCGTACGAAATAAGTTCCGTCAACTGGTAAAGTAAATGTAGCACTAATAGAAGTAGCACTTGTAAATGAAACTGAGTCTGCTGCTACGATAGCTCCACTGGTATTAATTGCTTCTACCTGAGGAACTGAAACAAAATTGCCTCCTGCAATAACAACAGCTGTTGCTGAATTAGTTATTACTGAAGGTGTTAAAGAAGAAATAGTTGGTTTAGTATCAGCAACATCAATCGTTCCTGATCCTCCTAATGCTACAGTTTGAGAATTAAAAGTTACTGAATTATTAGCTAGCTTTGCATTAGCAATACTTCCAGCTAACATGTCATTAGATACTTGAACTTCTTGAACTTCGCCTGCTGTTGCTCTTCCTAAAACTCTATTGCCTGTGGCAATGTCTTGCATTTTAGCATAAGTAACCGCATCGTCTACGATTTTTGCTGTTGTAACAGTGTTGTCTCCAGTTGTGGTAATTAAACCTATACCGATTTGATAAATAAAATTCATCGTTGACGAAGACGACATCGATGTATCAAAAGTTAATGTTGAACCACTTACTGTAACAGAAGATGGACTTTGAACAATTCCATCAATTGAAATAACTAAAGCTGAAGGAGAGATAGGAGTAAAGGTAGTAGAACTTTGTGTAATATTATAAGGTCCCGCAGAGTTTGTGAACGTTATATTGTCCAAAACTTCTATGTTACTTATTTTATCTGTTCCACGTCCTATATATGCCATAATCTATCTTGCTGTTCCGCAAACTCCATTACTACCTATAAAACTTTGACCTACCGCTAAATAAACGTAATTATTTCCACTAGCATTATATTCAGCATCAGCACTATTAAAGGGTTTGAATCCATTTGAATATATATCACTTATATAAGATGTACCTTGTGCACCAGCTGAATTTGGATTGAAAACATAATTACTAGGATTATATCCTAAAATTGTATTATTATTAAAATTCCAAGCTGCTGTGGAATCCGCATTTTTTATAAGGACGAAGGAAGGTTTAAAACCAGTATAAATAAAAGTTCCATTAGCAGATTCACCATTCCCCTTGTACCTACCCGATTTACAAAACCCCTTAACATCACACCAAACGTAGGCGATATAAGTATAACCACTTGTATTAAGCTGACCATTAGTTCCTATAGTAAATACAGTTGCATCAGGTTCAGTATCATTCCAAAAGTTAGAAGAAGTATCGTTTGATGCTGTTGTATTTAAAACTAAAGCTCCTGCTGATGCAATTCCACTTTTGTGATATACATTCCATTGTTGATCATTAGAAATACATTTAATAAACATAACATCGGGTTGAACTCCAAGACCATGGGCTATCGTGCCATTACTTCCAGTTCCTGTATATTTATAAATTCCAAATTTGCTTGTTGTGTTAATTGAATAAGAAGAAGGTGTTATTGTTCCACCAGATAAACCAGAAGTTGTTCCACCCTTCCAATTCCAAGAAGTATAAATTATTGAATTTTGTCCAACTTCTCCATTACTTCCCATTGTAAAACCATCAGCATCAAAACTTTTTAAGTTTGAAGATATTGCGCTATCTGCAGAAGTTAAATTTGAATACATAGTTTGTGTAGCTCCTCTTACACTATCAGTAATAGCATTACTTTCTGACAATGATGTTGCTTTAGTCCAGTTAAAATCAGGTTGAAAACCTAATCCTGTTTGGGCTTGTGTTGCGCTACCATCACCCGTATATTTAAGAGTGTTCATTAAACCTGATGATTTATCTACTGTGCTATATGCCATAATAATTATCCATTTTGTGTTTTTAAATTTTTATAATTCAAACAATAAAATCCAGTGGGAACTGTGTATTTGAAAACACCCTCCCCATTTGCATCCGCGTTTGTTGCTCCTGCTGATGTTGCAGCAAAATATCCTAGTCCAAAATTACACTTAATAACTGTAGTGGAAGTATCACCAATATTACCCCAAGGTGTATACTCACAAGTTTCATTATTTAGTGTAGATGTCATTCCTGTAATTAAAGGACTAGTGTTTGTTGATGGATTACCATTCCAAGTTCCAGCTTTACCTACCCACATTTTACCGCCTGCTGGGTCGACAGCAACCATATAATAACCTGTTCCTGTAAATCCTGTACCACCCGCACTAAAAACACCATTAACTATTTTTTGTCCATCTTGAGGATAAAATCCATTACAAGTAGTATCATTATAAGTTTGAGAAGCATTACCTGCAGGTCTTGCCGCCATTACTCCAAATATAGGTTCAGTTCCTGTAACCTCCATTTCAAAATAGTATTTCATTGAAGACGTTGCTAGAGTTCCTAAACAAGAAGTATAGGAACCTGATGTATAATCTAATTGTGTACCTGCATAAGAAATAATTGGTACTCCACTATTTCCTCCTCCACCAGCACTCTCATAAGCCCAACTGTTCCATACAGTATTCCAATTAAGAAATACATTTGAGGGGCATTCTAGAGATTGATAACCAGATCCATTTTTAGTGTAATCAAAAGGTGTTCCACTTCTAGCTGCTGTTTGATAATCATAGCCAAGATAACTTGCATTTTCGTAAGTTAATAAAAATCCATTTGTGCCAAACGTAACTCCACTTCTAATTTGACTATCACCCTTAGGTGACCATTCACCTGTAGTAGAATCTACTTCTCCAAATACAGTTACAGCAGGAGTTGTTCCATCAATAGAACAGGTTTGAGCCAAATATCCATTTAATAAATGATTACTTCCTGCATCATTAGCACCAATCCAATGTGTGGATGGGTTAGCATTCCAAGCACTTTCAGTTGTAGCACCTGGGTCACTATCCGTACCTAAAGCAGTTACTCTTACACCATTAACCCAAATTTGCATTCTATCAGATGCTGAAGCTGGATCTAAAGTATTCCATACTAAATAAATATGGTACCAGGCGTTAGTGTCACGGTATTTTGCACTCGTAATTTTTTGACCCGTTGTACTTCCACCATAGACATTAGTGTATTCAATAAAATCACTCCCATTAAATTGACATTTAGTATAATTATTACCATCTTCATAGCCCATTAAAATACTTTCAGTATTTTGTATTTTACTTCTTTTAACCCATGTAGAATAAACCCATTTTCTTCTTGAACCTAATGTGCTTACTGCTTTTGATAAATATGTATTTGCCATAATAAATCCTATACGAATGCCATCCCTTGTGTTAGTCCAAATGTTATATCATAACTAAAAGCTCTGTCTGCTGTTTGTCCTTCTGCATCTGTAGCTCTAATTGTAAAACTGTAAGTTGTGGCCGATGAAGCACCACTTTCAGTTCCAGAAATAACTCCTGTACTTGTATTAAGTGTAACACCTCCTGGAAAACTTCCAACTGTTTTAGCATAACTTGTAGCAGATGTTGCTGATACTGTCACGTTAACTGCTTCCCCACCAGGAGAAGAACCTATATTTCCAGAAGCTGTAACCCATGCTGGTGCATCAGAAACAGTAAGTAAGGCTGTTGAAGAACGAACGGCTAATCCAGAAGCTAATTCAATTCTAATAAAATAAGTTGTATCAACTGCTAAAGTTGTTGTAATTGTAATTTGTGTTGTTGAATCTCTAGTTACAGATGAAGCTGCTGTAATAGCTCCAGCTGAACTAATTAAATCGACGTAAGGAGTTCCTGTTGAACCAAAGTTAGTTCCTGTAATAACAACTGTACTAGCTGTATTATCAATAGTAGAGGGACTAATGCTTGCGATAGTAGGTGTTGGTAATGCTGATTCTTCAATAGCAGCAAAACTTAAATTTCCTGATCCATCTGTTTTTAAATAATAATTGTTTGTAATACTTTGTGGTAAAGTTAATGTATAAGATTGACCTGCACTATGTGGAGGTCCTTGAATAGAAACTCCGTGAGAATTTTGAGAACAGTTTAAAGTTATTTTTCCATCAGCACTTGAACCATCACCTTTAATTGTTAGACCAGGAGTAAATTCAGTTTTAGCATTAGTAACCGCGTCCGCCGCAAGTTTCCCTGTGGTAACGTTTAGATCTTTAACCTTTACTGTTTCAACCGCATCTGTAGCAATTTTCGGAGCAGTGATAATTCCATCTGAAATATCTGCCGAAGTTAAAGCTGCGTCTGCAGGAGCTGTTCCAATGTATGCCATACTTTAATATCCTTATGTGCTAATTTCATCAACCGCACTTACCCAAACATCACATGAAGAAGCTGTATCGCTGACAACTGATAATACATCTAAATTTTGAACAACGAATTTTGCTCCGCCGTCCAAAACTTGTAAAGAACCGCCCGTTGGTATAGGGGCATCTTTTACAAGATATATATTATTAGATCCGTCGTTAATATAACAACTTACATTGATGGCTGTGCCAAGTATATTCGATAAAGAAATACCTACAATAGCGTCATAGGAATTAGCGGTGTAAACTGCCGCTGGTGATGTTCCTACTGCATTGGATGTATATCTTCGAAAATTTTGCGCCATAATTTATCTCCTTATAATGCAATAGCCATTGCTGTTGCAAATCCTTTAGTTGCGAACCCTAAATCGGGTACAATTGCTCCACTCCCATCTAAATAAACTGCTTTAGCTGCAGGTAGAGTACAGAATACATCTTTAGTACCTGCTGCAAAATCTACCGGCGTAGTATTATTATTAGAATTATCGATAATAGTTGTTCTTTGTAAATTAGTACCTGTACTTAAAGTACCTAAACCAACTTCCCATTCTGCCGTACCTTGGTTAAAGATTGCATAGTAAGTTGTATTACTAGAACCTATTCCAGTTGCAAAACTTTGAAAACCAGTTTGTTCACCAGCCAAAGTAAAAGTTGTCTGACTATTACCAGTTGTTGTACTAGTTTCTTTAACTCTATCGTTTATTACTAACGCCATAAATTTTTACTCCTATTACGATGTTATACTTAAAATAGCGTCAGATCCTGCAGGTGTTCCTGAAGCCGGCACTGGAAATGAAATTGTAAAAGTTCCATTCGTTGCTGTCTTAGTTCCACCAAAATCTAATATCACTACTAATTTACTATTATCGTCTCTATAAATAACTCCAAAGGCAGCACTAAAAGTTGCTGCTGTCCAAGGTAAGTCTGCAAAATCTACTGTAGCCACATTCGTTTGATTATCTACTGCTTGACTTTGAAGAGGTTTACCACCGGTTGCATAGTTAGTTCCAGCTGTACCTACTTGACCTGCTACACCTGTTGAATAAACTGTGCTTGCTGTCGTATAGTTATTGGCCGTATATAAAGCTAAATTATAAGTGACTCCACTTCCATTTTGGAAAGCATGTCCTGCTGAGAACAATTCTTTACCAAATGAGTAAGGTACTACGTTTGCCATATTATATTTTCTCCTTAATTATTAGTTCCGTAAGAGGATGGTGATTTTGATTTAAGTTGTTGACGAATAATTCCATCCTCATCTTCGTCTCTGCGTCTGTAACCGATTTGTTCAGTTGCGTACGTTGTAAGAGCATTTTCAAATTGCCCTTGGTAGTATTGTATCAGATCCACCGGACCTTTCAAGTATCCATATGTATTTATCAGACATGTATACAAAAGTAAATCTTGATATTTATTTGATAAATAAGTTCCATTTGTAGCTGCCGGAGCTGCTGAAGGAGTTGTTGTATTTGTAAGACTTACGGGTTCTTTATTGTAAGCTAGGGTAATTGAATAAGCTTTATCAGGAGTAGGTGATACAACCCAAAAAGTTTCGTCCCAATTTCCATAATATTTAGGAATTCCAACAGATGAAGTTGATGGAGTTGAGTAATACTCAGCCATAAAACTTGGATCTCTTTGTTCTAAAAAAACTTGATTTCCTGTGGCATCTGTAAGTTGTGCATAATTAATAGATCTTAAATCATCAGGAATAGTTACATATCTATTTCCTACCACTAAACTTGATGTTGCGTAATGAGCATTTTGATCTGTAGGTACTGATCTCCAAATTTTGTTTTCAGCATTTTGAATAAGTGTTTTTAAAACTGCATCCGTTAAAACGTTTGCTGAGACTTCTGTGTATCCTCTAATATCTGTTTGTAAATTTGCTAAAGTATATGCCATATTATAATGCCTCTAATGTTACTGGTCCTGCTGAACAATTTAATCCACCACCTTTAACTCCATGCAGAAGAGTGTTATCTGCACTTTGAAAATAAAAATAGCTAATAGGATTAGTTAACACATCATTAGTAGTATTACCAGTTACAGTTGCATATTTATCAATTTTTCCCAATTGAATAGTAAAACCATTTACAGAATCAATATCACTAACACCACTAATAGTATTAATAGGACCAAACTGTTGTAAATTTAAAGCATCTGCCCCACCGGATCCTTCTGTTGTTACTTGTGCTGGACCTCTTAATCTAACTTTGCTATCTGCTTTTCTTTGATGATCCCAAGAATAAACATTTACATAAGTAAGGCCATCAACACTGTTAAGAATAATCTCAAAAGGATTATTTTCTAATAAAATTAATTGAGGAGTGGATGCTGCTTGTACTCTTGGATTTTGTAAAGCTTGAGGATCTGATCCAACAGGTGCCGGTTGAAGCTGGGGTTGTTTTGCTTCATATTCTGAATAGTGAACTAAAGAGCCATTCCATTCTCTAACCATTTGAGTATAAGGAAATCTTAATCCAGATCTATCTGAAATTGCTAATGCTTGTTTACCTCTAGCAAAAACTCCCATTATGAAGAAACTCCATCACCATAAAATGTTTGTGGTGAAATATAAGTAGATGTACCTTGATTATCGGCATCCAATGCTCTAGCCATTTCACTTTGATAAATTCTTTCTAGCTCTGGTGTTCTTCCAGGTGAAAATTTCATACTTAAATAATAAGCAAGACCTGACATCATACAAGGAAAAAATCGATCTACAACGTCTGCTGTATTTGTATAGTCTCCTGCATTATCAACTTGTGCCATATAATAAAAACAAAATTGAAAACTAGAAGGAGTGCTTGTACTAGAAACACTCGAACTTGGTGTTGCATATAAAAATATACTAGGATTAATTTTTCTATCTATGTAATATTGAGAAGGTGTGCCTTTAGTTAATTTATTAGCTGTTGCACTATATTGAGATCTACTAATTTGTGTCATTGCTTGATCAGCAGGATTAGTAGTAGTGCTGTTATTTCTATAAGTTGCTTCTAATATTTGACTTAAATCATTTGGAAAATTAACAGAGTCTTTAGCATAATTATATTCTGCCTGACCTTCAATTAAAGGTATCTGAGCATATTTTACTTTCCATAAATGAACGCCTCTATTCTCCCACTCTTTAAACATAATATTTAAAGAACGTCTTGCTGATCTTAATTGATATCCAGTTCTTGTTCCTCTAATATTTGTTCTTTCAAAAGCTTCTTCAATAATATCATCAATTGCTGGATTAAAAGTATTAGTTCCTGAACTTGCTGTAACAGTATTGGCTTGATTGCCCATTCCAGCTAAAGCCGCACAGTAATAAAATAAAGTTGGAGCGCCGACTGCTTGAACCGGAGCAACTACAATAGTAGTTTTTGCTCCAGCATTTCCTGGAGTTCCTGTTGTGGTAACTCCTGTTGTATAGGCTACACCCCCACTAGTATTTGTTCCATCTTTAGTACTGGATAATGCAAATATAAAATTTTCATTTGTTCCCTCTGATTGATCAAAGATGTAAGTGTTGCCTTCTTGAAGTTCTAAAACAGGACTAACAGTTCCATTAATAAAAAACTTATTAGCTCCTGCACTAAAGCCGTTAGTACCAGTTGCAACCGTAACTGTAAAAGTAATAGTCGCCATTTAAATTCCTAAGCCCCAGTAATCGTTAATGTAGAGCCTGCTGATGCTGTTACTACAATTGTAACTCCATCTTTAAATAAAATACCTGAACCGGGAACATAAACAGATAATCCATCTGTATCAAATAAATATTTTGCTTTTAAATTACCCGCTGAAATTGTATCAGCTGTTTGATCATAAAGTTCAACTACTGATCCAGCTGCTCCTGCTGCTTGAATAGAAGTAACTCTAGTTCTCCCAACTCGCATATTAATACCAGCTGTTGCACCTGTTCGGTTTAAGGTTGTTTGGTCGCTTGAAAAAGATCCGCCGCCTGACATAATTATTCTCCTATTAAATTATATGTGGGCCGGAGCCCACATTGAATTATTAATTAATTACGCTGTTGCTGCGTCTCGCAAATTATTTGCTTGAACATACGTGAACGTAACAGTTACTTGACCTGTAGTTGCAGTACCACCTGCAGATATAAGAGTCGCTGTAATTTGTGTATCAGAACCAAATCTATCAGCTTCGTCTAAAG
>Ga0209535_1000508_pt1 | contig 27775 bp, 34 predicted proteins | sample LinPmetageLP28_FD_184041 | JGI IMG/M metagenome (GOLD analysis project Ga0209535, IMG submission 184041) | Marine viral communities from the Pacific Ocean - LP-28 (SPAdes) (version 2) | ecosystem: Environmental > Aquatic > Marine > Oceanic | place: Pacific Ocean | collected 2009-08-22
TGAAATGGCTTTAACACGTTCAAAGCGTGGTGGAGTTACACATCAATTAAAAGAATGGTGGCGGGGTAATGGAGCTAGTACTTGTTATGGTGAGTTCACGGTTTTCAATGTGACAACAGAAGCAGGTACCGTCAAGCTTGCATTAGGTTCATCAAGGGGGACTAATATTCGTGTAGATCATGACGGTTCTTTTAACTTTGTATTTTATGGGATCACCAATATTCGTAGAGCTGCATTATTTACTGTTGATTTTCAGTTAATTGAGCATTATGTTTTTCCAGCTATTAGTGGTGGTAAGACTATGGTTGTGACTCCGGCAAATGCTGCTAGTCGTCCAGTCCTTGTTTCCCCCACAACTACAATTGGTAAGGCAACAATTGCTGGAGCTGAGTCTCCAAACAAGGGTGATACCGAATCCTACTCTGTGTCGATCAGTGGTGATGCTGGTAATTTAAGTTATGTTTGGTCAGTTAATAAAGCTGGTTCTATTATTGGGGATAATACAGGACGCTCTGTTGAAATTGACTGGATCAAGAATACTACCAGCACCATCATGTGTGTAATTACTTCAAAAGATAAAGAGGTTACTGATGGACGCATTACATCCACGTTAAAGGTTTCTCCTATCTAGATATTTTCATATCTCATTGTTTCCTCGTTTAATCCTGAGACATACTCATTTCCGACAACGCATTGCACGTTATAGGGTAACCGTCTTGTATTCCGAGCATGAAAACCTATATAAAAATAGTCTGTCGTTCTGACAAACATTTTGTCGTATGGATGCTCTTTTCTGTTTTTGTTGTAGAGACGTACATCAAACCAATCATCAATAAATTTATTATTGGTTTTTAAGTTAGATAAATCTACGCTAATAAAAGCATTTGATATAATTACCAGGCTATTCTGAATCAAGGTTGCTGGCTCATATGTATTAACTGTATTTAAGTCAGCTGAAGTATCAATCGTTGATGGTGCATAGCTGTTGACAGTAGTTGGATCCGCATCACTAATAATAGAACATGCCCAATCAGGTTCTTCAAAACAAAGATTTGCATTATCACGATCAATATTTACAGTGACTTTAACGAAATGGTTTTCCGAACCAAACAAACCAACGGTATCATTATAGTTTAAGGTAAAGGGGATGATTGATACTTTATCCTGTTCCGGCTTACTTATTGATCCACCACCATGATAATTTAACGACTTATTGGCCGATGCATATCTAGGGTTTGTGTTATCACTCCCACCATAGATTATGTGCCTATCAAGGATTCGTTGAGATACATCCTTAGCACTCTCATTCATGTTATTGGTAACAAGTTATATAACTATTGTAAATTACAAATATTCGTTTATTGAACTTGATTGAGTACGAAGCGATCTAAGAGCCTTGTTCTCTAATGTTCTAACGCGGTCTCTACTCATATTTAACACTTGTCCAATAGCTGTCATAGACATTGGTTCAAGCATTTCTTCACCAATTCCATATCTCATACTGACTACTGCTGCCTGCATTTCAGGCAGATCACTAATTAATTCCCTTATGTCTTCTTTGATGAATTGTTGTTCAAGCAGGCGTTCTGGTAATTGGTCCTCATCCTCAAGCAAATCAATTAGTGCGGTATCTCTGTTCTCACCAATTTTAATTTCTAACGATGTTGGCTGACGAGCTTTACACATTAAGTCTTTGATTTCATCAATAGTAAACGAAAGATGCTCTGCCAATTGAAATACATTGGGGATCTCACCATTCATTTGACTTAGTTCACGCTGGGCTTTCTTAAGTTTGTTGAGGTTCTCAGTAACATGGATTGGTAAACGAATCGCCCTCGATTTTTCAGCGATAGCGCGAGTGATCCCTTGACGGATCCACCAGTAGGCGTAAGTAGAAAACTTGTAACCACGACCAGGATCAAACTTCTCGACGCCACGGACGAGGCCAATGGTGCCCTCTTGGATGATATCCAGTAGTTCCATGTTCCGTTTGGTATATTTTTTGGCAACTGATACGACAAGCCGAAGGTTGGCAGTAACCATTTGATCTTTTGCTTTCTCACCTTCTCTAAGCTCACGTTTAAGTTCCTTTGGTGAGATATCCAGTGATTGAGCTAACTCTTCGCTTGATGGATTTTGAAGTAATGATTTCACTGCTTTAATTTCCATTAGGCGCTGAACTTTGCGACCTAATAGGATTTCTTCATCATGACCAAGAAGAGGGATTCTTCCAATGTCACGCAAGTAGGACCTTACAGAATCACCCGAGATTTTAGTTTTTTGCATATTAATTGCAACTCTTATGACTTAATACTAGAGGGTTGAATGATCTTTTGTCAACTTATTTGCTCGTCTAACTATTCCTTACATGAATACTCTTGCGTACCTTGTTGATTGCTCAGGTGGTTCTTCTCGGCCCTCTAATGCTTCGACTGCCATAGCTTGGGCAGCGTGTTCATTAAATCCTTTTGATTTATATAGCTCTTCATATTGCTGATACTTTTCTACACTACTTTCAAAGTCGTCACCATTAGTAATCATTTCAGCTGCCATTTGATTCGCAGCTTGATCAGGGATACCATCGGAACGAAGATGCTTCCAAATAGCTTGATATACTTCAGGATTTTCATCTTGGCTGCATGCACATCCAGCCTTACGTAATGCCACTTTAGATTATCAAGTTACTTGACTCAATTCTATCAAGCAGCAAAATTGTTTGATGTATATGGAACCTGAGGATTGATTCCGTAAGCCATTAGTTTTTGTTCAGCTACATGCTGCTTGACTTGTTGTGCAACTTCAGGAATGCCAAGCTTAAATGTTGCATTGCCAGCATCATTAGCATACATCATTAGTGAAATCTTTTGAAATAAATCATTTTGTGCTTGAAATTCAGCTTGTGCTATTGAAGATTCAGCAGTTTTTAATTCTCCAAGAGCCTGTGCTTGAGATCCAGGAATAGCTGTACTTATGTTTTGACTAATATTCTGTGACCGTTTAACATCATTTGAATACCCCTGAGCATTAACTACGGGTTGAGCTAATGGTCCACCCATCGCCAGATTAGGACCAACTGCTGCTGATGTACGTGACATTCCAGCGGTACCTTGACCCATTGCAGCTAGGTGAAGAGCTTCCTCTGCATATGGATTTTTTCCTAAATTAAGTTTCATTTTTAATACTCAAGCAATATTTATATTGTAGGGGATTCGTTAATGAACCCCCCTCACATTATCTATTAGATGTCTTGCACCAAAGCTTTAGCCTGCAGTGCACCTTGAGGAGCTTGGGAGAGATACTTCCAAGCGTTTTCAGGAGATGAGTCCATCATTTCGCTAAAACTACCCCAGAAGTCATTTGCTGCATTTGCCTGACGACCAGGAGTGGGCATTGCCATCTGTGGACGTTGGAATTGCTGAGGCACACGACCTTGCTCTTGAGCTTGAATTTCAGCTTCGAATTGAGCACGGGCTTCATGTTGCTGACGGACTTGTGTCTCATTAGCGGTCTCAGTTGGGTATGGACCTTTAGGACCAAAGAACTCATTGACATAATCAGCAAGAACATCAGGGTTTGTCAGCATGATGTTCATCGCACCACGCTCTTCTGATGCTGCTTCAAGCATGTGGGTCATAGAGTTACCACGCTGCACCTGCTCGATGAGCGCATCTTCTACCGCGCAAGCGTATGTATTGAGAAGGGCAGGAGCTTCAGCACCAAAGTGCTCAAGAACTTCAAGACTTGCGTCGCTTACTCCGTTTAGGTACCCGTCGCTCGCCTGTTGCTGTCCGTGTGCTGCTGCCTGCTGAACCAGCTGGCTCACTTCCGATTCCGAGTAACCCTGGGTTGAAACTTGGGGACTGTAAGTCGGGGCTACCGAAGGTGCCATTGAAGCCCAATTGGGCTGCGTTTGGGCCTGCGGTGTTGGAGTTGTCTGGTATGCGGAGGGTGAAACCTGGGCTAGGGAGGGGCTGCTTGTATTCAAACTTGCGCTGAGTGCCTGGAACGCCTGCTGCCATGGATTCCCCGCCGGAGCCGAAGCCTGCGCTGCCTGGGCCGGTGCCTGGTAAGACGGCATTTGTGGAATCACCGGCTGTGCCATTGATGCCTGGGATGCTGAGCTCTGGTTCGTCGCGTACTGGGGTGCCCCTTGCGGCGCGTAACTGATCGGCGGCGCTGAGCTCTGTTGGGCTTGGACCGGCGCTGTTTGGTTTGTAACTTCCACTGTAACTTAACTCCTTACGTAAGAATTCTAAAGATCGATAAAGGAACCCTGTTAGATCAAGATTCGGGTCAGCTGCCAATGGTTTGTCTGGCATCTGTGGATGAGGCAATTGATATAAATTGCCAAGTAATCCGATAAAACTGTTAATACTTTGTTGAGTCTGTTGAACCATTCTGAAAGGATAACCACTTAACATGGCAGCCCTTTCTTCATCGGTTTTTGCTGGGAATAAGTACTTAAGTGCTTCAATTGAATCAACACCTAATTCTTGTAGATTTCGGACGACAATACTGTTATTAAGAATATCGTCTGTACTTTCTTCAAATACTTCGCCCATCCAACGCCAGTCAACACTTGTACTGCCATCGGGGATTAATCCTGTGACTCCAGCAGGGATTTCTCCTGAGTCTAGTTTAACACGCATCAATTCGTCTCTTGTTTTTGAAAATATAGCGAGGGCTTCACGATAATCTTGACTTGCAATTTCAAATTCGTCTGGATCTTCAAAGTCTTCTGGTAATGGAATATCAGGTTCATTTAATCCCTCAACAGCTGCAAATGATTTTTTAAATAACTCTTCTTCTGTATAAATCATCATTGAAAATAAACGACATAAGCCATAGGTAAACAAAGCCCTTGCTTTCTTTTCGGCAGTAGCTGCTACACGACCATAAAGAGTTTTAATTTCATATGCAGTCTGTGCTGTTGTAATATCAATATCATCTACCCCTCCAAGGGCAAGGCGAATTTCAGATCGATACTGTTTAACATATAAGTTTTGGTCACCTGATACTGAGTCAGGTGTCATGTACTGAACACGATCAGTAGGCTCTAAATTAGCAATAACCCTAGGTACTTTAATTTGTCCATCAATACCACTACTTCCAAATGGTTGACTTACTCTGGTGCTACCACCTAATCCTCCAATAGGAGCAAATCCTGCTTGAGAACTAATTGTAGGACGGAAAGTGTTTTCATCCCCACTTTCTACAATGTCATGCTTAGGACGACTAGATACTAAAGTTGGGTTACCAAAGAACTTCAAGTTCTTGCGAATATTTCTTACAAGTTCATCATGATAAAGAATTTGATTTGCCAACCAGTCAAATTCTCCATTACCTGTTGATTCACCTGTGCAATCCATATGATTGAATACTTCAACCGCTGGGATATATCCAAGAGTATTGAGTAGTGTTTCGGTAGCTCCTGGCATTTTGAATGGCATCAAACCACCATTCATACTATTTTCAAATTCAATTTTTTCATCTGATATTGTTTGTTCAATTTTGTCTTTAAAGACTTTTAGTTGTATCCATTTTTTGGTACCACCTCTTCCATTCTGTGATGGATATGTATTAAGAACATTTGAACGTTGAATATTAAATGAATAGATCAATACAACAGATTCTAGTGAACCATCCTGCCCTCTATATGCACGGTAACTATCTTTTGGGAAAAATAGTAATTGGTAATTATCTCCTGTTGGTCTGAAATAAAATAATCCTTGTCCATCACATAAGAAGTAATCAACAATGCTTTCTAGTTTCATTTCCAGCATGTTGTCTTCTACAACCTTGCTGATAAATTCTTTACGAGTACCAAAAGAGTCCTGTCCCGCAAAAAATTCAATTCCACGACGCAATATGAATGTCCTCATCTGTGAAAGATGAGATGAAACAATCATCGAATCTACTGATAAATCACCACGACGTTGTTTAGCAGCTGTAAGTATCTGTGAAAATTGCCCTTGAATACTACTAGTGTCCATTATGCTTTAGCGTTCCTCCTTATAGTTTAGTATGTGAATTATTTTCATAGGTTAAAATTTAGTCATCATCATCTTTGTCATCATCAAAGGGATCCTCAATTGGTTTTGGATCTGCGCCAAAATCATATTTTGGAAGGTTACCTCTGTATTCCTCTTGATCACCAAATACATTAGTTGATTTAATTAATACATCATCCTTAGATTTTTGCATTGACTCCTTCGACTTTTGTTCATAATCAGCATATGTATTATCATCATAATCTAAGAAGAAATTATTAACATCCATAGCCTCCCCAGCAAATCGTTTTTGATTATCATTATCTAAATCATTATATAAACTCGTAAACTTAGCTTGAGCAGCAGGGCTGTCGTCTACATCATAGTAGCCAGACATAACTGCTGTTGACATTGGTGAATCATATAAACTGTCAGATCCGTTGTAGACAAAGCTTTTACTACTTCCACCATAGTTACGAACTGAATTATCCTGCCGCTGATAGGATCTATTATTGTTGCCTACGATTTCACTCGCTTGAGGATTTTGATTGCTTATATCTTGAGTATTTGTGTTAGTTGCTCTCCCAGAAACATCATCATTGTTGGAATTTAATGCATTGTTTGAATCAGTTGTTGTATTATTAGTAGTAATATTAAATGAGTCTCGTTCCCTCCTTGCGGCCTCAGCATTTTTTTCAGCGTCAGCCTGCGTCTGTAGATACGCAGTGTTATTACTGGCACCTGAACTGGGAGTTCCTCCCGATCTATGGTTCTTATTAAAATATTGTTGACCTTGTTCAGAACTAAAGAAGTCATTCATCTCGCCAGCAGATAGACCGGAGTCACGCTGCATAGCCTTTAGTTCATTAGGGCCAATATAGCTATCGTTTCCTTTTTTCTCAGCACCACCCCAGCCTTCGGATTTCGAGGAACTTTGATAGGTTTTATATCTATCAGCTGCTTCTTTTGCCCTGGTAAAACTATCACTCATAGTCATAATGTAACTAGACTATTTATATTGTAATCAATTCCTAAATTACTCTTCTATGTACAATCAGGTATAAGCATAGTTGTAAATATTTCCGCCTTTATTGGTAAGTGAATTGTCCATAAATTGGAAGTTATGACTTCCGTTGCCGATCATTACATTCTCCTGGGGACTTGTCGATTTTACTTTTTGCTTTTGTGTATTGTCAATAATACTTTCTACATATAAGTTTTTTAATGCTTCTGCACCGTCAGGCCCACTACCAGCCATTGAAAAGACATCACCTCCTTCTTGTTCAACTGCATTGTCCGCATACTGCTCATTTCGCAAATTATCACCCACCATATAATTTGTTTGGGGGTTATTTAATTCAATATCTTGACTTAAATTATTTGATGTTGACGAATTAATAATTTCACTTTTTGGAGCTGTTGGAACTACTGGTTTTGGAGCTGTTGGAACTACTGGATCAGAGGGGGATGGGGGAGCTTGTACTTGAGGCTTCCTTGCTGTTGCTTCCCATCTAGAAAATATATTTTGAGCATTATTACCAATCTCATTACCACTGGCAATTGCAGCAGCCATAATATCTTTGTTTGAAAACCCTTGTTCCTTCAAGTGTTTTACTTCTCCTCTGCTTATATGGCCTTTACCAAATTGATCGAAGTTAAAGCCAGCAGCATTTTTATTATCTGTTTGATATAGTCCTCTACGTGCAGCTACACGATCCCTTTGCTTACCTTTATACTCTTTGGATAACATCCGATCAAGATCAGTATTGTGGTCTTGTCTGTGTTGTTTTCTACGTTTTTTGAGTTCTGCTGAAATATTTGACATAATTTAAAGTAATTAAGTGAACATTCGGTTCATAAAAGCATTCTTAAAAGTCATGCCAGGATTAAACCGATAATTATCATCATCATTATCAATTATAGAGTTATCCTGATATTGATTTGATATATTATTACTCCCTATCTGGGTATTAATTTGATCGTTATCCATAACATATGAGTTTCCCCCGCTTGATCTAGTTGGGTATGGTGTCTCTACCGGAGCGGGCATAGTCACAGGACCAGATCCAGTATCAATGTTAATAGGACCAGTCGTGATAGGACCATTTATAGGTACTACTGGATCAGGTGTACTGATTTCTTCAGGGGGCTTTGTATCGAGCTTTGGCTTTGGCTCGACCTGTGAAAAATCAACACCTTGAGAGATTAAATAAGCTTTAGCGTTGTTGTTAAACTTTAATCCATTGTCTACGTAGTTTTGATATTTGGAGACCATACTATTGTCTCCTTCATTTACACTTACACCTTTTGGTCGTTCGCGAAACTCAGCTCTTGCTTCAGCACCAGAAATCCTACCACCTTTGCGTTCATCTTGCTGACCTGGTCTAGCAAGTTCTTCGTATCTTTCAGTACCAAGCCTTTCCTCTAGTTTATTCCTGAAATCAGGAGAATCTGCCATTCTGGCCATAACACTATTTATAAATCAAAGCTGTTACTATTGTAGTCAATTTGTAAACGCCCTCTTTTTAATAATCCACCCATTGTTAATACCATGCTGTCAACAGCATCATCATGTGTTGAATGACCGAAATTTAAAAGCTCATCTTCTAGCACATTCCATTTTCGCCATTTATTCCATATAACCTTTTTGTGCTCATACAAACCAAGCACACCACGTAGTCTTGCTAACTTATCTCCTTTGAATCCTTTGACTGGTGAAACAGTAAGGTTATGCAACGCTCGATTCTCATGCATTACTCTTTTGAAGTCACCTTCAAATGAGTTCTGATAAGCAACAGCTTCTGGCCATATAATACATGGTGACATTGTTGGAAAATATTGACCTTCGTCATTTTCAAGCAGGATGTTCCAATCGGCCAACATCTCACATAGTGCATCCATTTTTTCAAGGTTGCCTAATGTACGAGCTCTTTTCTGGTCAATCAAATAGATCTTACCTTCTTTAATACCACCGAGTGTCATTACGGTCCAATCATTCTTCTCCCGTAATCCAGCACTTAAATCAATTCCTACACCAAGGCAATCATAATCTTCTGGTATCTCGCCTTTAATAATTAACTCTGGTGATATTCCAACATCCGTTGACTGTACAGCTGTATTTAAGTATTGATATGCAAAGGCAACTCGATCTTCTAGTTTACGCTCATTCAAGTATTTCATTGACCAAAACTCAGGCCAATATGAACGTTGTCTACCTTCAGCGTCTGTGATTACAGCCTTTTGAACTATCTGTTTCCAATTATTTTTGGGCAGAAATAAGGTGGCGTGTATATCGTTGAAGTGGAAGCGGGTTCCCAAACAGATAGCCCGTGCACCTTGGAACATCGTTGGTGCGATAACGTTAGACCACGTCTGCTCCATCTCACGGCGAATATCTGGGTTGTTGATCGAAGCGGCAGATTTGATAGGGTCATCAATAAGCACCAACTGTGATCGTTTAGAGGTGATTGCGCCTTTGAGACCACCACACGCAATTGTGAAAGCTTCTTCGCCTGCTGTATCAATCCCTGCAAATTCATAATCAATTGACCAATATTCATCTGAACGTTTAACTTTGGAGAGCCTTACCATTGGGAAAATCTCTCTGTATATCTTACTAGTTAATATTCCTTTAATTGTTGCTGATTTGGCTCGACTAATATCAACCATATAGGCAATATATAGTATACGTAACATCTGCTTGGCAGCTGCATGTCGCCCAATCATCCATGCTGCAAATAAACCAAGGACAGTACTCTTTGCAGAACCACGAGGGGCCAATATTGATGTGTTTTGCCCAGCTACTCCTAATAGACACTCAGAATCTTCACCTGTACAAAGCTCTGTATGCCACTCCAGCATATGCTTTGCAGGGCATTTCCCCATTGCTTTGCAGAAGTCTTGGAAATTATCTCTAGCTTTGAGAACGCTCTCACTTGGTGGTTTGACAGTAACCTTTGTTGCTGTCATTAATGCTGATCGTTTATAAGCTAGTGCAATACTTGATACTGCCATACATTAGTCTCTTTAAGTACAGTCTACAATGCACCATGATATTTAGCAGCTCTATCTAACATACGATCCTTTGCTCGTGCTATTGCTTTACTTCTAGCTAGATATGCTTTTGTTATATCAAATGCAGCACCCATCTCTCGAGCATATTGTTCTACTTCCTGAGCTTTGGCATTGGTCATGGTGCCAGCTTCTTTCATTCCTGGACGAGCTTTAGCTAAAGTACCTTGAAGACGTATTCCAGAAACACTTGAATCTTCTATTCCAGGTAATTCAGTTAAAGCAGGGTCTGGGGGCGCGTTAGGGCTTCGGTATTCCTCGTAAGGAATCATCATTGGTCCTGTTACTGGATATCCGTATGCCATTAGTTTGAAGTTAACTCACTATAAATTTTTGCCCAAACTGCATTCATTGCATTATCAATTGGTTCTGAAAACTGTGGATCATCCTTAAAGATTGCTGTTATCTCTCGCATGACACGATCAGCTCCAGCCATGATTAATCCTCGTTTATCTGTTGTTCGATTCATTCTTTCAGAAGTTTCAATATGAGATCTAAGTTCTTTTTCAAGTGCTGCCAAACGTGCAGCGCCATCGGACCCTTTGATTTCACCGGAGGTCACTGCCATTCGCAGCTCCTGTATATCGGAGTGTAGAGCAGCAATTTCACTATTCAGAATTTCACGACGATTCAGTTTCTTAAATTTCATCTTGATCCAACGGCTTAAATCGTTGAAAGATCCTGTATAGCCAATGATTCCTGCATATACCCAAATTTCAATTACAGAAGGAGTTACTTCAGCAAATTCTCTGAAGTCTTCTGCCTCTGATGCAGGGAGCTTATCTAGCCATTGATCTACAACTGTTAGATAAACTTTTCCAGTTTTAATTTGAGTATTCATTAGGCTGCTCTTGCAAGACTACGAGCACGGGCAGATTGACGATTTGATTTAGTAGCAGTGATTAGATCCTCTTCTCTCATTGTCTTACGAGTATCATCTCCCTGTGCACCAATAGTCGTCCGATCTTCCCCTGCTTGTTTACCAATGGTGTCTCTAGTTTCTGTTCCTTGTTTGCCAATTGTAGAACGATCCTCCCCTCCTTGAGTTCCAATAGTTCTTCTTTCTTCTGTACCTTGTTGAATTAACTTGTTAATGTCTACAGTACCTTGTGATTCGATATTTTGTTTTTCTCTATCTGCTTGTAAGGATTCTTGTGCCTTAATAGCATCTGTGGTGTTTGTACCTTGTAGAGCAAGATTAGCGAGCTCACGTGCTGCTTGATACCTTTCCTGTTCTGCAATATTTTGTCTTTCTTGATATCCTGCAGCATCAATGTTTGCTTTTTCACGAGCAGCTTGTTGTGTTTCTTGTTCTTGAATTTTAGATACATCAACATCCCCCTGTGCACCAATTTTTTCTACATCAACATCACCTTGATCACCAATTAATCCACTATCAATATCACCCTGACCTACTATCCTGCGAAGATCCTCTGTTGCTTGCTGCGTCATACTCTTACGAGTATCATCTCCCTGTGTACCAATAGTCTTCCTATCTTCAGCTGCTTGATCAGCTAATGTTTTTCTAGTCTCTGTTCCTTGTGTGCCAATAGTTGTCCTATCTTCACCTGCTTGATCACGTAATGTTAATCTAGTCTGTGTTCCTTGTGTACCAATTGTATCTCTTTCCTCTGAACCTTGTTTGCCTATTTTGCTAATATCTACAGCACCTTGGGTATTAATAGCTGCTCTATCTTGGGTTCCTTGTAATCCAATCTTACTTAGATCTACATTACCTTGAGCCCCAATATTTGCCCTATCTTGCGTTCCTTGTGCTCCAAGATTTAACCTAGTTTGCTGTCCTTGAGCTCCAATATTTTGTCTTGTTTGTTCACCCTGTACAATATTGGCCTTTGCAGTTTCATTCCCTTGAGATACTATATTCATCCTATCTTGTTGACCAGTCGCGGCTAACATTCCTAAGTCACGTGCATTTTGTTGCCCGGCAGCAATGTTTTGCAGTTGCTGCTGCTGCACCATCATCAAGCCACTTTTAACAAATTGATCTGCTCTTGCTTGGCTTGCTCCTTGGCGCTCCAACCTTGCCTGTTCTTGCATCATCTCCTTACTTAGTAAGGCCTGCTCTGCACCCATTTTGCTAGCGAGCTCAGAGTCATACCCAGAGCTAACCATATCAGCAGCTACGCCTAATTTATATGATCTGCCTTCACTATCAGTCTCAGTAGGCGACAGCTGCATGAACTCCCGCATGATGTCATTAAAATTAAAATTTCCAGGATCTACAGCCATTTTTAAATTTTATTCCCTATCAAAACTATTCTATCGAACTATACAATAGAGAATATAAAAGTAATCATAACAATGGCATTTCCTATTGGAGACTATTCAACATCTGCCCGAGCAGTTGTTAATAATATGAATGCTGCTTTAAAAGCTTCACGTGATAACTCTTTTAACACAACTGCTGTATCAAATGCAGCAATACAATCTAGAGCAAAACAACGTAATGCAGTTATTAATGCAAAGGCTTTAAGAGAAAAGACTAAGGATTCTGTTGAAACGTCTTTAGCTCTTACTGAGAGGGCAGCAAAAACAAAGGGGCAAGTACGCGATATTCTTAAGCCTGCTCAGCGTATGGCTGGTGTCGTTGGAGCACTCGGAGCAGGAGCAAGTATGTATGTAATGAATAAGAATTTTCAAGAAGAAAAAGCTGCTGCCGCTGCACGTGATGCAAAAGCTGATGAACGTTTAGCTAAATACCAGGAAATAATTACTCAGCAGAATAATAGAGGGCCATTTGTCCCTGGGACTCGACCCAATATTCCAAGCCCAACAATCCTACCGATTCCTGAACCTACTCCTTTTACACCTAGTAGTTCTAGTTCCGGTTCTAGTTCCTCTACTGAGTTGCAGTCTATTTCCTCTTATCCTCGTCAAAGCTTTTCACAACCTCAAATGAAGCAATTACTACTTGACCAAGGTATGGATGATGCAAATGCCACGATTGGAGCTGCTGTTGGGATGGGTGAATCTAGTGGTCAGTCTTGGAGACTTAATCCCAATACTGATAAAGAGTATTCGTTAGGACTGTGGCAACACAATCGTGATACAGGTGAAGATCGTCGGTCTATGTATGGTATTAAAGATTGGTCTGAACTTGCAGATCCTGTTACAAACGCAAGAGCTACCTACCGATTGTGGAAACGTGCCGGTGGTAGCTGGGATGATTGGGGTGCTTATACAAATGGAAGTTATTTAAAATTTCTTAATCAATAACTATTCGAAAATTCTTCCAATTCCTTGTAGTCCTTTCACAAGTTGCATCATCATAAGTTGACGATCCTGACGTGAATCCCTCATTCTGCTGTACTCACGATCATCACTTCGCTCTCCTGATGCCATCTGAGCTAATTGAAGCTGTAGTGCTCTATTTGCATTGGAATTATCGGAATCGTACTGGGCGCGCCTTGTTGCTTCTGTCTGTTCAAAATCTCTAGCGGCAGCTGCGTCCCTAATTTTCCATTCATTCATTGCTTGAGTATTTTGAGCAATGATAGAGTTCAAATTTAAAGTGTCTCTGTTAAGAGTGCGAGTAGATAGGTCAGTAGCTAGGCCACTTTGTAATTTCTGAAGTTGTAGTTTTTTTAGTGGTTCAGCTGAAACTGCGTCTAACGTTGCTTTGGCACCTAGTAATTGACTAACTGTAGGAGTATCTCCTAAAGTCAAGAGAGCAGCATTTCCTCCAGGGGTTGAACTCAGTATATCTCTAGCTTCAATGATTTTATCTAGTCCTTTTGCAGTTGCGATAATCTTGGCCCGACCTATCTGATTTGCGGGTTTATTATCTGGAATCTCAAGAATTGGCCTATCGTTTTCTTGTAGTTCTGCATTCAGCAAAGACAGGTCTGATGCCATTTTCCCACGCCGAAATTTCTCATAGGCAAGCTGCAGTTCAGGCTGACTTCTATGGTGATACCCGTCCTCTGCTTGAACAAGTACTTGACCTGTTGCTTTATCAATTTTGTTATCTCTAAAACGTGCTTCCCAATCAATGGCATTGGGATTTGTATTAATATCTCTAGGACCATCAATCCAATCAAGAAAGTTTCGGTGACCTCCCTTTTTGATCCCTTCTTCTAGTGACCAAATACTTTCTTTGCCACCTGGATAATTAATAGGTGGATTTAATGGGTCAGCCATTATCCTATTCTCCCTTGTTGTAATGCTCTTAATGCTTCTTCCATTCTACGCTCTTCTGGAGACTTCCTATCACCAAACAAATATTGAATGCCATCACTAATTAATTTACCTCCACCAACACCTATAGCGGTACCTACTACCGGTACTACAGAGCCAAGTGTTCCACCTGCTGCCATTAATGCAGCATCCATACTCTTGTTTGCAAGACTTTCATCTCCTAAAATTAAATCTCCTACAGAGAGTGCAGTACCTGCAACTGGTAAATACCTCATGCTTACTTTCATTGCAGGATTTTTCAAAGCTTGCATCGCCATTCGTCCGGCACTTGCAGCAACTTTCGGCTTGGCTCCTAGAGCTTTTGCAACACTACGAGCACCCTTTCCTGCACTATATGTAGTATCACGAATAAGAGGATCTACAGCATTTAAATACTTACCGTGAGCTGTTCCACCTAATTCTGCTGCGGTGAGTGCTACGTCTCCTAGAATATTTCCCCGAGGATTATTTCGATAATTTACTGGGTTAGCTCTAAATGCAATGCTTGGCTTTTGTGAAGATAAAGGAATTTGACCAACTTTAACCTGCTTAACCATTGATGGTCTTTGACGTAAATTTTCCAAATGCAGGCTTAGGAGTATCTGATCCAAATCCAGATCTTTTCCAAAACTTGTGTCAAGCATCACTTAACTCCTGCTAATGCATGTTTTACTTCGAGGCTTGTGACCTTAACCTCAAGTTGTTGAATCGCACGTACTAGCAGTCCGATTAATTCACTAGTGTCAATACAGTATTTTCCACTACTCTCATCATAATAGGTTGCATCAGGCATTACTTTCATGTAGTCCTGAGCAATGAATCCGTGGTGGAGTAGTTCGGGATTAGTTGACCACTCTTCCTTGTAATTAAAGGTGACTGGTTTTAATGCACGTAATTTTGTGAGTGCATCATCAATAGTTTGAATGTTATCTTTAATTGATTCGTCTGATGCCATTAAAGCTACTGCGCCGAGAGTACCAACGGCTTTAAATGCAGAGCCCCACATCGATCCTCGTGCTTGTGATCTTGCAGCTGATTTTTGTGCGCTTGCTTGTATCCTTGCTGCCTTGATTCTACCTTCGTTAATAGTTCTCGCTGAATTAACACTAGCTTTAGCAGAGATAGCAGTTGCACGTTGTGATGCACGTGCAGCAATTGCATTTGCACTAATACTTGAGAATTTTGTCTTGCTACCTCTAAGTGCTCCGTATGTTGATCCGAGATTCACAATACCAGCAGCGTTTCCGGCTTTTGATGGCGAAGCATTAAATTGGGGCATAGTGAAGCGCCCAACTAAGCCACTCTTGGGACTAAATCCTGATCCGTAACTTGAGAAACTTCTAGCCATAATTTATACTTCTCTTTTTTCTATTTTAGCTAAGTTGAAATACTTGAAAATGGGCTACTGGTTGTCCAGCGATCTAGATCAACTGCTGGGTCTAATCCAGCTTGCCCCTCACCAACATTAAATCCATCACCCAAACCAATTGTCTCTGTACCACCACCACCAAACAATCCATCAAAGTGCCCACCTTTATAAGCACCAAACGCTAAACTACCTATACCGTCCATTGCTCCACCAAACGCTGAGGCCATACCCATTTGTGACCCAGCATATCTAGTTGCGTCACCCGCAAATCCTGCAGTTTTTTCAAGCATCTCAGCCGCATCAATAGCCTCTAATAACTTCCCTTGACCAAGAACGCCTGCATTCCAAACTAGGCCATCACCTTGAGCGGAAGCTCCAGACACTTTGTCGAAGTTTCTATTTTGTAAATAATCTGTCATTGAAAAATTCATAACGTTCCCTGCTGAAGATTTTCGTTAATGTTGCGACGACGCCGTTCAGCTTCAATCACATGACCTGTTACTTGACCTGCGGCTAAACCTGTCATACCTCCTATTAAACCATATCCAGCAGCCTTATTGTTTTTCACTCCACGTCGTGCTCCAATAACACCTCCAGCTAATGCTGATGTATATGGAACAATTCCGGTTGTTACTGGAAGACTTCGACCTAAGAACTGTATTTCTGGTCCATGAATACCTTCATCAGTTGCTTTAAGTGCTCCACCACCAATTGTTACGTCACCATCAGCAGGGTTATAATCTTCTCGTTTGTCATACTTAAATGCCTGATACCTTTCATATTCATCACGACTTACATCTGGTCTTACTTTGACAAACTCGTTATAAGGTAACAGTTGTCCTGTTCTTCCCAGTATGTACTTCATCCCAACTTCACCAATTACATTAGAGGTTTTGGTTGGATCATCTTCTGATGGTAAAGCAGCTTTATATCCTTCTGCTCCTCCAAAGGGTGTCAATAATCCCAATCCTGAGTTAATTGCAATTCCAGTTGGTATAGCTAAGGATTGAACCATCCCTGGTGAATAGTTTTGTCGCTGTAATTCGTTTTGATTATTTGTACTATAGCCACGAGCAGGGACAACTTTGTCATCAACCTGCTTAGCCATCCCTTTTCGAATCATCAACTCTCGATGAGCAGCATTCTTGAATGACATAGGCATCGCTTCTTTTACACCTGCATCATTCTTCCTCTGAAGGGTGGGATGATTAACTGTGCTTCGTTGATATAAGCTTGGTGCGAACTTAGCAAGGGTTGCTTCATTAATAACTTCACCGGTTGCTTGTAGTGCATTTAATAACCAGTAAATACTTCGGCTTCTATCCTGTGTCAGATCATTTAAACCTGTGCCTACCATTTGTCCTGCTCTATGTGCCAGTGACCCACGTAAGGCCATGTCACTTTCATTCAACGCTTGTAGCGCAGGGCCAGACATCATTCCAGCGGCTTCTTTTGCCCTGATCAATCCAGTATGAGTATTCAGCATATTTGCTGCTCTAGTGGATTCTGGTGTTGATCCTTCTAGGTCTCTTTGTCTGTAATACATCTTGGTAGAATCTTCCCTACCAATTGAATAGTCATCCTTTAATCCTTTGACAAATTCTTCCCGTACTTGAGAATCAAATGGATTAATTCCTGCAAGTATATTCCCAATTTGATTACGCCTATTCTCCGGAATCATTATGCAAGTCCTCTTTCATCCATTTGAGGGTTAAGATACATATCCCTAGTACCAGGTAGGTATCCATATGCATTCAACACTTGCTGTGTGATCTGTTGTTCTAGTAATTTCTGTTGTTCATAACTCATCTTCTCATAACCTGTTTGTCCTAATCCACCTGTTGCTTTATCTTTCATTCGAATGAGTGCATCACCAACTGGATATGCTGCCATTCCTCCACCCATACTTGCAGTTATATCCAACCCATCTCTTAAAAATCTATTCCTACCACCCAATCGACCTGCGAGTAATCCAGATCCAGCACCTAAAACAATATCAGCTGCACCAGCAAGTCCTTTATCAACTACATCACCTTGAGTTGTTGCTACATTCATTCCAGCAGCAATTGTATCCGGCATTAACCTAAATGCAATCTCACCAGCTTTCATTAATTCATCAGGTTTCCCTTTAATCATATTTGGCCGACTAAAGAGCCATCGTAATGCCTGACCTGCTGGCTTGATCATAATCTTTTAATTACTCCTGTCCTTATGCTAGTTTAGCTTGATTAAATATTCTTCCCGGATTGGATTTTTCAAACAGGGCTAACCAAGTATCCATACCGTTTGGATTTTTAATATATTCGGTCAAAACTGGATATTTATCTCCCGCCATTCTTTTAGGTCTATCTAACCGTCCTCCTGAAGAAACTTGGTCAGCGCTATTTAGCTTTCCAAATTTTGTTGGAGTAATGGAGCCGGTTCTCTGTTCCTTCCTGCCCTGACGTACAAGAGAATCAGCAATATTACTATTGGAATGTGTATGCTTCATTAGATGTAAATCTCCTCTTGATTACGCTTGCTAATTTCGTTGCCTATAAGAGCACCCGCTCCAAGACCTAATGCAGAGTACCCTCCAATTCTACGACGTTTGTTCTGTGTATTAATTGCCTCAATAACGTTCTGACGTCGTCGATCTTCTGTAGAGCCTCTATAACTAGGACTTTGCTCTGGACCATCTAAAGAGAACAATAGGCGCCTCTCAGCCTCAGGCATTGATCCACCAGTGACATCTACTGGGTATTGATAAGCATCGTAAGCACGCTGCTGTGTAGGTGACATTGGTGCATCTGCTTGAGTCATGACACGTTTAATTGACTGATCCTCTTCTGTACGTTTTTGATCAGCTCTCAGTCCAGCATTCTCTCTCTTGTATCGTTCAAGTTTGACCATATCAATTGGTTTGTTATTTTCAGCTGCTTGCTCTCGCAACACGGCTTCTACTTGCTCAGGCGTCCGTCCTCTCATTACCTGACGAGAAGGGGTATCCTTAACCCCACGTTCTAGGCCGATAAATGGTTCCTGTGCATCAGGATCTGATAGTTCTCCAAATTGTGATTTCCTTGTACTACTCCCTACCTTCCCAAACTGTAATGCGGACTCTTCAGGCATTTCACCATAATTAATTAGAACTCCTTGAGATACGGGAGTAGTCCGAGGACCACCTTCAGTAAAGAACAACGATTTATTTGTTCCTACAGATCCAGCTTGCTGTGGACCAACTCCAACTCCTGATTGTTGTGCCATCTGTAATTGATATAAGGCATTGGCAAGCACCTGTTTCTCTGGTTCTGAATACCTCATCTTCTGAAGCACTTCTTCTGCTCCAGGCTCAGCTATAAATATATTTTTACGTGTATTGGGATCTTTTAGATAGAAGTTTTTCGCCTTACCTCCTTTTTCTCGTATTGCACCAATTGCAGATTGAACAGCAGCATTAAATTGTTGAATATTTCGAACAGGAGTATCAGCTAACTGTGGTGACAGCTTTCCCAGTTGTTCTTGGAACGATCCTGTCGTTCCTATGAGATCTACTTGTCTGTATTGACCTTTATTGTCCGTTTCAAATACACGATCTGCTACAAACTGACCACCAGTACCAATTTGTGGTGCATTTAGCTGTTGCGCTATATCTGGTGTGTTAACCCCAGTGTCACGAGCACGAGTTAAACCAGGTATGGGCTGACCTGATGCCATATCAACATATGCACTGACATCATCACCTAACGCTTGAGCAATTAAAGCAGCTTCTTCATTTAACTGAACTGCTTGTGGCCGTGCCATGAACTGTCTAAGGCTTTCAACACCTGTTTCACCTTGACGTGGGATAGCACTCACTTCATCTGGGAATACACGGCGTACTAACTCGGATCTCCGACGAGCATCCCGAGCACCACGCTCATTTTCAATAATTACATCTACATTCTTTGGTAAAGCCCGATCACTCCTTGCTAATATCTCAGACTCTTCTTTCATATTGCGGATGGTTGATCCTGGATCAAGCTCATCCTCTAGTTTGCCAATTAAATTAGCAACACTTACGTTTGATCCTGGAATTAGTGTCTCAAGTGTTAGTTCCCCCGTATTTAACTTTTCATAAATTCTATTAAGTGAATTTTGAGCAACACTTGTTTGTTGTCTTCCTGTTTCACTAAGAATTGGTGCTGCATCATACGTATTACGGAACATCGGTGTCCCATCTTTCGCATATACTTGCTCACCTCTTTTATCTAGTACTTCTTCTTGCCCGGTTTTAAACTTTCGTAAACCATATGACTTTAATATCGCTTCATCAGCGACAGACTTAGGAGTTTTCTGTCCTTCTGGTACGTAGATCGTTTCTGCTACAGAAGATCCATCGCGACGCTTCTTAAATACTGTGAATTCGTTTGGATCTGTGTAGGTTTTACCACGAGCACCTGCTCTTTCAGCTTGAGCAATTTCTGCACTCTTAGTTCTTCCCGTTACTGGGTCTACACCGCCGAAGTTCTGCAGCATATCTTGCGCGATTTCACCCTTATCCCCTAATACAGCAGCTTCAGCATTAGATATTACCCTGGCATCATCTAACTCTTCCTTAGATTCTTGGTTAAATATAGTTTTTTTGCTTTGGTTCCATTCTGCCAAGCGCCTTTTCTCTTCTTCAGCTCTTGTTTTACGTTCATTCCGCCGCATATTCTTTCGATTGATCGCTGTCATCGTTTCTTCTACTGTTAAGTCCAGCTCATCCATTGCAGAAGCAGCTGCTGCTCCCCGGATTAACATCTCATTTGTGTCATGCCGCATCTGACGTGGGTCAGTGCTAGCTGATACATTGGCAGCATTACTATCAAATGCATTATTGTTAGCTTGAATTCTTTCAAGTGCCACTATTTCTACAGCGTAAACCTACAACTATTGTAGATACTTTCTGTTTAAACTTATTTCATTAAATACGGACGATCTACGGTTGAAAATGATCCGTATAGAGATGGAGCAACATCAGGTTGGGGGAATGATCCTATTAAGTCGTAACTATATGGAGCAACACCAGTCAAGGGTAGACTTGTTGAATCAAAGCCTGTACCGAATGTTTTCATGTCGGACTTGTCTAGAAAAAGACTATCTTGAATATCCATATCTTTATAATCGCTAAGTGACATATTGGAAATATCATCATACTGTAATCTAGCTATAACATTCTTGATTTTTTCGTCTGCAAATGGTTGTGCATCATACTTTAAAGTACCTCCCAAGGCAGTAGCTTGATCAACAGGATTTTGAAGATCTGCTTCTGCGATATCGCTTGGTTTAAATGTATCCATAGTGTCATAACCATAGAGTTCACCTCCTGGTTTTAATGCCTGTGTTTCAGCTTTTGCAAACTCCTTTTGTGCAAGAGCAGGGTTAGCTTCAGCCCATAGTTGAAGAGCTGTTTTGCCAGTATCCTTATATTTGGTTCCACCATGGTACATATCTTGGATCTGATCCATGTTTGCCTGACCAGCTTTAAAGTTTGCTGCATACTGTTCAGTAGCATTCGGATCTAGTTTTGCGACTGGATCTAGGCTTGTTGTAATTGCGCCAGTTGTTAAATTTAAACCTTTAGGCAAAGGAAAGTCAAACCTGGAAGGTCCAGCGAAATCATACTCATCAAGAAACTTAGTTTTTGAGTAATCCGGGAAGGCCATTTTTATCTACTTAGCTTATCCAACCATTATATCTACGTAATTTTCAAGCTCTTGCCCATTTTTGTACCTGTTTGAATAACTCCATTTGCGTTCATTCTAATATTTCCTCGACCACCAGATTTTCCCTTAGCATTTTTCACTGTTGGATCATCAACAGGCACGGGTTCAGGATCTGGTTCGATCGTTGGAGTATCAACGGGATCTTCTGTTTCTTCAATAGGCCCATATGCTCCGATGCAGCGTTTCAATGTATCGTTCCATCGATATCCAGGACGACACATCCTTTCATCCATTAGCTGCTGTGCACTTTTCTTCATAACTACTGAAACTACACTAACTACGCTACCGCCTATTATATGTTTATTTAAAAAGGTATAGGGGATAGCGTATCTACTGTATTTAAAGCAGGCAATATAGGAAGCTGCTGTAGTTTGCGTAGTTATGTAGTTTTCTGCCATGATTCCTTCGGATCATAGGAAACAAGCAGCGTGATCTTGCGCATATATCAGTTAACACAGCCTGTAGAGATATGGAGCTTACTATTATGTGGAAATTAACAAATATGTATGGCGTTGAGTCGCACTAAAAACGCTATATGTGGCGTAATTTCTGAAATAATTTTATATATGATTTATCACGTCTAAACCATGGCAATTTGGGGTATATAAAACCGCTATATGACCGGAAAAATGCTGCATCGCGATTTAGACGTCTAATCCCCTCTGTACCCGAACTTGTGGTGGAACAAAAAAAATAGACTGCAATAGCTAACGCTCGCTTCGCTCGCTTGTACTGAAGTTACCTGCTTCGTTGCAACGTAAGAGAGCAACAGTTGCCTGCTTCGATTGAATGTAACTTAAGTTGCTTCGATTGAAAGCAATTGCTGTATTGAAACGTTAGTTGTTTCAAATGTTTTTAACTTAAGTTCTGGTTTCAGGGATTCTTTTACGCAAGTTAACTTAAGTAATCTTTATGTCTCTTTACATTTAAGTTACTTATGTTTATTACTTGCGTATCACTTCAGATATCACTTCAGCTTCTCCAATTACTTCCCTTGGTTGAAGCGTTCGTGATTATCTTATGTGTATTCTTTGGTTACACCTGTCTCATCTATTGTTCATACCCGATGTGCCTTGGTTGTAACCACTAATCCCACACTGTTGTGTGGTCTTTTTATTTACGTTCTTATATATTCACTATGAACTTCCTTGCGAAGATTGCAATCGTTTGCATCATCGGCGGTCTCACTCCGTTCATCCTTGCTCCCTTCGGAGTTCCCCCCATCATCATCTTTGGTGGGATCTTCTGTCTCTCCTTTACCTTCGGTTACTTCGATCGTATTAGCTGATGTTTATTCCCCGCTGTCGCGGGGTTTATTTCACTGTGTTCTTTACATCATCATGATGTTCACTGTTGAACTAACTGACGCGATCTGTGTCTACGTTCCTGAGAACAGCCTTGCTGATACTCAGTACGTGCATTTCTATCTCCATGAAATGGACGACGCGACTACATGTGCCGGACGACTGCAGGATCTTTATCCTGAAGTATTAGTAAAGATCTTCGAGCGTGCAACTTCAGTTGAACGTATTGAAGACGAACGTTCTCTTCGTTGAACCAACACTAGCCCGTCTATCGACGGGTTTATTTCACTGTGTTCTTTACATCATCATGATGTTCACAGTTACTTACTTCGAAGGTATTGCTGATGACTGTAGTCTCAACACTACAACTCTGACATGCAGATCCTATCAAGACGCAAAGGATTTACTCAAGTCCTTTGAACCTTGGGAAGAAGTTCGCCTCGACTACGTAGGCACTCCATCAGAGGACATGCTGCCCTTCTGATTACTTACGTATTACCGCGCTGTCGCGCGGTTTTACTTTCTGTGTTCAATTTCACTTTGTTTCATTATGTCTATCAAATCGCTGACCACTTCTACCGAGTCTGCCCAGAATGTTTCTGGTGCTGTCGGTTCTGAGCTGTTCAACAAGAACACCATGACCACTGCCGGTGTATGCATCGGACTTGGTACTGGTGTTGCTTCACTTGCTCTCGTTTCAGCTGCTCTGCCTATGCAAATGGCTACCTTCACTGGCCTTTCCGCTGGTCTCCTATACATGGGTGACCGTCAGGATAAGGGCATTGGTCTTAACCCATTTGCTGGCAAAGATGCTCCCTCTACTGACTCTGCCAAGACTGCTAAGTCTGCAGACGTAGTAGTAGTAGCTGCTTGATCACTCTCCCCCCTTTTCAGGGGGGTTTTTTCATTGTGCCTTTAACTTCAGTTACACAATGACAAATCTCGCAATCGTTAGTAAGTCCACCAAGCACGGCATTAGCGTGTGGCGCTTCATTCAAACCGAGGACGGCAAGTTCTTTGCCTTCGGTGGATGTACGCCTGCTTGTAAGGAGTTCACCTCCTTGGACGAGCTACGTACTTGCTATAAGAACTGGATTTCTTACGGCTATCAACCAGGACTAGTTCCTGCGAAAGCTAAGAAGTCCACTCCCCTATCTGATCCTTGGGCATCTCAGTTACCTGTATCTATGCAGAAAGAACTGGAGTGCCTCAAGTGATCTCCCTACCCCGTTTTCACGGGGTTTTTTTCATTGTGTTCTTTATTAAATTCACAATGACTATTAATCCCTACATCTCACAGATCTGCGAGCAGACTGGTGCTTCCGAACGTGAGGTTATCACTTCGATGATGCCCTCGTTATGTGTTCGGACCTACCCATGCGTTATCCATGGTCGTCGGTTCGAAACTCACGATGACTATATGAATGAGATACATGAGTACCTTTCAGGACTCTAACTTCCTCCCCGCTGTCGCGGGGTTTACCTCACTGTGTTCTCATACATTCACACTATGTTCACCATTGAATTCGTTAAGCCTTATACCCAAGGTGTTACTCAGCAATCCTTCCGTTCACGCAGTGAAGCGGAGAACATGATTGCTTTCTACGCCACATGTGGTGTACGTGCTCACTTTGTATAACTGCTTATCCCCGCTGTCGCGGGGTTTTCTCATACATGTCCTTCGCTTTCTTAAGCACATGTTCATGTATGAACTCGTTGAAGAGAACCCCCAGTGGGGCCTTGGGTCACTTATTGGTGTCTCCGAGTATTCAAATCGTGAATCTAATCAACTCGATTGTTCCTATTACCAGGAGTATCTTTTAAAGAACTCCGGGGTACCCGATAGGATCCAAACGGTTGATGTCTATCGCGCTGTCTGAGATCCCCTACCCTCGCTATCGCGGGGGTTTTTTATTGTTTCTACAATAGGAATACTATATACATTGTTGACTGTGAAAATATCACCCCGCGTAGCTAAAGTACTTGAGTACGCAACAATGTTAGACCCTGTACGTGCATACGCAGGTGTCGAACTTGGTGGTACTACTCCTAACAAACGTAGTGCCAAGCGTGCTCTTACTCGCCTTGACAAAGGCATGGACAAACAGGTTGACGCTATGAAAGCTGGCGCATCTGTACCTGTTAATTATGTACAACATGTACCACCTGGTGATACTCGTTTGCAAACCTCTGTAGCGGCTGCTGCAGATCCTTTGACATACATGAGTAGCTCACCTGCTGGTGCTGATCCCACTATTCACTTCAACCCCCACTCTGACCGTGCCTACCTTGCCCACGAAATGGGGCATCTGGCCTCTCAACAGTCTGACGTCGGTCAACTTATTGCTGCTCTTAGGGCTAATCCAAAGCTTGCTACGGCCCTCGGTGCTGCAATGTTTGCCGCCCCTGCTGTTGCTTCTGCGGTAGAGGTTGGTGACGATGACCTCGACACCTCCATCGCCCTCGCCGCCCTGGCCTCTGCCCCCACGCTTGCTGACGAAGCTCTCGCCACCCGTCAGGGCTTAGCCATCATGGATAAGGCAGGTATGCGGGCTACTCTCGGCCAACGTGGCAAATTGGCTGGTGGCCTTATGTCTTACTTAGCTGCCCCCATCCTTGCTGCATCCCTTGGTAATGCTGTCGGCAACCAATTGGACTAATGTTGGCACATTAAGCAATAATTAAGACCTCTTGCCGTCTGTCAACGGCTTCCATCTTCCGTGTCCTTAACACTGAAGAATGATCCTTCTAATCTTCACGTTCCTCACTGTAGCTTTCAACTTTGAAGCTCCTCAGGGTGGAATCGTATTGCTCCCCTTCCTAGCTGATAAGCGGGAGTTATCCATACTTGTTTTATAACTCCCATGAAGCTATCTAAATTGCCTAAACTTTTGACTAAAGCTCAGAACTGTAGCTCTCGTAAAGAAGCTCAAAAGATTCTCAAGAAGGCATCCAAACTTACCTCTAAAAAGACCACTACTCTATTAACTAAATGATTACTTGGACCAACTCTTCCATCATCCTCGCTGTCGTAGGAATGATTGGACTATTCAGCACTCTGACCGTCCTCACGTATTCCTTTAAACGGAATCGTAACTACAACGGTAGGTATCAATAATCCTCACACTGTGGGTAACCATGAATACATTCGATAAGTTCACTGTGTCAGTAATCGTACTCCTCCTAGGCGTACTGTGTGTAACCGTCAAAATGACTACGCCGATTTAATATCCTTACTCTGTACGGACATACTGTCAATTATTGCAGTATTATCCGACTACGTCGGGCACCCTATTTTTCATAAAGTAGGGGGGTCGGTTATATAAATAAGCAGGAGGCATATGTACTCATTATTCGACACATTTGATCTAATCTCACGGCCCTCTGTATATGTCATTAGTGACTCACAGTTGGCCGCCTATAAACAATCGCAGACTAAGGCTGAGATTGCTGAATTGAATAAGCTCATTGACGGTCATAACCAAGCAATTGAGCGTCTTACAGAAACCCGTGATCTGTTACAAGCAGATCTACAGAAACTAGAACCTTCATCTACCACTACTACTACTAAGAACAATGTCAAAGACTAAATCTACTAACTCTCTACTCTCAACTACCTCTGGCCGTAAAACTACTAAACAAGGCCAAGGTAAGAACAGCCGTCCTAAAGGCAATCGTAAAATGATGCGAGGACAGGGTAAGTAAACCTAATACCGGGCTGTCACCCGGTTTTATAACTAATGTCCTTTGACTTACATAAATGACACCAGTTGAAATCCGCGCAGCTCATCGTATGCAAGCAGCAATACTGCGGCAGAAACGTGAGCAGCACCGTGATCAAACACAGAATCTGTATAAAGCAGAAGCATGATCAATCGCCACCTGTCGGTGGCTTTTTTTATCAATGTCCTTTGGAATAATTCCATGACTATCATCAGCACTAAGCCTCAACAGAATATTGATACTGTTGATGGCTCTTTTGTACCAGCTGATGTACAACTCAAGTCATTCCCTCCCCTTGATGACACAATCGTGTTCATCAAAGAGATTGATTGGGCTGAGGTTGGCCAACGATGCCGTGGTGGCATCAATAATGTTGGCCTTGTCGTAGCCGTATGTGGCGAGAAGCTATACACCTTTGGTGAGTTTCTAGCCAAGGTTTGAACACAATCCCCGCTTGTCTGCGGGGTTTTTTTCTCGTGTTCTTCAACATCTCGTCTATGAGCATCACTTACGACTTCACCATTGTTGCCGATGCAATCCCTGGTATCTCGTTAGTGTTAGCTCAGAATGAAGATGCCTTCAGCTACCTCTACGAGGAAATGGATATGACTATTCTTCAGAATGGTTGTTCTCCACTTGATACAGATAAAGTCGGTGACTTTATTAACGACGCTGAGTGGGCACATATGGCCTGCAGCTACGTCTGAGTTAACTCTATATCTCACATCACAAGCCGCTTGATCGCGGCTTTCTTTTTATGTACTCTTTGAATGATTACATGAACGCTATTGCTTCAACTCACTACGTAGGAATACACCGTAAGTCTCCATCTAAACAACGCATCGTACATGCGTTTGATTTAGACGACACTATTACTATCAAGCCACCTAAATTTAACAACGTAGGCATGACCAAAGACGAGTTCTTTGATGCCTCAAGGTCATTTAAACCAGATGACCGTGTTGTTGATCTTTTACGGATGATGCATCAGTGGGGTGATTCCATCGCTATATGCACTGCCCGTCCATCGGACAGGCTCACTGAATCCTATAACTGGCTTCGCAAGTGGTCCATTCCATTCGATTGCATACTTGTGTCCACTGGTGTGGACAACAGCGGTAATACCAAGCAGCACATGCTTCAGTATTTACGCAAGCAATATCGTATGGTTGGTACCCTTATTGATGACAGTCCTTACAACATTGAAGGTGCACGCCTTCAAAGGATCAAGCGGATCCATGTTCTCAAGAATTGTGCCTACTGGGACTCTCATCCCGAAGTTGTAACCAAGATCTAATCTCTATCATGCTTAAACTACTTATTCAACAGCATTCTGCTCCACGAACTCGTTTCACTGTCAAGTTTAACGGTAAACATCTTGCCTTCAATACG
>Ga0209535_1000509_pt1 | contig 27743 bp, 15 predicted proteins | sample LinPmetageLP28_FD_184041 | JGI IMG/M metagenome (GOLD analysis project Ga0209535, IMG submission 184041) | Marine viral communities from the Pacific Ocean - LP-28 (SPAdes) (version 2) | ecosystem: Environmental > Aquatic > Marine > Oceanic | place: Pacific Ocean | collected 2009-08-22
TTAGTATGGAAAATGTTCCTCCGGATCATTTCTTTTTAGAATATATAGCAAGACCACAAACTGCAGAAATATTTTTTGAAGATGTATTGATGGCTTGCGTATTTTATGGTATGCCAATATTAGCTGAAAACAATAAGCCTAGACTATTGTATCATTTTAAGAGAAGAGGTTATAGGGGATATTCTATGAATAGACCTGATAAATTAAAGCTTTCAGTAACAGAAAGAGAAATAGGTGGAATACCTAATTCAAGCGAAGATATAAAGCAAGCACATGCTGCAGCCATAGAAACATACATAAACACCCGAGTAGGATTATTAGAAACAGGATATGGTAATATGTATTTTCAAAGAACATTAGAAGATTGGGCAAGATTTAATATAAATAACAGAACAAAGCATGATGCTTCTATAAGTTCAGGATTAGCATTAATGGCTTGCAATAAAAATAGATATATACCTAGAGCTAAGATACAATATAAAGCTATAGATTTAGGTATTAAACGATACGACAATAAAGGCGGTATGTCTAAAATAATAAAATAAATGAGAATACAGACTAATACTAACAGTTCATTTCCAAATCAAGTAGTAAGCGAGGCTGAAAAGTCTAGCTTAGACTACGGTATACAGGTAGGTAGAGCCATAGAGGGCGAATGGTTCCAGGAAGGTAGAGCTGGTAATAGGTATGTTCAATCTTATGCTACTTTTCATAGATTAAGATTATATGCTAGAGGTGAACAAAGTGTTCAAAAATACAAAGATGAATTATCAATAAACGGCGATTTATCTTATCTTAATTTAGACTGGAAACCTGTTGCTGTCATATCTAAATTTGTAGACATTGTTGTTAATGGTATGGCTAATAAATCATACGATATTTCAACCTTTGCACAAGATCCTTTTTCTGTTAAAACCAGAACAGATTACGCAGCTGCTATTGAAAAAGACATGAATGCTAAACCTATGCTTGAAAATATAAAGCAAGAGTTAGGAATGGATATGACTCGAACTGGAAATTTAGAAGATCTTCCAGAAAGCAAAGAGGAATTAGATATTCACATGCAAATGACCTACAAGCAGAATGTTGAAATAGCAGAAGAAGAGGTTATTAGCAATGTTTTAGCATTTAATAAATATGATCAAACTAAAGCAAGAGTTGCTTATGATTTAACTGTTTTAGGCATAGGAGCAGTAAAAACAAGATTTGATTTAAGCGAAGGTATTAAAATTGATTATGTTGACCCCGCTCGTATAGTTTATTCATACACGGAAGATCCAAATTTTGAAGACATATATTATGTAGGAGAAGTTAAAGCTATAAGTATTCCTGAATTAAAAAAACAATTTCCGGATATACCAGATGAAGAGCTTCAAAGAATACAAAATATGCCAGGCAATTCTCAATACGTTACTGGTTGGGCAAATTACGACAAGAACGCTGTACAGGTTATGTATTTTGAATACAAGACTTATGTTGATCAAGTATTTAAAATAAAGAAAACAGATCAAGGTTTAGAAAAAACATTAGAAAAGCCAGATACATTTAATCCACCGGAAAACGATAATTTTGAAAGAGTATCTAGATCCATAGAAGTTTTATATACTGGAGCTAAAGTTCTTGGCAATAATTACATGCTGGAATGGAAGATGGCGGAAAATATGACCCGGCCTACTGCGGATACAACTAAGGTAGATATGAATTACTGTATATCTGCGCCTAGAATGTATAAAGGTAGAATAGAATCTTTAGTAAGTAAAATTACAGGTTTTGCTGATATGATTCAATTAACTCATTTAAAATTACAACAAGTAATGTCTAGAATAGTACCAGATGGTGTATTCTTAGATATGGATGGTTTAGCTGAAGTTGATTTAGGTAATGGAACTAATTATAATCCAGCGGAAGCTTTGAATATGTATTTTCAAACCGGTTCTATTGTGGGTAGATCACTTACACAAGATGGTGAATTAAATAGAGGTAAAGTTCCTATTCAAGAATTATCATCATCGTCTGGACAAGCTAAAATACAAAGTTTAATTGGTACGTATCAATATTATCTTCAAATGATAAGAGATGTAACCGGTTTAAACGAAGCAAGAGATGGTAGTGCTCCGGATAAAGATGCTTTACTTGGATTACAAAAAATGGCCGCTAACGCTTCAAACACAGCCACAAAACATTTACTAGAATCATTATTATACTTAACAGTCAGAACTTGTGAGAACGTAAGTTTAAAAGTAGCGGATTTAATTCAAAACCCTTTAACTGAAAATTCTTTAATAAATTCTATAAGTACATTTAATGTTGAAACGTTAGAAGAACTGATGAATTTACAATTGCATGATTTTGGTATCTATATTCAATTAGAGCCTGAAGAGGAAGAAAAAGCTTTACTTGAGCAAAATATTCAAATGGCTTTGCAAACAGGAGCAATTGCTTTATCTGATGCAATAGATATACGAGAAATAAAAAATATTAAATTAGCCAATCAATTTATAAAGCTAAGACAAACCCAAAAAATTAAAAGAGAACAAGAGCAACAGCAAGCAAATATTCAAGCTCAAGCTCAAGCCAATGCACAGTCTGCAGAAAAAGCAGCTATGGCAGAAGTTCAAAAACAACAAGCATTAACTCAGGAGAAAGTTAGTATTGAACAAGCTAAATCGCAATTTGAAATACAAAGAATGCAAACAGAAGCTCAAATAAAAAGAGAGCTAATGGCTGAAGAATTTCAATACAATATACAACTAGCTCAAGCTCAGATAGGTGCAACAAAAGCAAAAGAACAAGAAATTGAAGATCGTAAAGATCAAAGAATAAAATTACAAGGAACACAACAATCCGAACTAATACAACAAAGACAAACAGAAGGATTACCTAAGAATTTTGAATCATCAGGAAATGATGTTTTAGGTGGATTTGGATTAGAAGAGTTTGGGCCAAGTTAAAATACAAACAATTATTTAATTATATTATATTATGTCAGAAATTAAAACAAATGAACCTGTTAAGCAGGAAGGAGACTTTAGTTTAAAAGGAAAATCAAAAAAACCAAAGCAATTATCAAACAAAGCGCCTGAAGTAGTAAAGGTTAACATTAAAGAACCTTTAGTAAATTTAGAGCCAGATGTAACAAAAGTTGTTATATCTAAAGACGAATCAAAACAAGAAGCAGATGCCATTCAAGAGCAAAGCGCAGAGAGCGGCGTGTTACATACAGAACAACCCAAAGTGGGATTGCAAGAAGTGGGACAGGGAAACTCAGGGTCCATTGAAGATGTTAAAGAAAATTTGCCGCTGCAAGAAATAACTGAAGAAGTAAAGCAAGTAGTTCAGGAAGCAAAAGAAGCCGTAAGAGATGAAAAGATTTTAGGTAAACCTTTGCCAGAAAACGTTGAAAAGCTTGTTGCTTTTATGGAAGACACTGGCGGAACTGTGGAAGACTACGTTAGATTAAATGCAGATTATTCTTCTGTTGATGATAAAACACTATTAAAAGAATACTATAAAAAAACAAAGCCTTATCTAGAATCGGATGACGTTAGCCTACTATTAGAAGACTACGATTACGATGAAGATATAGATGAGGAAAGAGATATACGCAAGAAAAAAATTGCGTTTAAAGAAGAAGTTGCAAAAGCTAAAAACTTTTTGGAAGAAACCAAGAGTAAATATTACGACGAAATCAAGTTGAGACCCGGCGTAACTCAGGAACAACAAAAAGCTATGGATTTTTTCAACCGTTACAATGAAGAGCAAGAAACAGCTACTAGACAGCATGAGGATTTTAAATCTCAAACTAATAACTATTTCAATAACGAATTCAAAGGTTTTGAATTTGATGTTAGTGGAAAAAAGTTTAGGTATGGAGTACAGGATCCAAGTAAAGTCGCAGAAGACCAGTCTAACATTAACAACTTTGTAGGAAAGTTTCTAAACAAAGAAGGTAAAGTAACAGACACCAAAGGTTATCACAAAGCTTTGTTTATGGCGTCTAACGCAGACACTATTATTAATCACTTTTATGAGCAAGGAAAATCAGATGCTACCAAGGATATTATAGGTAAATCTAAAAATCTAAGCACACAGCCTAGACAGGTGCAAGAAGGTGAATTTATTAATGGTTTAAAGGTTAGGTCTATAAGCGGTCAAGATTCTTCAAGATTAAAAATAAAAACAAAAAAATTTAACTAAAAAATTATTATTATGAGTTTAAGTCCTCAATTTGGTAGTTTAGTCCCTTCGCAGTCGCAAGAGATTTTAAACAGTAACTACCTACAATTTAACGGTGGAGCTGGAGCAGGCGATACAAACACGTTCGCTCAACAGTATTTACCAGAAATTTATGAACAAGAAGTAGAGCGTTATGGAAACAGAACGTTATCTGGATTCTTAAGAATGGTTGGCGCTGAAATGCCAATGACAAGTGATCAAGTAATTTGGTCTGAGCAAAATAGATTACATATATCTTATCAAGGTGTTGCAGTAGCAAATGCTGCTGGTACCACTAGTACTATTACTTTATTCGTAGCTGGAACAGCTGGATTACAGAATGTTATCTCAATCAATGATACTATTGTATTTTTAAATCCTGCAACAGGAGAAGAAAGTAAAGCATTAGTAACTGATTCTGGAGCCTACGCTGGATCTGGTCTTGCTGCAACTGATATTGTAGTACAGCCTTTTGATAATGTTCAAATTACTGCAGCTCTTGCAGCAGTTGGATGTAAAGTGTTTGTATACGGTTCTCAATACCAAAAAGGTCAAAGCATGAATGCTGCTTTTGCTGCTGGTGGAGCGAATCAAGCACGTATATCTGTTGAACCTACTTTAACTCAATTTTCTAACTCTCCTATTATATTAAGAAGCCAATACGTAGTTAGTGGTTCTGATATGGCACAAATTGGATGGGTAGAAGTTGCAACTGAAGATGGAACATCTGGGTACTTATGGTATTTAAAAGCTGAATCTGAAACAAGATTACGTTTTGAAGACTATTTAGAAATGAGTATGGTAGAAGCTGAGTACAATCAATTACCTGCTGTACCAACAACATCTCCAGGATCTGAAGGTTTATTCTCTGCTATTCAAACACGTGGAAACGTAGAAGTAGGATTTACTGCTGCTGCTGGTTTAGATGAGTTTGATGCTATTTTAAAGAACTTAGATACTCAAGGAGCTATTGAAGAAAACATGTTATTTTTACAAAGACAAACATCTTTGGACTTTGACGATATGTTAGCTTCTATTTCTGGTGGATTCGCTGGAGGTACTGCTTTTGGATTATTTGAAAATTCTGAGGAAATGGCTTTAAATTTAGGTTTCTCTGGTTTCAGAAGAGGTTCTTACGACTTCTACAAGACTGACTGGAAATACTTAAACGATGCGTCAACTCGTGGAGGAATCAATGGTATCAACTCTGTTGAAGGAGTATTAGTACCTGCTGGAACTTCTACAGTTTATGATCAAGTATTAGGAACTAACATCAGAAGACCTTTCTTACACGTAAGATATAGAGCTTCTCAATCAGATGATAGAAGAATGAAATCTTGGTTAACTGGTTCTGCTGGTGGTGCTGCAACATCTACTTTAGATGCTATGGAAGTAAACTTCCTATCTGAAAGATGTTTGATCACTCAAGCTGCTAACAACTTTGTATTATTCAAAGGAATCTAAGGATTCAAAATTAATGTAATATTACCCTCGTAATAACTACGGGGGTAATTATTACTTTTATACGACGATAGCCTACTACTATTAATATATACTAGCTATTGTCACACTTTTAAACTATTTAATTATATTATATTATGGCTGCAAAAAAAGCACCAGCAAAGAAAGTTGAGGTTGCTCCTCAGCAAGAAGTAGTAGTTAAAGCTGCTACAAAAGTACAACCAGCTAAACCAAGTTGGGAAATAAAAGATAGAGTATACTATTTAAAAGGTAATAAATCACCTTTAACTTTAACAATACCAGGTAAACATACAAAGAAACATTCTTTATTGTATTTTGATCCTAAAACTGGTAAGCAAAGAGAAATAAGATATGCTACAAATCAAGACTCACCACTAGTTGATGAGCAAAAAGGAGAATGCACTTTAGGTCACATAAGATTTTTGGATGGAACTTTAAAAGTTGGTAAAGAACAAAAAAATTTACAACTATTATTAAGTTTATATCATCCATTAAAAGGGAAACTATATGAAGAGTTTAGCGCGGTTGAACAAGCTGAAGATGATTTAGATATTTTATTCTTACAAAATGATGCTGTAAACGCGGCTAGAGATATAGATATTGATCAAGCTGAGGCAATATTGAGAGTTGAAGTTGGATCTGAGGTCAGCAACATGAGTTCTAAGGAGCTTAAAAGAGACTTGCTTATGTTTGCTAGAAGAAATCCTGCTTTGTTTATAGAACTTGCTAATGATGAAAATGTACATCTTAGAAATGTGGCTATTAGAGCTCAAGAAGCTGGAATAATAGTTTTATCGCAAGATCAAAGAACATTTACTTGGGGATCTAATGGAAGAAAACTAATGACAGTTCCTTTCGATGAAAATCCTTATTCTGCTATGGCTGCTTATTTTAAGACCGATGAAGGTGTTGAAGTATTCAGATCTGTAGAGAAAAACTTAGATTAACATGTAATGATATAATATACCGGCTGCATTAAGTGGTCGGTTATATTATAATAAAAAAAACAAAATAATGGCTATAAACGTAGATTTAGTTTATAAAACTGTGTTGCTAATACTTAATCAGCAACAAAGAGGGTACATAACTCCAGACGAATTTAATAAAGTTGGTAATCAAGTTCAGTTAGGTATATTTGAAAAATATATGAGTGATCTTAACCAACAACTACGTATACCAGAAAACGATAGCGAATATGCTAACAGAGTAAAAAATTTAGAAGAAAAACTAGATATTTTTAAAAGAATAGGTACAGCAACCTTTGCTACGCCTTATTTTAACTTACCAACAACCTCCACTACTGCAACCTCTACTCAAACATTTACAGTACCGGCTTTACCAAATCCAGCTACAAATAGAATATACAATGTAACTAACTGGTCTCCTTCGCAATCACAAAACGCTTTAATTAAAGTTTTTAAAAACGGAGTGCTACAAGACTCTCCGGCACGATATTCTTTTAACACAACATCAAATAACATAACTTTTGTTAATGCTCCTGCTATTAATGATATTATAATAGCGGAATTATATCCATCTGATTTTTACAGATTAGGTACAGTTATATACAAAAATGATACTTTGGTTCAAATGGTAGAACGTAATGAATTTTATTTAATTCAAAGATCGCCATTAACAGCGGCTACAAAAGTTCAGCCTATATTTTTATATGAAGATGAAAAGCTACAAGTTTTCCCTACAACTATAACTTCTGATATCAGTGTTTCTTATATAAAGAAACCTAATCAACCACAATGGGGATATTCTATTGGATCTTTAGGTCAATTCTTATATAATCCATCATCATCTACAAATTTTGAACTTCATGTATCAGAGCAAGTAGATTTAATAACAGGTATATTATTATATTCAGGAGTCATAATACAAGATCCTACTATAATACAAGTAGCATCGCAACAAATACAACAAGAAGACATAAACGAAAAATCATAATAACACATGGGATTAATAACTGAAAGTAATCAGCAGTACTATGCGGGCTCTCAAAGGTTTCTATCTGCGGCTGGAAATAATCAAACATTTACAACTACATTCGATACTGAATTAGTATTAGGTAGTTATGATCCTACACAAACTGACTACGCTTTAAATAACTTCAAACTATATACAGCTGCACCGGGTGTTTTGACATACACCGAGTATGTACTAAACTATAAAGTTGTTGATAACGTAATAACTATAGACGGAAACTTAGCGGCTAATACAAGTGTGGTGGTTCAATTAAAATCTTTAAATGGAGGTCAATATGGAAATAGAGATGCTATTGGTGAAGCTGTGGAGAACAACTATAATAGTTATTCTTATATAAAACTTAGAGATATTATAAATAACTTTTTAGTAGCTTATGTAGGAACTGGTAAATTAATACCAAGCTGCAAAAGAACCGACATTATATTCCATGCTAAACGAGGTTTACAGGAATTTAGTTATGATACATTAAATAGTATAAAATCTCAAGAGCTAAATATTCCTTCTAGCCTAAGCGTTGTTATACCTCAAGACTACGTAAACTATGTTAAGATGTCATGGATAGATCATTTAGGTGTAAAAAGACCTATATATCCAGCTAACAATTTAACTATAAATCCTTTTTCAACACCATTACAAGATAATTTAGGCTTGCCCACGCAGGATAATTTTGGCGAAAATTTAGAAGGAACTTCAATAACAGAAGAAAGATGGGCTAAGGCTAATGATAATTTAATAGACGGTAGAGAAATTATTGACAATTCTTCTATTGCTTTTGATGCTTATGGTAGATTTAATGGAATAGATGGAGCTCTCGGTCAACAGTACGGATTAGATCCTCAATATTCTCAAGTCAACGGATGGTTTGGTATAAATCATAGAGAAGGAAAGTTTTCTTTTTCAAGTAACTTAGCTAATAAGTTAATAGTGTTAGAATACATTTCTGACGGACTTGCTTATGATTTAGACACTAAAGTTCCAAAGATGGCAGAAGAAGCTTTATATGCTCATATAAGCCACGCTGTCATAGCTTCCAGAATAAATCAACCTGAATATATAGTTAGAAGATTAAAGCAAGAGAGAAGCTCTAAATTAAGAAATGCTAAAATAAGATTATCAAACATTAAGCTTGACGAGATAGTTCAAACAATGAGAGGTAAATCTAAATGGATTAAACACTAAAATTAAATGGCTGAAGTTAAAAATACTTTTCTTAAGGGGAAAATGAACCAAGATCTTGACTCTCGTATTGTGCCTAATGGTGAATATAGAGAAGCTAGAAACTTATCTATAAGTAGATCAGAAGGGTCTACAGTGGGTGAGTTTGAAAATGTTTTAGGTAATATAGCTATATCTAGTTTAACCTCCATAGGTGCACCTGCAACAACAGAAATAATCGGTAAATTTATTGACGAGAATTCAAACATGGCTTATTTTATGGCTACTGATTGGAATCCCGGTGATGAGTCTAGAGCTCCGGGAACAGCTAAGTGTTATATAGTAAGTGTTGACTTGTCTTCAACAAACCCACCTTTAATATTGGTTCAAGGTAGTTTTTTAAATTTTAATCAAGGTTATATAATAACCGGTATAAATTTAATTGAAAACCTATTGTTTTGGACAGACAATTTAAACCAACCAAGAAAAATAAACATTTCTCTTGCGACTAGTAATTCATCACATTATACAACAGAAGATCAAATATCTGTAGCTAAATATGCTCCCTTTGAGCCAATACTAGCTATGGAAAGAGTACAAACAACTTTAAATGGAGACGTTACAGCTTCCGATACTATAGTTGTAGCAGATTCTACTGGTATAAAAGTAGGTGATATTGTTACTGACAAAGTAAAAATAGGTGCACAACAAATATTAGAATTAGTTACAGTTATAGGTATACCTACGGCAACTGCTCCTGTTTTACCAAATACATTAACATTATCTACTCCTGTCACTATAATAGATACTACTCCCTTGGATTTTAGTAGACCCTCTATGACTAATAAGAATAGATTATTTATGTCTAATCATTCTTCTGGAGCCGTCACTATAGCAGGTGGAGGAACCCCTAATCCAATAACAGCTATATACACTATAAGCGGAACTGGAGCTGATGTTGATTTTTTATACAGCGGTAATAACGGAATACCTAAGGTAGGTGATTTAGTTACTGGACCAGGAATATCTGCTGATACTAGAGTTTCTTTTGTTGAAGTTTTAGACAATGACGCGGTTGCACCTGCTCAATCTATATCCATAAAGCTAAATAAAGAAACTACAACTGCTGGTTCAGATGTTATATCGATAAGTGACAATCCTGATTACGATGCTAACTGGAAAGGTGATGATAACTTTTTAGAGGATAAGTTTGTAAGATTTAGTTATAGGTTTAAATTTGAAGATAATGAATATTCTTTAATGGCGCCCTTTAGTCAACCTATGTTTATACCAAAACAATACAGTCAATTTGGAGGAGGGTTGTTATCTCCTACAGAAGATATGGACGACGCTTATAAATCTACAATAGTTGCTTGGTTTGAAAATAATATAAACAACATATTGCTAAGAATTCCAGTAATGGAAAGTACACCGGCAAATTTGATCAGTAGCTTTAAAATAACAGACATTGATATATTATATAAAGAGTCTGATGCTTTAGCAGTAAAAGTACTTGAAACAGTGCAATTGTCTAATCCATCACCTACTTTTTCCTCAATAGCATTTCACGATGCTATTCACGGTATAAATACTAAATACTTTTTAGACTACGATTATAGCTCTACGAAACCATATAAAACACTACCTAGTAATCAAGTAACTAGGGTATCGGATAGAGTACCAGTAAGAGCTCTTGCCCAAGAAGTTATAGGTAACAGAGTAGTTTATGGAAATTACTTAGACAGACATACAGGGCCTAACTCAATAGCTTTTAGCGCAAACGCTAGTAACAAATCTATAAAGTTTGATAATTATACTCAATTTCCAAAACATCAATTAAAACAAAACAGAACATATCAAGTAGGTTTTGTGCTTTCAGATAGGTACGGTAGACAATCAGACGTTATTTTATCATCTTACGACAATGTTCCAGGTGTATCTGGATCTACTGTTTTTAATCCCTATAATAACTTAGCTGAGCAAACCGCTACTCCAATTTTAGATTGGTTAGGAGATGCTTTAGTAGTTACTCTAAATGAAGCTGTGCAATCAACCTATAATCCGGCTACAGGAACCCCTGGTATATATTCTATTAATAATCCTTTAGGTTGGTTTTCTTATAAAATAGTAGTTAAACAGACTGAACAAGAATATTACAATGTTTATTTACCTGGATTTGTAAATGGATATCCTGTAATTGAAAACAATGAAAGAAACAAAAGTTTTTTTACAACTCTTTTAGGTGATAATGTAAATAAAATACCACGTAATTTACAGGAAGTAGGCCCTAATGATAGAGATTTTGGAAGTGATGAAGGTTTATATATTAGAGTTAATAATCCGCTTATAGATAATAAACCGCTCGCAGCATATCCAAAAACTGAAGCTTGGAATGCTCAGTATTATCCAGCTGGAATAGAGCAAGAGGTTATACAAATAGCTACGGTTAGAGACATGGAAATACAGGCTATACCTTTTAAACCACTTACAACTAAAGCGGGAGAATATGGCGAATCTGATATATTGCAAACATATAATTACTTTGGGGGTATAGTAGCTGATGGAATAGAAAGTGTTAACGAAACGCCAGAACCTACAGGTAGAATACCCTGGGGTAAAACAGGGCCAGATGCACCTTTATATAGTGCAGATTCAAATCCTTTTGTTATAAAAGGTAATCAATCAGAAAATATAAACAACCCAATAGGCGCTTATGTTACTACTTTTTCTGTAAATACTCCTCCTTCGCCTCCTACGGCTGTATACTCTATGGTGCCTTTTTTATCCGTAGCCGAAACAGAACCAGTTGAATCTTTGTTAGATGTATTTTTTGAAACATCGTTATCTGGAAATTTAGCAGAATTAAATGCTTTAGTTGATTCTCAATATGGAGGATTAACAAGTTCTAATTTCGCGGCTGCTGACTTTTTTGAAAATGCAACAACCTCAACTATAGTAGGTTTACCTTTTCAGTTTTTAGATGGTGCGGGAACTGCTATAAACGCATCTCTTGTTACTATAGATAGTATAAGTATAATAGACGGAAGAGGAACAGCTTCAGATCCTTTAAACCTTCCTTTTACGATAACACAAAACGGAACAAGTTTTGAAGTTAAAACTAACACTACATTTTTTTATGATACCACTGTAGATGAAGGTTTTACAGGCGTATATACTATAACTGCTAACACAAAATATACCAGTGGACTCGTAGATTTTGAGGACACTATAACATTACCAAATATATCGTTAAAAAATTCAGCTCCTGTAATAGGCGCATTTACACAGCCTACAGGTGTAACAACAGAAGCAAATGAAGTTATAATAGACACTTTAACAGCTGTAAATGGTAGTGCTGATACAACCAAAAATACTCAAGAGCTGGTATGGTCATTAGACCCAAGCCAAACAGATTTTAATAATATAAACTCTAACTTTGAAATAAATTCTAATACAGGCGATTTAACTTCTAAAGTAGAGTTAATTAACAATACACTTTACAATGTGGTGGTCAAGGTAACTGATCTTAATGCAAACGGATCACTTAATGAGTTATCAGACACTGCAACGGTAACTTTTCAAGTTGGAAATCCTAGAGTAAACAAAGTTTTATGTGAAGGAATTGATGGGCCATCATTTACGCCGGTTATTACTTGTAGAGAAAATTTACAGGTTCAATTTTTAAGGAGCAGCACACCGGAAAACTCAAACCCAGCCACAGTAACAGGCCCTTCGAAGACAGTAACATATCCTTCCACAATTGGTTCAGGACAAATTTATAATGCACTAGAAAAAAACCCTGGAACTTCACTACCTCCGGTAACATACACAACAGGGGCTTTGGAGCAAGGAGCGGTAGCTATAACGTGTACTCTTACGAATGCAGGGGGAAGCGCAGGGCGAGAAGATGATACTATTGGTTTTACAATTCAATACAGATCTTTTGAATCACCAGGTAGTTGGAGCCAAGCAGAGGAATTTGTAGACGGAGAACAGAGGTTTGTATATAACGAAGACTTACAAGTAGGAGTTGATGCTGCTGTTTCTATAAGAAAGATTTTTAATAGGGCTGGAGAATACAGGGTTTTAACCACAATAATAAGTGGTGGCCAATGCTCTCTAGGTTTTCCAGATGATCAATCTACTAAGTTTACAGTTGATTGTGAAGATGCAAATTATGCAGGGCTGCCGTGTACTGATGCTCCGTTGTAATAAAAGAAAAAAACAAGTAATAAATATAATATGCCAATAACATTAGAAGTAGGATATTTTAACTCATTTTACATGAAGAGATTAGCTGATCTTCCTATAGGTAATGGTGAAACAGGAGCTACAAATTACACAACTCCAACCACTAGCATAGTGCAAGAAGATTGGTATATAGAAGAATCTAGAATACGAGGAGGTTATAATAATATATCAACAGATTTAGGTGTAAAAGCTTATATCGTAGAAGATAATGATGCGCAACAACGTAGAAAAAATTCATTAATATATTCAGGAGTATTCAATTCTAGAACAGGTGTAAACCAGTCTAATCAATTTAGTACAGCCGAAGAAACAACTAGAAGTGTTGATCCAACGGGAGGTAGTATACAAAAGCTTTATGCTGAAGATACAAACTTAATAATATTTCAAGAAGACAAAGTAAACAGAGCTTTAATAGATAAAGACGCAATATATTCAGCAGAAGGATCTGCTATAACAACTACAGCTAATTTAGTTATAGGTCAAATAGTTGCTTACGCTGGAGAATATGGAATATCAACTAACCCAGAGTCTTTTGCTGTTTACGGATATCAAAAATACTTTGCGGATCGTAATAGGAACGCTATATTAAGATTATCTAGAGATGGTATAACTGAAATATCTAATTACGGAATGATTGATTTCTTTAGAGATAAGTTATCTTTAGTTGGAACAACTGGGAAAATAATAGGTTCTTACGATATATATAATAAAAATTATATAATATCTTTACAAGAATTTAATAATAATTACAATACATTAGGTTTTGAAGAAGCTACTAACGGATGGATTAGTTTTTATGACTACAATCCGAGTAACGGGTTTAGTTCACAAGGTCAGTTTTTCACAACCAATGGTACATCGATATGGAAACACTATTCTACTGCTGTTAATAGAAGTAATTTTTACGGTACAGATAATAAGTCTTCTGTCAAGCTAATATTAAACCCTGATCCTACAAGAGTAAAAACATTCAAGACAATAGACTATGAAGGCACAAGCGGATGGGAAGTTATATCTTTAATTTCAGATGATACAGGTACAGATTTTGTCAACGGAGTATGGGTTAATAATAGCGAGAAAGGAACTAGCACTGCTGATCCTGCTACATTTACCTTAATAAACCCAGGAAGCGGATTTTATGTTACAGGTAACAATGTAGGTACTTCAACAAGCGGATTTGGTGTTGGAATGAAAGTTAATATAGTTGGTACTGCAGGCGGAGGTGGTGTAAGTCAAGTATCCATAATTGATCCTGGATTTGGATATCAGCCAGGGGATATACAACAAATAGACACAAATAGCGGAAGCCCTATTGGAGTTGCGGCAATGTTTGTATTAGATACATATACTAACATATATAGTAGAATTTATAGTTATAATGAAGGTTTATATTTTGAAAGCAATATTCCTTATAGAGCTGGGTTTGATAGAAAACAAAACAGATATGTGGCTGCTATATTAAATAATTCACCAACACCTTTGCCTGGTCAAGTATTATCCGGGCCTAGTAATACAGGTATAAAAGCTTATTATACAACAGTAACAATGCAAACAGATACTACTACCAATCCAGGTGGATTAAAAGAGTTATTCGCAGTAGGATCAACATACGGAAGATAAAACAAATAACATGATAGAATTTTTAGAAATATTTTTATTTGGACAAGGCAACGCTAATGTTCAAATGGCGCTTGAACCACTATCGGCAGGAATTGCTATTGGAGGCGCTGTGCTTAATGTTGTAGGCGGTCTATTTGGCGGAGGAGCGGCTAAAAGAGCTGAAAGAGCAGCTAAAAGAGAAAGAGCACAACTACAAAGAAAACTAAACTACTTAGAAAACAATAGACAAGCAATAATAAATCCGGCTGAAGGAGTTTCAAATTTAAGTGGGCTAGCACAGGATTTAAGCGGGCAATTAACAAATCCAATGGCTAATCTAGGTGTAGCAACACAAGCTGCTGAAATACAAATTGAGCAAGCTGATATATCATTAGCTAATACTTTGGATACTATAAGAGCTACCGGAGCAGGAGCTGGCGGCGCAACTGCATTGGCTCAAGCAGCGTTACAAAGTAAAAAAGGTGTATCTGCTAGTATTGAACAACAAGAAGCTCAAAATGAAAAACTAAGAGCTCAAGGAGAGCAACAATTACAGCAACAAAGAATGGCTGAGCAACAAAGAGTACAGGGGCTACAAATCAGCGAAGGTGGTAGAGTGCAAGGACTGGAAATGCAAGGTAGACAATTTCAATTTCAAACACAAGAAAACAGAGAAGATGCTAAATTAGATAGAGTCTCTGCTCAATTATCAGGAGCACAAGCAAGACAAGCTCAAGCAGGCGCAGACAGAACAGGGGCATTAACGGGTATGATAGGGGGTTTAACTTCTATTGCTAGTTCGGTTATTCCTAGTTAAATAAAAATATAAAACATGAGTTACAGAAATCCACAACAGGTAGTAGACACGCAGTCAGGGCAATATGTTAGAGACATGATGAAGAATGTTACTAATACAGCTGTTAATCTTATACAAACGCGACAAAAAGAGTTAGAAGAGACTCGAAAAAGAAACGTTGAAATGCAGACAAAGGTTATTCAAGCTCAAGCTAGACTAGCTAATAGCGCCAACGCAGAAGATGTTAGAAATACCGGTACAGATTGGGCAACAGCAATTAGAAAAGGCTTAGATAGATATGGGGTATTATACGCTAAGTCTCTTAAAGATCCCTTAAATTTTACAACTGATGAGGCTCAAGAGATGTCTTCGTTTGCTAATATGGGAACTCAAATTAAACAGCAAGCAGTAGAGGATCAAGCTGACATGGAAGAGTGGACTTCTATGATTGAATCAGGAGCTGGTCAATATGGCGGTTACGATATGTATGGTAATTCTAAAATATATGAAAGATTGAATATTCAAGGACAAGTAGGTGCAACACCTGGTCAATCTATTGGTGTATTTGATTGGGATCCTGAAGTTGGTGGGTTATCGACCAAAGTTATATCCTATGACGGAGAAGGCAACGAAGTAGGTACTAATGCTAATAGAGGAGCGGAACTTCCGGTAATAGCAAATCCTACTAAGAATATGCAAGAAATTGCTAACGCTATAAACCTAACAAAAAAAGATTACTACAAAGATCAAATAACTGAAAGTATATACGATTCTGAGACTGGAATAACTATAAAATTTAGAAAACCAAATATGAAGCAGTTAATAGCTGACGTTAGAGCACAATCTGATAGCTATATAATTGGTTTAGGTACCCAAGGAGCGATTAGATTAGGTAATAACACAATGCTTGATGACATGGACGATCCTGCTAAAAGTCAAGGTGCTATAAAAGGCGATTTAGCTAAAATAATGGATCCGGATAAAGTTGTATGGCAAATGAATGAAAATGGCAAAGTAAATGATCCGGATCTTGAAAGAATTCAAATAGCTTATGCTAAAAAATTAATTAAAGATAGAGGATTAGGTGTAGAATCTATTGTAGACAAAGTAAGAGATCCAAAACCAAGTGTTGAAAAACAAAGATTTACTCAATTTCAAGATGTTATAGGAGAAGGAATAACTGGTAGCACAATTCAAACTAGTCAATCTAAAAGATGGGAATTACAAGGGGAAGAAAAGGTGGATAATAAATACAACCCAAAACGTCAATATGTATTGCCTGAAATAAAAGATCCAAATGCTGCAAGCAAAAATCGTAAAAAAGTAACAGTTGATTACTACAAGACTAGAAACGGCAAAGTTGTATTAAATTCAAATGGAGCGCCAATGATTAACTACCCTGGTATTAATGCAGCTTTAGGTTTAACATCTTCAAAATAATTAAATTAAATAAAACTACAAACATGTATATAGATTTAGAAACAGGAGTTAGAGTAAGCGAGGCTGACATGCAAAATTATGCCGATCAAGAAGGTTTAGATATTGAAGAATACATAAGCTTAATGGGGTTTACTTTAGAATCAGATAACAATACTTCTGAGTCTGCAGATACTAGTTCCGCAGATTTACTTGACCCAACAACTTTTCAAAAAGACGCTGCAGCGGATGCAGATGTGGTGTCTCAACCAATGATAGCATCACAAGCGGAGAATGTAACACTAGAAGATACGGAATTAGAGCTGGTAGATACTTCTTTGGATTCACTAGATCCATTAGATGATTACTATGTTACTGTTGAAGATTTAAGGCAGGATGAAGAAGATGCTTCTCCATCATTAAATAAAAAACTAGCCGGTATTGGTATATCTACCACACAAGGAACTTCATTTGGAAGTCTTGATGCTTTAAACTTTGAAAACTCCGTAGATGATGAAATGGAATTAGGAGGAGTAGCAACGAGGTTTGTGGGTGATTTAATAGGTAAGCCAACTAAGATATTTTCAGCTATAGGAATTGGATCAAATAAAACAGACGAAGAGCTAGCTGCTGCAGCTGCTGAAATAAATGAATATATAAAACTAAAAGCAGATACTAATTTTTTAGACAAAGCTAAAAAAAGAAGTGGTGATGCTTACGAAAAATATGAAGAAACTTTAAAAGCTCCTGAATTAACAGAAGAAGAGCTGCAATCTTCTATGAAAAAAGATTTGGTTTCTAAATTTTCTGAAATACAAAGAAGCGAGCTGTCTAATATTACTGAGGGCCCAAAAAATGAAATAGTAGGAGTAAAACAAACGGACGCTACTGTTGATCAATTTGAAAACAAAAAAGAATTTCAAGCTTATAATCAATGGAAAAAAGATGGTTATATTCCTGATTTTTCAGAAAACGAAACGCTTTTTTATGATTCAGAAAGAAAACAAAAATATGCTTTAGACGCATCGCTTAGGTACGCTAGCGACTTGTCCGTAGAAGGGCGTATGGACGTACTAGCTTTAGCCGCAAACGATGAAAAAAGACTTAATAATTTTCAAGAAATATCTAATAATTATTTTAAAACAGAGGAATCTTTAAAAAACGCCATTAAAGAATATAAACTCAACCCAACACAAGATAACTACAGGGTGGCTACCGCTATAGAAGTAGATTATTTACAAAAACAAGGAGATATACAATCTTTACAAGGCAAATTAAAAAAAGATGGAGTTTTTGAAAAAAGCAAAACAGTTCCTCTTGCTTTAATGGATTTTAACAAGGATTACAATAGAATAAAACAACTTAGGACATCATTCAAATCTACTATAGGGAGTGTAACATACGCAGGAGCAGCCTTAGCTACTTTAGCTGGTCAAGTTAATAATCCAGGAGCGATAGCAGTTGCACTAAGTGGGCCGGAGTCAACAAGTGCAAAAATAGAAAATGTCACTGGATTAGTTTCTTTAGGTGAGGATCTTCAAAAAGAAACTGAAAATTTTCAAAGAGCAATTGCTGTTGATGAAATTAACAGTGTAAGCGATGCCGGTAAATGGGTTGCTGGATCTTCAGTAAATTTAATACCATCTTTAGCTATGGCTATGACTGGCCCTGCAGCTATGCCTTTATTTTTCTTATCCGGATCAGGGAGCAAAGGTATGGAAATGGCTGTTAGCAGAAAAAATTCTAGCGAAAGAATGATTAAAAATAAGCAATTTTTAATTGATAATCCAGATGCAGATTCTTTTACTGTAATGTCTTTAGAAAAAGAAATGGCTGAAGACGCTAAAATATTAGGCATATCCGAATGGCAATCTTTAGGTATACAAGCTCTTTACGGAATAGCAGAGGTAGCTATGGAAAAAGTAGGTACTATGACTCTGTTGAAAAATTTAAAAAACGGAACAAAAATGCTTTCTCCTACTACCGTAAAAGAGGGGTTTAAATTTTTAGGTAACGGATTAAAAGAAGTTGGAAAAGGAATAAGAGTAGAAGGAGGTTCCGAATTTGGAACAACAGTTGCGCAAAATTTTGGTGATATATTTATATTAGGAGAAGACAAAAACTTATTTGAAGGCGGGTTAGAATCTTTTGCACAAGGAGCTTTAATGGGTGGCGCTATGAATAGTGTTGGCGTAGCTAAAGGTTTAAGGCAAGGATATATTAGCGTTTTAGCTAGTAAAAAAGAATCAGCAAAACTTAAGGAAAACTTAAATGCTTTAAGAAAGCTTACCAATCAGCCAGAAATACAAAGCTGGCTAGATTTAAAAAATTTAAATTTAAAGTTGCCTAAAGAAACGCAATCTGTTGTAGATGCTATAACTCTGGATATGCAGAAAACCGAAGAAGGTGTCATGTTTAAATTAGGAAGCACTTTAAGTATTGACCAAGCTTATAAAGTAGAAGAGGTTAATAGAAAAATGCGATTACTTAATAAACAATTAATTGAAGCTTCGACTAACCCTAGCATAAAAGCTGCTGAGCTAACTCAAATAGAATCTCAACTTAGAACTCAATTTGAAGGATTAGCTAAGGAGCGTGAACAATTGTTATCAGATAGTGTTGATATAAAACAAACTAAAGAAAGCTTTGTTGACCAAAACGTGTCTTTAGACAGTACATTAGGTTATTCTTTTTATACTCAATCAATGCTGAACGAAAGCGTAAAATCCGTAATTGGTAATTATAGCAACCTATCACCAGAGGCAAATCAAGCAGGTCTGGACGCAGCAAAAAAAGCTTTAATAAAAGAAGGAAGCAAAAATCCTTCTGTTAAAGAAATTAAAGACAAAGCTTTAGAAGAATACATTGACAACACTTATAAAAAGAAGATAGAATCAGGTAGAAGTAATGCTGAAGCTTTTGCTAAACAGCAAGGTTTGGATCTTGAAATTATGTCTTTTGAAGGTAAAGATGCAGATACTGAAATTATAAAAGCTTTTGAAGACGCGGGTGTTGAAGGAACAGAGTTGGCTAAGCTAAAAAAAGCGGTTAAGAACGGAACCTTTGAAGGAGGAGAAATTAGTGGAACTAATAAGATAATTATTAACCTGAATGCGGCTGTAAAAAATAAACGTATAGGAATTTTTGCACACGAAGTCCTCCATAAATATGCTAAAGAAAAATACGGATCTAATCAAGACGCGATTGACAAAGCAGGTGCAGACTTGTTGTCTTATTTAGAAAAAAACGATAAAGATTTATTTGCTAAAGTTAAATTTAGAATAGACCAAAGTTATACAGAAAAAGATGCTGAGGGTAATGTAATAAAAGATGCAGATTATTTTGAGGAAGCAATGAATGCTATGTCTGATGTTTTAGCCGACGGTCAAGTTGTTAACGATAAATCAATGAATAAAATTAGAGTTTTTGCAAATTCATTTTTATCTAAGTTACCTGGTAAGTTTCAATTTACAGTAGATCAAGGAAGAGATGCTTACGAGTTCGTAAAAGGTTATAATAAAGAAGCTCACTTTGGAGGAGTTAAAACTCCTGATAATCCCATAGTTAGTTCTACAGATGACGATGAAAAAGCAATTACAAAAGAAGACAAAGATAAAAAAGTATCTTTATCCGTTAGTAAAGCGCCTTTATTAGATAAAATTAATTCGCTTGTTCCACCTTCAATTACCACTCAGGAGGAATACTTTAGCCCTAAAATATTTAATGAAGTTTTTAAAGCTACAGAAGAAGGTGGTGCTATAAGTAATTATATAAAATCAAAAGCTTCAAGTAAAGAAGCGGGTATAAAAACCATAAAAAGTATTCAGGAAAGATTAACTAATTATGATCCTGCTGCAGAAAGAAAAAAAGCAGGTAATAAAGAGCCTATAACTTTTGGAGAATTTATATTTTCAAATACGCCGTTTGCAATACGTGATGCTAAAAAAGCTTTATTTAAAGAAAGCGAGGCTGCTAAGAAGAAAGCAGATTTAGATAGCAAAGAGGTGCAAAGCAAAACAACAGAAGAAGATTCTGGGCCAACAGCAGATACTAGAAAAAAATACAAATCATTAATTTCAAATCCTAAATTAATACCTAGTTTTGTTTTAACTGAAATAAAAACAAAGCTTGCTGATGTAGTTTCAAAATTAACGTCGAAACTGTCTACAAGACCTAAGGGTAAAAACAAACAAACAACACCGTTAATAGAAGAAATTAAAAAAGCTATTGGTAAAGTTGTAGGAGACGCAACAGCTTTACCTAAGCAGATAATAAATCGAATGGGTAATCCTAAAGATGGATCCTATCAAAAGTTTTTAATAGACAATAAAAAATCTATTTTAGAAAACATGACGACCACTTATTTGATGACAGCTATACCCGCTGCTGTAGAAAAATCTGTGGGGGGAGCTTATATCTTAGATAAAAACGGTAAAAGAAAAAAAGATAGCAACAATAATGATATTTTTGATCCAAAGTTTGTTCCTTATCCAGAGTGGGTAGGTAAAGAAATTGATCGTGAAAAAGTTTCTACTAATAAAAAAGGAGGAACATCTGGTAATCAAATTGTTAGAAGAGCTATTCAAGTAGAAGTAGATGGTAAATTTGAAGACAGCATTACTGACAAAGACTTTGTAGCAAATTTTGTTGGTAGTGATGGAAAAGTTATACGTGGAAAAAGAGAATCACTAGGAAAAGCTATAGCGGAGGAAGCCGGTTTTGAAGTGTTAACTAAAGAGCTAGCAAATGAAAACAGTGACATAAGAAAAGCTTTTAAAGGTAATCAAGAAGCCTTAGGTGTAGTATTAGCAGATAATTTTGTACAACAGTTATCTAGGGATGCAGAAAGAGGCACTGTTAAGTTTAGTAAAACTTTAAATAACTTAGAAAGGGTTAACTTTTTTGTTGAAGAAATTAATACTTCTAGGTTTAAGCAAACATTATCAGCTACAAAAGACTTAAATAAAGCAATTAAAATACACTTTAAAGACGATTTTACAAGACCAGAGCTTCGTAATATAGCGAAAGAAGTTGCAAAAAATAATTTAGTTAAAAACTTTGAATTTCAAATAGAAAAAGTAGGTATAGAAAAAGCTACAGATATGGTTGTGGATTTTGCAGGGGAAGTTTTATTTACACCCTCGGAATATAAAACTATAATGGCGAAATATGGTTTAGAAAGCAACTACAACTTAAGAAGTTTGCAAGCTGTAAATGAAGGTAGGCTAGCTGCGCTGTGGTTAAAAGACAAAATGGAAGAATCTAGGTTTGTTAGGGGGTTTTATAGAGCATTATCTGGTCCAGCAAGATTAGCTGGATTTGAATTAAAAACCGATCCTGATGGAATTATAGTTTTAGATTCGGATGTAAAAAAAGAAGTTAAAAATCCTAGAAATAGCTTGTTTAATAGTGTTAAAGACATTATGAAAGCTTTAAATATAAAGTCGACTAAAGGAGATTTTAGAGACACTGAGCAAACAAGAAAAAATTGGTGGTTCAGTAAAAACTTTAATAAACTAGATGAACAAGGCAAAAAAGATTATTTACAGAAACTATATAACGAGGGACAACTAGATAAAGAAATTATGCTAGAAGCAATGGAACTACTAAGAGAAGGGTATGCTAACGGGGATATATCTTTGACTGGTGTACAAATGCTTTGGGTAGGACAATTTGCGGATATGACCGGTGTTGGTAAAGCTGCAGGAGCACCTAGAATGATACCAGTAATTCCTATGCCTGATGGCACTTTCAAAATAGCAACCGATGCGGATTTAGTAAAAGCAGGATTAGCTTACTCTAAGGACCCTTATGTATTAGAGCACATGATACCCGCTAAAGAAATAGCTACTTTGTCTTTACAGTATATACTATCGGGAGATGCTCAAATTAAAAAAGAATTACTTAAAAAATTAGAGAATTACGATACAAGCATACTACCAAAAAAATTAGACGATAAACTTAAAAAAGAAAGAGGTACTCAAGAAATGATGGGTATTGATTTTAAAACGGGAGACTCTCCTGTTGACACTAGATATGATGGGCTTGGTATTATGTTTTACGATGCTAAAACCGACACTTTTGTAGGATCCCCTATTAAATATTCAAAACCTGAATTAACAAAAGTTAAAACAGATCAGAAAGCTATTGAAAACGGAAGGTCTATTAGTTGGTCTAAGTCACCTAAAAAAATACGTGTATTTGATTTTGATGATACTTTAGCTAGAACTAAAAGCAATGTGTTATATACAATGCCAGATGGTACTAAAGGAAAAATAGATGCCGCTACATTTGCTAAGGATGCCGTTAAGATGGAAGCTGAAGGCGCTATATTTGATTTTAGTGAATTTAGTAAAGTAATGGACGGCAAGAAAGGTCCATTGTTTGAAGTGGCTAAAAAAATAGCGGATGCTAGAGGTACTGAAGATGTATTTGTTTTGACCGCAAGACCTCAAGATGCTGCAGGTCCAATACAAGAATTCTTAAAAAGCTTAGGTTTAAGTATACCTTTAAAAAATATTACCGGATTAGGTGATGGTAACGCTAAAGCAAAAGCTGATTGGATGATAGGTAAAGTAGCGGAAGGCTATAATGATTTTTATTTTGCAGATGATGCTATTAAAAATGTTAAAGCTGTTAAAGATGTATTTGATACTTTTGATATTAAAGGTAAAGTTCAACAAGCTAAAGTTAAATTTAGTAAAGGTTTAGATAAAGGGTTCAATGATATGATTGAGCGCCAGACTGGTACAGAATCTTTTAAAGAATTTTCTAAAGGTGTAGCGCAAAGAAGAGGTAAAAAAGTTGGTAAGTTTAAAATATTTGTTTCACCATCTGCTGAAGATTTTAGAGGATTAACTCAATACAAATTTGCGGGTAAAGGTAAGCAAGGTGAAGCTGATCAAAAATTCTTTGAAGAAGCATTAATGGATCCTTACTTTAAAGGTGTTGCTGCAGTAGAAGCCGCAAGAGAAACAATAAAGAACGATACTAAAGCTCTTTTTAAAATATTTAAACCTGTTAAAAAGAAACTAAACAAACTAGTTCCAGGTATTGATTTTACTTATGACGGGGCTGTTCGTGTTTATCTTTGGAATAAAGCAGGTATAGAAATACCAGGACTTACTAAAAGAGATAACAAAAAATTAAATGACGCTATAGCAAATGACCCTGAGCTTAGTGCTTTTGCAGATGCTTTATTACTAGTATCTAAACAAGACACATGGCCTGCTCCTACAGAGTACTGGGAAGCAAAAACAACTTTAAGTGACTTAAATACTTTAACTGAAAAAACAAACAGAAAAGAGTACCTAACAGAGTTTATTGAAAACGTTGATATTATATTTAGCGAAAAGAATTTAAATAAAGTGGAAGCTCTATACGGTAAAGCATCTAGAGTAGCTATTGAAAACGCTATATATGCTATGAAGACAGGTAGTAATAGTCCTAATCAAAGTGGCGATGGCATAACAAATAGATGGCTAAATTGGGTAAACAACTCTATAGGTACAATAATGTTCTTCAATAGAAGATCAGCATTGTTACAATTAACTTCTGCAACAAACTTTTTAAACTGGTCAGATAATAATCCAGCCAAAGCAGCATTAGCATTCGCTAATCAACCTCAATATTGGAAAGATTGGGTAATGATATTCAATTCAGATAAATTAAAACAACGTAGAAGTGGTTTAAAATCCGATGTACAAGAATCTGAAATAGCTAACGCAGCTAAAAATACGGAAGATAAAATAGGTTCAATTATAGCTTACTTGTTAAAAATAGGTTTTGCACCAACACAGATAGCGGATAGTATTGCTATATCTTCAGGTGGTGCTACTTTTTATAGAAATAGAGTTAATACTTATAAAAAGCAAGGTTTAGATGTAAAAGAAGCAGAAACAAAAGCTTTTGAAGATATGAGTAAGCTTTCTGACGTAGCACAGCAATCAGGTGATCCTGCTTTAGTGTCTCAACAACAGCGAAGCATTGCAGGGCGTCTTATCTTATCTTTTCAGAACACGACTATGCAATACACTAGATTAATGAAAAAATCTGGCCAGGATCTTATAAACAGACGAGGGGACGATAAAACAAATATATCTAAGATACTGTATTATGGAGCTTTGATGAATTTTATATTTAACGCACTATCTCAGACTGCATTTGCATTAATACCTGGTTTTGATGAGGAAGAAGAGGAAGATAAAGTTAAAAGAGATGAAAAACTTGAAGAAAAAGCATCTAGAGTTTTAAATGGTATGGCAGATTCTATTATCAGAGGTACTGGTATATATGGAGCTATTGTCACTACTATAAAAAATACATACAATACTTGGAAAAGAGAGGCTGATAAAGGTTTTAAAGGTGATCAAGCTAAAACACTTCTTGAAGCAGCTAACGTATCGCCGGCTATAGGATCTAAGCTTAGAAAAATATATTCAGCAATACAGGCTTACCAATTTGATAAAGCAGTAATGGAAAAACATCCATGGAGTGTGACTATAGACGGTAAGTTTAATCCTTCTGCAACATATAGTGTAATTGGAAATGTAGCGTCAGCAACTCTTAATTTACCTTTAGATAGGGCTTTAGCAGAAGCTAGAGGTGTAGCTGAAATGTTTGATAATAGAAATAGTGAAATGCAAAGAATAGCATTAGCTTTAGGGTGGAGAACTTGGAACGTAGGTGCTAAAAATGAAGAGTTTGATCTTATAAAAATGGAAGCTAAGCAAGCTAAGAAAGATAAAAAAGCAAAAGAAAAGCAAGACTATAAAGATTACTTACAAAGAGTTTTTGATAAACTAAGTTATGAACAGACTCAAGAATATTTTACAAACAAAGGAGCCGCTGCAAAAAAAGAATGGATATTAAAAATAGGTAAAGAAAAAGGTATAAAATAATGAAGTTTAAATATTTTACTTACGGAGAGTTTGATTCTCCAGACCTGGAGGGTAGTGGTAAAAATATGAGTGATGAACTTATAAGCATGCTAGACATTGTTCGTAAAAAATATGGTAAAGCCATTATTCCTAACTCAGGATTTAGAACAGTTGAACACAACAAATCTGTTGGAGGAAAACCTGATTCTTCACATTTAAAAGGCTTAGCGATTGATATTGCATGTAAAAACTCTAAAGATAGATTTAAGCTTGAAGGTATATTAAGAGAAGTTGGATTTACAAGAATAGGTATGGGTAGCACATTTATTCATGTAGACATCGATAAAGAAAAAACACAGAACGTATTATGGACATATTAAAACAAAAATTATGAGCTTTGGATCATTAGTAAGTAAATTAGTAAAAGACGGTAAATCAAAAGAAGCAGCAACTAAAATAGCTGGTAGCGTAGCAAATGCTAAAATGAAAGGTGCAGGTTCTGGACCAACAGCTAAGCAAAAAGCTAGGTCTAATTCAGCAGCAAAAATGATTGGACCTCAAGGTTTAGGAAAAAAAGGTAACAATGGTTACAGTATAGGATCTCCTAATGCTATGAAAAACACAAGTGGTAGATTTAAAGAAATAGTAAAAGAGCTAAAAGGAGCTTCTAAAATGCACTTAAATCAATCAAAAGATTTAGCTAAAATGGCTAAAGAAAATTCTCCTTTAGATTTAAAAGATGCTTGCTATAAAAAAGTAAAAGCTCAGTACAAAGTTTTTCCTTCAGCCTATGCAAGCGGAGCAATTGCTAAATGTAGAAAAAACAAATAGATGTATCAATCACCATTAAGTAAAGTTAGAAAAAGCGAGAAAGGCGCATCACTTAGGCGTTGGTTTAAAGAAGAATGGAAGACACCTAGCGGCGATAAAGATTATAGCAAAGGTGAAAACCTATTTAGACCAACAAAAAGAATAAATAAGAAAACAGCCACTACATATAGTGAATTATCAAAGAGTGAACTAAGAGCTGCTCAAAAAGAAAAAAACACTAAAGGAAGAGTAAGTAGATTCAAAAAGAAAAAAAATTAAATTATGGAAAAAAAATTTAAACCACATAAAATGTATGGAGGTAAAGGCATAGTAAAGTTTGTAAAAACTATGAAAGAGCACTTAGCTTTAAAAGAAAAAGGCTATGGACATACTAAAAAAAAGGAATAAATAAATTGGGCGTACCATACCCACAAATTCCTGTAAATGAAAAGGGCCCTCGTATTGAGAGCCCTTTTTTTAATTATACACGCATATCATATCGTGTATAGCATAGTTATCCGTCACATGCCAAACAATCTTCGTTCATTGCTTGCTGTGCTATATCACCACGTAAAACAGATTCTGTTCTAGTATAATACAAAGTCTTAACACCTTTCTTCCAGGCATCAAAGTGAACTTTGTTTAACCATTTTGGTGTAGCTTCAGATGGAAAAGCTAAGTTTAAACTAACTGATTGATCTACATATTGTTGTCTAAGACCAGCTTGATTAACTAATTCTAATTGATTAATCTCTTTAAAAGTTTTAAAAACTTCCTTAACTGGAATGTTGTGGCCCATAGTAATATTGTCCAGAGCAGCAATATCTTGTACGCTACCTCCGTCAGCCAATATTTTATTCCATATTTCATTTGTATTTATTTTATGTTTTTTTAATAGCTTAACTAACGTTGGGTTTTTCCTAATGAAAGTCCCTTTCGCACTTTGCTCTGTAAAAACATTTGCAGCCCATGGTTCAATGCCTGGAGAAACATTCCCACTAAGCTTGCTGTTACTAACAGTAGGAGCAATAGCACGTAAATGAGTATTACGCATACCCGTCCCAACACACCATAAAGGCTCTCCGTAAATCTCTGCCAGATCTCTAGAGGCCCTTTCGCTTTCAATTTTAATTTGAGAAAATATTTTC
>Ga0209535_1000510_pt1 | contig 27729 bp, 22 predicted proteins | sample LinPmetageLP28_FD_184041 | JGI IMG/M metagenome (GOLD analysis project Ga0209535, IMG submission 184041) | Marine viral communities from the Pacific Ocean - LP-28 (SPAdes) (version 2) | ecosystem: Environmental > Aquatic > Marine > Oceanic | place: Pacific Ocean | collected 2009-08-22
CTTTGAACTGTATTTTGAGCTTCTAATCCTTGCATTACCCCTAACACAATACTCATAGTTAAAAGACCTTTTCTAGAGTAATCTTTAAATTTATCTATAACCCTAGTTGCAGTAGCACCTTCAGAAATGTTTGATAGTATATCATTTACTATTTCTTGTTCTTTATCATCTAATTCAATTTCTTTATCTTCATTTAATGAATCTGTTTTAAAAATTGATAAAAAATCATCTACATTTATTTGATATGGGATATAATCTTTAATTGTATCTAAATCTTTATCCCTAATAGCTTGTCTTAAATTAGTAGCAGAAAAATCACCTATTGTACCAGCATCAAATACTTCAACGTGGGGGTATTTTTCTTTATCTAATAATGATTTAAATCTTTCTTCTTCACCTTTACCAAATACTGCTCTTATGTCATGAGTAGGGTTATCCTTAGCATAATCATAAACAGCTTTTACGGGGGTTGGAGTTGGGTGTATTTCAACTTTTTCTAGTTCTGGGATGTTTGTCTTATATAAATCCCATACTTTTTTAGCTTCTTCAAAATCAATATCTTCTCTTTCTTTAGTTGACATAAAAATAATAACTTTATCTGTGCTATCATCCATAGATTTTAAAGCTGTTTCAACATGTCCCTTATGAGGAGGTTTAAAAGCACCTGGGTAGATAGAAACTGTTTCAGTTATTTCCTCTAATAAGATTCTTTCTACTATTTGTTGGACTATTTTTTTTAGGTTCATGAGAAAAACTGTTTTACTTTAGTTTTAGCTTCGTCTTTTGATACTGAATTGGATTTAATATTTTCTACTTTATCAGAGTTAATAAAATCTTCAATTTGTTTGTTTAATTCTGCTTTTTGTTGATCAGATTTTTGTTGTTGTTTATCTGTCTTAGGTTTAGTATCTGTTGGTTTATAAGGAGTAACATATTTGTCTAGTAGATTTTCTAATGATTTTTGGGGTTCACCTTTTTTTAACGCTTTATCATTTATTACAGAAACAAAATTACTACCAAACTCGTTTTTATATAAGTCATAATTTTGAGTTATATTATTCCAAGTTCTCAATACAATAGCAGGTGATAAACTTCTATCCCCACCTTGTGAACGTTGAAATCTTGTTTCATTTCTATCTAATGCTTTTTCTAATGAGGCAAATACATACACCATTAAAATATCATATCCTAAATCTTCTAGTTCCTTTTTTAACCTTAATGTAGGTTTTGAATTAGCTGCTGTACCATCTAATATAAAATTTTTCTTTCCTAATATAATATCTTTCATATAAGGTCGAAATTCTTTATTTGCAGCGGCCATAGCTGATGCTGCTTTGCTTCTTGCCTCAGCATCTGCGTTTTTTAAATCTAAAGATACTCCCATATCTTTTAAATTACGCATATAATAATCATCAACATTTAATATTAAGGCATTATTGACATCTTCAATAAATGAAGATTTACCTGCACCTGGGGAGCCAGCAAGAATTAGGGCTTTAGGATTAACCGAGCGTTCAAGTAATATATCACGTAATTTATACATAGAGTTATATTGTCAACATATAAATATACGAAAAAATAGCGAGGGAGACAAGTTAATTGTCGGGAAATATTGAATTTATTCTTTTTAAAGGAGTTGTATCACTATATATATCTTTTATATACCCTACCAAAATTAATCTATCTTCTTCAGTTCCTGTATCTAATAGGTTTGCTGAGTGGGCATGGGGTGAAGGAAAAACTAAAAGTCTATTAAATTTAGAGGGAATATCTAATTCTTTAATATATTGAGAATTTATATATTGTCTAGCTTCCTTTCCTTTAGTGCTAATAGTTTTATTTTTAAAATCTTCTGATTTAAGTGATGTAAAAGGTCTTGGATCTGGTACTCCTATGTGGTTATTTTTTAAACTATATAAACTGGTGCCACAATTTTTAAAATATTGGTGGTTTAAATAAATTATAAAAGATATATCCGCAGGATCTCTATGTACCCATCCTTCTTCGTATTTGTTTTTTTCTATTGAATCAAAATAAGCTTCAACATAATACCTACTAGGGATGTATTGATAAAAAATACTAAGTATTTTTTTAGATAAGGAAGACATAAAATTAAAATCTATTTCACCTAAATTTTTGGTTCTTACCCCAGGGTATCTTAATAAAGGGTCTGTTTCATATTTAAGAGAGTGAGCCCATTTAACTACCTCATTAGGGTTTATAAAAAAATCATCAATTATAGTAATAGGGTAAGAAAATTTCATTTTCTTTTAATTTTAGTGGGCCATTTTTCTGAAATAGGTTTAAGGTTAGGGTTTTCTAAATCAAATAAAGCTCGTACATGAGAGTACAGTTTTAGGTTTTCTTCCATAGTACGAGGTGATTCATGCACCTCCCATTTTTTTCCTTTAAGTTTTTTACCAGTTTTATCTGGTCCTCTTGATTTGGATTTAAGCCAAAGCACACCAACTCTATCTACTTTTTGATCATAGCATTCTTCGAAACAACGCGTATAAATCGCTGTTTGTAGATCGTACGTCGTCTGTAGGTGGTTTGAGGTTTTTAAGTCGATTACCCACAATTCCCCGTTGATTTTACATACAAGGTCGCATGTCCCTGCTACATTAAGTGTATCTGAGTATAGAAATACTTCTGTTTCTATAAGTTCAGCCCCACTAGTTTCCCAAAATTCTACAAAAGCTAAAAACATTTTCCAAACCTTTAAATCATATTTAGGATTACCATTGTCATCCATTAATTTAATTTCTTTATCTAATAGGTATGCTTCAGCTAGGTTATGGACTATTGTACCTTCATCTGCTGATTTTTTAGCGATATAATCTGCTGACATTCCTACTTTTTTAAGCCATTCTTCAAAATGTCTACCTTTAGGGTAGTACTGTAAAACATAAGTTACAGAAGGATAAGTTTTTTCTCCGTCTTCGTAAAAACGAGAATCATTTGTTGTTATTTGCGTAAATGTTCGATTATACTCCTGTTTAGGAAAATTCGCTTTACGTAAAATCATATGGATAGTTTTAAGTTAATTAGTGATGAAAATGAAAATTCCTGAGATTGTTGGATTTTACTTGTAAATAAAGTAAATCCCATATCAGCAGGGTCTTTATCATCTAAATCTACTACAAATAGTTTTTTTCCCGCTTCTAATAATTGTTTAGCTATTTTATAAGTAGCCTTAACAGCATCTTTATCTAAAGCTAAATAAATTTTTTTAATATCAGATTTAACTAATTTTTTCATTAGTTTATTAGATATATTTTTACCAAATAGAGGTATAGCATTTCTTTTTATAGCTATAGCATCAAAGGCACCTTCACATAAAACAACAGGAATATTCCAGTTTATCATATTTTCAAACCCTATAATATTTTTATCTGAGGAGGGTGCATCATATTTTCTTGAAGGTTCTCTTTCAAATGAACGTGCTATAAAATAATCTAAAATACCCTCATTATTATAAGTAGGTATGATGATTTTATTAGCATAACGTCCATTTTCACAATACCCAATTTGATATTTTAAGATATCAACCATTGTTAATCCTCGTTTTTTTAAATAAGCTAAAGCATGTCTAGCATTTATATCTGATTTGGTGAGGTTATACAAAGGTTTATATTCTTTTGGTAATTCTACGTTACTACTAGCTACTACAGTATCATATTTATCTGTTGTTCCTAGTATATCTTTTAATTGGGTGCGTTTTTGTGTTGAAACTTTTAAACGTTTAAATAAACTAAATAAAGTTTTACCTTTTGCATCACAAACCCAACAATGCCATAAGTTTTCGTTCTTTTTATTTGGAATTAAATTTATTTCTAATTTGGGATTTTTATGATTACATAAAGCACATTTAAAAGCATGGTTACCTCTTGCTGTGGGGTTACTCTTACCTAGAACGGATTCTACTAACCCAAGTAATATTTGGTTTACCATTTAAAAAAACTCAGTTTATAACAATATACATTAAATATTTGGGTTAACCAAATCTTTTCTAAAAAACTTACCAAGTATATTATCATTTATATATTTTGTATTTTCTAATACTTTTCTTTTAAATAAATACCTAGTTTCTAGGTAGGTTAGATGTTTTTTATTAAACGCAAATTCTAAAATTGTTCTCTTAAAATCATTATGTTTATTTTCTTTTAAGAGTTTTTTAATTTTATCATGGCTGCCATAATATGTTAGCCAATCACTTTCTTTTACTATTTTTCTTTTACGTTTAAATCCTTTTAAAGGAGGTAAAGTTCTATTAAATTGTAATACTTTTTTACCTATATATTTTTCATTGGTTGGAATATAAATAACTTCGTATACAAACCCAAATGTGTTTTTGGGCATATCTTCAATTGAATTTATTGGTTTTAATGTAAAACTTTTTTTGTGTTCTTTATATGTCCACATTTATTGATCGTATTTAATAACAAAAGTTGTATCTATATCATTAGATATAGGAATAGGTTGACTAAACTTACCAACCATTAACAATTCATTATTATCATTATATAAACCTATTGTTGTTGAGTATGGCATAAAATCTGAGCCAGTAGCAAAATCTCTTAAGGATCCAGAGCTATTAGTAGTAATAGTTGGGTTTTGGCTCATATTAAATTCAGTAGCACTAACAGTACATACAACCTCATTTTCATAGATTGTATAATTATTTTTGAATAATATTTTATTTGGTCCTACTTCTATTGCCATAATTTATTTATTAACATGGATCTGCTCTATCAATTATTTCACCTTTATTAAAGTTAACATAGTCTCCCTCTGTTGTCTTATACCAACGTCTTCCTAATCCTAAGGGAACATAAGCATAAGGGGTATCGACATGATAATAAACTACTCCTGAAGGGCCAAGTGAGTATGACTTTAAGTTGTTACTACATACCCTATTTAAAGTTCTTGGGTTAATTATATCTGGGGTTTGTAAAGGATAAGATGAATTTGGAAATCCTATACTACCAAATTGTACTGTAGTTAATTCTGTTCCACAAGTTTCATACCCTACAATACGACCTCCACTTAAAATAACATTACGTCCACCCCTTGCTGGTGTTCCACTATATAATGGGTATCTTCCGGATAAACCTGATCCTACTAATCTGTTATCTTTATAAGAAAATGTAGTTCCTGTAGCTTTTTTTCTTCTACAAGCGGATTCTTGGTTAGGGAATGATCCTTTAAGGGTAAATATATCAAGTGTAGGTAAAATACATCCTCCTCTGTTTTGTAAATATCCATCTTGGTTAACTATTAAATATACAGTTGAATCAGTAAGGATATAATTTTTAGTAAATGGAAATGTTGCCTTTGTATCATCTAAAGCATCAGCTCTAGTATCGTATAGGTATCCATTTCTTTTATAATATGTTTTTTCTCTAAAATTTACATTAGTAGCAGCACAGGCTTCATCTTGTGTAGCATAAGGTGTAGAACCAAATTGGAAAGCTACATAAGGTGTAGGATTTGGAGCGGGGCCAGGGCCTGGAGCTGGAGCAGGTAATACTACTGGAACCGGGGCTGGTGGTGTTTGGGTTAATAAAGTAAAAGTTGTTGTTGAAATTGAATCATCAGTGGGTATAACTAATTGTCTAATATCAAATGTTATTCCCTTATCAGGTGTAAAAATTGAACTATTGTCAGTATTATTTGTAGGGGAATCATATCCTCCTCCTGTAGTATAAACTTCTTTTTCTACTCCTATAGATGTTCTTTGAACAAAATTACCATAAGTACTTCTAGACCCTCCTTTTATAGTAACTTTTAAATCGTCAGATCGACCTGTAGCAGTCCATGCACTAGCATCTGGGGCTGTACTATAGTCATAGGTTATAGAATTTCCAGATAATATTTTATAATTTGCGTTACCTCTGGTGCTACGGATTAAAACTTCCATGGGTGATGAAAGGTTATTTTTAAACACAATATTTACACTACCAGATGATATACGTGGTGGTAATAAATCATATGTAAAAGATAAGGGATCAGAATTAGGAGAGGGATCTGGGCCACTACAAGAGGTAAAGGCTTTAAAATATATTGTACCACTTGTAAAAGAGGTTGAAACTGGAATTATAGAGTCTATTGAAGAGGAAAATATTTCTGATGTGCCAAAGTTTGGATCATTAGAAACAGAAGCTGTAATATTATTAGCTGGGTTAAAACCAGATTGTGTTACATAATTTATACCAAATCTTCCTCTACGAGAACCTGTTGTTAAACTAGTTAAAAGTGGAACTAAACAATCTTCAAACCCCGGTTCACAATCAATAGGATTAAATGCTCTATAAAAATAATCTTCATTATATAATGAGGCACTAAAAGGGGCTACAGTTAAATCCTGATCAAAAGATGAAGTTACTACACTACCTGAATCTGGTCCAGAAGTGAAGTATTGCCTTACTGTAGGTGATATTTGGTAGCCTGTATTAGCCATAAATTACGTTATCTATAAAATATTTTCCAATTGATATTGCTCTATTATCCAATTGGGTTTGTGATCCTGATGTTGCTATAGGAGACATAAATAAATAATAAACCCTATTAACATCTCTTATTAAATTTAATTTTCTTGAGAAAATTTCTCCACCTCCTAACCCCGTAGGTAAAGGCATGTCTGCAAATTCATCTTCATTTATTATCATAACATACATAAGGTCATGTTCCATTCGTTGAGATCCGGCATATATATTATAATCTCTATAACTTCCCGTTGTATTTGCTCTTATTCCTATTGGGTCATTTGAATATTGTTCAGCATCTGTATAAGAAAAAACTTCTAAATAATTGATATTATCTACATCTGCAGTCATTAACCATACTTTATCTGTTCTTTGAGTAAAATATTGTGAATTTTCTCCTCCAAAATAACTTGAAGAAACTGAACCACTGAAAATAGACCCACTAGTATATTCTAGGTTTGAACCAGATATAGTATTAATTATATTTCCAAAACTATAATTTTCTCTAAATAAAAGTGAATTAGGCCCTATAAAGCTACCTGTATTACCATATACTGTATCTATAAATTCATTACTACGGGCTATAAAGTTACTACCTGAACCATCTACTATATTTGTTCCTCCACTTCCTGTTAGTGATAAATTTGTAGCACTACCTGTAAATAAATCTCTAATTTCATCTAAACCAACTTGCTTATCAAATTTAAAATTAATATTGGTAGTTAGATCTTCTGTATTAATTTTTGATGCTGTTAAATGTAAAGAATTTATAGAATGGCTAGTACCAAATGCTAAAGAAACATCTACATTTTGTTCAAAGAAATCCATCCTACCATTACCTGTAATAATTGCAGAGTTTGTTACTTCACTTCCTGTTAAATTAGCAGGAACACCAACTACATCACTAGAACCACTAAATTCTCTTCTTAATGTAAAATTATGATTTGAGCCTGTAAATATGTCTATATATAAAGTATCATTTACATTCCAAGCATAACTTCCTGTTGCACTGCCAGAAGTATCTAATTGTACAGGGGTTTCACTTCCAGAATGTATTCTAACTGATACATGTTCAGAGCCTGTTTTTTGATAAAAATTAAGGTTACGTTGTGCTACGCTACCTGTTCCATCTTCACAAAAGGATTCGCTTACTTCCCATGTTCTACCATAAATTTCTAATGTTTGTATTGGGGATGTACATCCTAAATCATCTATTATTTCTATACTACAAGAACCGGAATTTAAACCTTCACCTGTAAGAGCAATTTCAAAATCTGAAACATTACTACTAGAATATTGTGATAAATTGGTAGTTATTTTAGTATTATAATTACTTACACCTCCTGTTAAATTTGTAAAAACAAGAAAGGGATAGTCTACACTTTGAGTATAATCTAGAGAAGCTGTATAAGATATTGGGGTTGAAGAAGTAACTTCATAATTAAATGTGTAACTACATCCATCAGCATCAAACATGTTTAATATATAGGATCCACTAGCTGCGTTAATAACATTTTGAGATGAAGTTGAAAACCCACTAGGTCCGGCCCAACTCCAAGTTAAAGGTTCAGTACCCCCTGTTAAGAAATATTCTGAGGCACTATCTTCTGAATCTAATTCATCTAATATAATTTTACCACTATTAGTTGCAAAACAATCTACGTGTGTAATTGTATAACTTGCTGTTACTGGTATTGTTTTAGTTACTTCTATTAAAGAACTACTAGTACATAAATTAGAATCTTTAAAATATACGGTATATGAACCTACATTTAAATTTGTAAATTCATTTGGTAATGCAAGAGAATTTGAAAATGATGCTGATAATGATGCTGATATAGTTCCAGTTGCTCCACTACCACTTATTATAATACTACCATCATTTGTTCCACAGTTTGAAACATCGTTTTCCCAAACTTTTCCATCTATAGGTATAAAGGAAGTATTTAATGATTGAGTTACAACTTTACCATCATTATCTTTAATACTTAAAACTAATGAACGAGTTGGTGTTAAAGATGCACTTAATATAGGTTGAAATAAATCGTTTGTTGGGGTATAATTCGTTCCATCTATAGACCAACTATAAGGAGGTTGACCTTTATCAATTGAAAAAGTTACGGAAGAAGATAGATTTCCTTCAAAACAAGATTGAGTTATAGATTCAATTGAAGATGATAAAGGTTCTGATGTAATATTTAAAAATATTGAAGCGGTATTACTAGTTAGTCCTAAAGTATTATCTACAGTATACTGTAAACGATATTCACCAGTTGTAACACTGTTTATGTTTGGAGTAATAATTATTTCTCCACTTCCACTTGTACTAAAATCTGGGAATGAATATCCTTCTGGTAAAGAAGTTAGAACTGATCCGGTATTTAAACTAACACAGTCATCAAAATCCCCTTGTAGTGGGGTTAATTTTTTATTTTCTTGGGTGTTTAAAATTGTAATATAATCATTTCGAGCTACAGGAGTACCTTCTATAAAACAAAGATAATCTGAGTTTGTAATTACTGCTATACCATGATTATAAAATATATTTCCTACGGGTATCGCTAAATTTTCACCTGAATAATATCCAGGAGAGGCTGCGTAAAAAGGTTGTCCATATTTAGCAATTACTTTTATATAATCATATATGTTTCCTTGTCCATCATCTGCCATGAAAAAATTAGACCCAGATATAACAAAAGAATTAGGTTGAACTCCTTCACCATATTTGTCTTTTGGAATTGAAACTACTCTAATTTTGGCTGCATTTTCTATAAAATAAATTGCACTACCAAATAAAGCGGCATCATTATCAAAGTCATATTCTACACTTTTAAAGTAAGGGAAATTTCTAAAATTCGGGAAGCTCCCCGAAGCCATTGTGTTTTGAAGATAATTATCAAATGAAGATGTATGCCAAAATTCATTTACATTTTCAGGATATATTAAACCATCTCTTTCAGGATCTTGATCAATTGAAGAAGCAGTTATATAATTTTGATAATATAGATGACGAATTGATTCATAAATCAAACGTCTATAATTTCCATCAGTAGTTATATTATCGTTTACAGGATCAAAAGGTTGATCTGTATTAATAGGAATGTATTCTCCTATATAAGTTTGGATATTATTTTCTGCATACGAAGATGAATCATACTCATACTGTTTATTCGCAGTATAAGGTACTGATTTTATTTCAGCAGGATTTAGTTTTTTGTATGCAAAACCCATTCATTAAAAATCTAATTTTACTCTTACTAGAGCTTCTTTAGTGAAATCTTTTACTAATGGTTTTGATAATTTAGCTACTGATAATAATTCATTACCATCATTATATAAACCTATAGTTGTTATAAAAGTTTGTGGATTATTAATTAAACTTGAATATACAAATTCTCCACTACCACTAATCATAGAAGGGTTAGTTGAATAATTAAAATCAGTATTTCTTACCCTAACAAAAATATAATCAGAAGTAACTGTTTCTTCTGAATTAAGTGAAAAAGTTTGTGCTAATTTAATTGATTCAAATAATTGGCTGTGGTTAGCTACAAGTGCTTCATCTGTTAAGTCATTATTAATGGCTAATCCTAATCCTCCTTCAGACCCAGATAAAGTTAAAGCTCTAGGATTTAATACAATTAAACCAACGTCTGGTAGATATTTTCCATAAGATCCAGAAGGTGTATATCCTGCAGTTGTAGTAGATGCTGAAATAGGTACAGCTGATGTAGCTGAACCATTAGATCCACTTACAATATCAAATACACGACCTGCGTCCGTATAAGTTAATGTAGTTACATCTTTAGAATTATCTGTTAATTGTAAGCGTGTTACTTCTGTTCCATCTGAACCAGATAAAACAAGATTAAAGGTACCAGGGAATAGTTTTTCTTTATATCTTGCTCTATTAACATTTAATACATAAATGTCTCTTGAATTTGTATTTCCAGTTCCAAAACTGAAATTTGTATTTTCATCTCCATTTATTAAAGTTCTAAACTGACCATAGGTTACTTTAGATGGAGAACTTCCTGTTACTAGATTATTATAAGGAGCAGACCCTGAACCTTCTGTTTCTCCATATGCAATTGCAAATTGTACTTCAGCATCACTACGGAGTGAACCTGTTTGAAAAACATCTAAATATGTGTTAAATGAAGATGTGGCTGAAGATGTAAAGAATTGGTTTAAGGTAGGTGTTTGACCTGTCCATAGAGTAGAAGTAATCGAATCTGCACTTACTACAAAATCACTAGCGTTTAAACTTACAAAGCTCATATTATGATGTTATTTTTGTTATGTTAAGTGGGATTGTTAATCTTGCTCCTGAATCTCTACCTGTTACTGTTAAAATAGTATTTAAAGTATTTGATGTTCCAAATAATGTATTAACTGTGGTTGCAGTTAAATTAATTGTAGTACCAATTACTGTTCTAGATACATTTGTACCTACAGTAGTTGTTGCGTTTAGATTAGCAGCTGTAGCTGTATTTACACCTACTCCTTCAAAATTAGATAAAGTTCTTGAATCTCCGATTGTGGCTGTGTATCCACTTGCTTCGAATGTTGAATCTGTACCTAAATAATTTAATGATTGTGGTGTAATAGATAATGAAGCACCTTGTTTTAGAGTAATAGTTGTATATCCTAACTCTAATACAGGTAGTTTAGCTGTTCCTCTAGGTAGAGTTAACAACTTATATTTCATTGTTTGTGTTTCATCAGGGAATGCTTCAAGAATAGGCATATTTTCTATTGCCTCTCCATAAAAAGCAGAACCAGATGGGTGGTTTGGATTATACAAGGTATAATCAATTTCGTCATCCGCTAAAGAGAATTGTGTAATTCTAAATGAGCCATCATTTCGTGCTAACAGTTCTCGCCCTTTTTTAGTAAGGATGGCATCAACAGTAACTGTATTATTATTTAAATATCCCATGGTTTATTTTCGTTGTATATAAATATAGTGTTTTTTAGATTTTATGATATTAAATTCTGTGATTTAAGTTCTTTTACAATATTACCTGCTTTATCTTGTAAAGATTTAGGTATATCGGCAGGTAGTACAATTCCTGAAGAAGTTCTACCTGGTTGTTTTGCAAAATCAAGTACAATATTTGTTTCATCTTGCACTTTTTTTAGTATAACAAACCTTTTTATTTGTTTAGCATCTTCAGGTAAAGTTGCTCCTGGAAAATCTTCACAGGCTCTAGCTGGGATGTCTTTGTCAAACTCAATTGCTAAACGGTTTGTATTTGTTACTTCGTCTCTTGGTATAACGTTTACACGTTTTACTTGACGTTCAAATTCTTTAGGAAATATTCCACTTCCTGTTCCTGGTTCGCCTGCACCTACATCTACAAACCTAAATAAATCTCCTTTTTGAATTGAAAAAGCTTCATCTATCACACCATATGAATCTGAACCACTAATAAAGACTGATGAGGTTTGGATTATGTTTTCATACCAATAAGACATTGAAACAGAGGCAGTTAATATATTAAATGAACCTGTATTATTTCTTACAAAGAAAGCATCATTTTCAGCATTATCACCACCGTCTGTAATACTTGAAGTTAATGAAGTTACAGGGTCAGAAGGGAAATAATAGGTAAATTTAGGTTCTGAATGGTTAGCTGCCTCTTGACCTATAGTAATTGAAGCACTTATAATTTGTGGAGTTGAAAAACTGGTTTCAAACCTACCACCCATAGCAGAAGGTGAATCATTTATTATAGCTGATATTTCATTTGTGTTTTTAGGTAAGATAACAGAATTAGTTACATGATACGTAGCTTTTAATAAAGCAAAATCACCTAAATCAGTTGATGAAGATAGTATAGGTTGTGAACCATTAAAGGGATTCCAAGTTATATCGTCAAATGAAGCTGATGTGTTTTTAGGAATGTTAATTTCAAGTTCAACTTGACCCTCAACATTAATTAATAGATCATTATCCCACCAAATTGTAGATTGGTTTATAGGGGCATTTCGAGTTAATTTTATAGAAGGATAACCTCCTACATTAACTACATTACTACCACTTGTTATTTTAACCGTACCTAAATTAAAGTTTCCTATTTGGATAAAATCTCCTCCTAGACTAGTAGGTACTTCTCTTAAATCTTCTTTTGTAATATTTGATACAGATCCAGAAGTAAAATTATATATTAAGCTAGAACTTCCCGTTGGGTTTTGTAAACAAGGCAAATATCTAAAGCCACCAGCATACACAGGTTTTAACCCATCAAGGTATTTTTGGTCTGAAAATAATTGGTTATCATCTAAGGATATATTGGCTTCTTTATTAGCATTAAATATATTTTGTACCTCAAATATTGTTTCATTTTTACGAGTTAATTCAGTAACATTTGATCTTCCATCAATTAAATATTTTATATAAACATTTGATCTATCTGGGAAGAATGATCCTGTTTCTACTACTTCTTGGAAGTAAGCAAATTTAAGTGAGTTTAGATCAATTGCAGCTGTTTGACCGTATGAACTATCCCCTATAGTATAAACATTATATAATTGGGATATATTTTTACTACCTAAATAACGAGGATTAATATTACGTAATAAAGTATAGTTACTATCTTGAATGGGAGCATCTAAAAAGGGTGTATCGGCTTCTGTTATTTCTCCAAAGGATCTACTTGTAATAAACCCAATATTAACTGGTGTTATTATGTTAGAAGAATAATCTAAATCCATATATTGGGTAGATTTTCTAGCTTCTGAAATGTTATTAAGGGTTGGGTTTAATGGTATAGCAGAGTAAGATAGTGAAGAACTAAAATCAATTTTAGTATTAAAATAACTTAGTTCTGTTACTATACTTGTTGTAGGTTGAGAATAGACTGTTAATTCACTACCACTATATTCCCCCGTAAAAGGTTCTCTATTGTCTGTAAAGTTATAAACTACACCCGAAGCTGTAATTGTATTTGCAGAACTTGATGGGATTAAAACTTCACCTGTATAGGTTGTGTTTAAAGGTATTCCCATTGGGGTTGAACCTGTTATACTAACTACTTCAAAAGACCCACTATGATCTACATATGTAAATGAAGGTTCAAAACGTTGTTGTTTAGTTCTTTCTAAAATTGTAGGTTTAATTACTAAACCAGTATTAAGTTGTGTTTTAGCAGGAACAAAATCCTTTAGCATTTTAAATAAAGAACTATCAAAATAAGATAGTAATTTAACTGATTCTAAAACACTAGTTTTTTTATAATATTTTTTAAAGTAAAAATCTTTTAACTCCTCTAATTTAGGGTAAGTTAATGAACTTGAATTTGTTGGATCACCTATATAATCATCAATATCAAACCAACCCATTTGGTTTTCTATATCTCTATCTACACTATCTTGTGGTGAAATAGCAATTTGAGCTACATCTAAATCAGCAGTATAATCTATACGTGAACTACTTAAAGTGTTTTGTTGTACAGAAACGTAAGCTGAAAGTGTTGAACCTGAAATTATTTCATTATTTGTTATTCTAATTTTATTTTCATTTGGGGTAAAAGCACCTATATCAGGACCTTGAATTATATCTATTTTACTTTCCGATACAAAACTATTTGTTGTAAAATTAGTTATAATACCATAATTTACAGTTGAAGACCCCGTACCTAGAAAAGATGCTGTAGGTGCAACTGACCCAGTAACCATAGGGTGTACTGAGGTTACTTTATTATCTCCATCTGAGCCCGAAATGAAATCATAATTACCTAGAGGTAAACGGTATATTAAATCATAATATGAAGAGGTAATATTATTACCAGCATATGAGGTTGGGTTTAGTACATGTTGGTCAAATGCTGATTGGGATATGTTTGTAATCCAATATCTAAATTCTTGATATTCACCGTCAAAAATAACTCCATCAGGTGCTATAACGTTACTACTACTTGCTCCTCCTAAATAACCATGTAATTGTTGGTTGCCTGAGGTAAATGTATAATTTGACCATCCTTCATTATATGAAGCGGAGGTTGTTCCACTTATAAATAAACTTGAAGATCCCCATTGTTCTATAAATCCACTATGTCCATCATATTTACCTTGTTTTACTATAAGTTCATATTGTGCATCTGAACCTGTATCATTTAAATTCATTTTAGAAGGTCTTCTATCTAATTTTAAATTAAAAAAACTACCAGTAAAGAAAGGTAAGAAAATAGGAGATGTAGAGGTATGACCTTGTGAACCAGATAAAATAAATCTTAATTCTCCATAATGATCATAAACACCACTTGAAGTAGCAATTGATTCAGAAGGATATAAAAGTTGAATACCAAACTGAGATGATGAATCACTATTATTTACTTGAAATATAGATTGTGTATGGTGAGAAGCAGAAGGGATACTAGATGCTTTAAATCTAAATTCAATTGTGTCTGGTACTTGATCTTCAGCTAATACTCCGTTCCACCAACCTTCAATGTTGTTCCAATCGACATCCATTTCCTCCCATTTATCTCCTACCATAGGCATAATAGCAGGTAACCAAGGAACTTCAACTACACTAGAAGTATTTGTAGATAAAGCGTAAACATGGTTCTCATAAAATTGAGTAGGTTGTTGTACATTTTTTTCTATACCACCATACTCTTGTATTCTTAAAATAGTATCTTCAATACCAAAACAGTTTAAAAGTGCTCTTAAACCTCTATAGGATCCACGAGTTTTTAAAAGATAAGGTAAATTATGATATATACGTTTATATATTTCTTTATTTACATCATCATATAAAATAGGTTCGTTGGAAGCAGATATATAATTTTCTATTCTGTAAGATCCAGTTTCGGGAACTATTGATCCTGAAGGGCCTAATCCTGTAAAAGCAGAGAATAAATTATCATTTGTTTTATTTGAAGTGTATAATTTAATACCTAAAGAGCGAAGTGAATCAGCTACTAAATCTTTTGAAATACCATGATCTATCCTATTATCTGCATCTTTTAAATCTCCAATTGCTCTAGTGTAGGTCCAAATGTAGTCAAAATGTTGACCTAACATTGCTACAAGTAGCTCTAAGTTTTGGTTTTGGGGATCTTCTTTTACATATGCTGGGAGAGTGTTCCAGATATAATTTCTATTGCTTCCATCATATAACGAAGCGGATAATATTTGTCCTCCATAATAACCATTTTCTTCATCTATTGATCCATACCATTCAAGTGAAGCAGTAGCAGATATAGTTAAATTATTATAAGGTAAAGTATTATTTGATTTAGGCCAAGCTTTACTTCCAGATTCAAAGTATAGGTAATATTCATAGTTATCAAACTGCTCAATTAATATATCTATATTTTCTTGAATTGTGGCTTTAGAAGCTGAAATAGCAGATTGGTCTGTTAAAGGATCAAGAGCATTTAATTGGTTTAAATCACTTTGATAATTTTGTACTTGAGTTAATTTATATTTAAAGTTTTCTAACCTTTCATATGCAGAAGAAAAATGTACAAAATTAGTATAGTTAGTATGGTTAATATTAATACTAACACTTTTTTCTTCTAATATGGATTTTACTTGTTGATACGAAGAAGTTAATTCTGTATCTAATATTTCATTTAAATTAAAATAAGTAGTAGGTACATTAGTTGTACTGTTTAATTCAATATTAGTATTTGGACCTCTTAAATATTCAGATTCTTCTTCTTCTTCAGCTTCAAATTCAATATTAACATTAAAGGCATAAGGATCAGATACTTGTTCTACAATCCATAAAGTATCTTTTATATTATAATTTGATGGTAGAGGTTCATATAGTTTAATAAAAATACCAGGTTCAGAAGTATTATTAGTATCTAATAAACTATTAACTCCAATTACTGTTTCGTTATTTCCAAAGTTAAGAAGGAAATCAGAATAAAAACTCTTTGAATTTTTAGAAGTAAGATAATTTAAATAAGAAGTACTTACAGCATTATAAGATAAATCATTTGTAACAATTTTAATCTCTGTTCTGTCTGAAGATATTTCTTTAATGTAATATCTAGTACTTGGATTACTTAAAAATATAGGTCTATAAAAATAATATACAGTATTGTATTTTCCTATATCAAATCCTGAATTTTTAGTGTCTTGAGAAGGATCTAGATATACTGTATCAAATAAATTTGAATCTTCAACTGTGTTTTGGATTCTATAATTCTTAAAATCATAGTTTATTGCTAATAATTGATTGGTAGCAGAATAAATTTGATATTCTACTATATCCTGTTCAGCACCAAATTCACGATTGATAGAAAACTCATTTAACAAGTTAACATCCTGTGTGGTATAGTCCTGTGAAATATAAGGATCTAATGGGTTGTATACAACACTCGTTTTTTCCATACTATATTGTAGTACTTAAGTTTACAATTTCTTGTTGTGAAGTTATTAGTTGAGTTCTTAAATCATTAATTTCATCAAGTAAAGCTTGAATCTCTTCTGATTGTCCAACTACACCTACATATCCTGCACTTCTGTTTATTAATTCTTCATGAGAACCAAAACTGCCTTTTTGTGGTATTTCAAAAAATAAACGATCATATTCAGCAAAAAATTCAGCAACAGTTATAGGGTCTTCAATAACTACTTCTTGTTCATTTTGAACTAATTGTTTAAATTCTATGTCTACAACATTAGGGTAGGATACTTTTCCAAATACCTGTTTGTTAAGCTTTGCTTCTTGTTTAGCCATTATCTAATTATTTTAAAATAATTACCTTTATCCTCAATTACTAGAGTTTCATCTCCAATAATAGTCTTAATCATTAATTGGTAGTATCTTTCGGGTTCTAACCCATCCATATAAACCGTAAAGTAATTACTCCCACTATCAGCACTTATTTTAGTATATGAAGTATCAAAATCAACCACCATTTCATCTGTTTTAGCATCTTTTAATCCCCAATATGAAGATGTAGGTAGTGCTTTAGCATTTAAATATACTGAACTGGTTTGGAAAGTCCTAGTAGGATATTTGTCTCTTGCTTTTACTCTAAAATTATATATCCCACTGTCTTCAAATTCACTTTTTAGGTTTGTGAAAGAAACTACAACATCACTTGAAGTTACTAAAGGTAAGGGTGTAGCATGTGAACTATCATCCCATTTAAACTCAACTTCAGGTGGGTATATAGTATGAGTGTCCATAGAGAAATATTGAGTTTGAACATATGAAGATGAAAATTCAATACTTGCACTATGTTTAACAATAAATCCATCATTTACTACTGATCCACTATTCCATTCTTGGATAATATTAGTAACATCCATTGAGATATCTTTATCACTTACATAAGTAAAGTCTTGAGATGCGGATGATTTATTTGTATACCAATCCCCCCCATTTGAAGTCCAAGCTCTTGAACCAGATTCTCCTTTCCAACCCCATGAACATCCATCTTTTGTTTTAGGATTATCATTTACTCTACCAGTTCCCATATCCCATGTTCCTGAAATAGGATACGATTCTAGGGTATAATTTAATGGTGCATTTTCAGCATTTGCAAGGTATAATTTTAAGTTACTTTGGAATGCCGAACCACTTATTGTATTGTTTATAATATTGCTTATATCCGTTGATTTGAATTGAATTAAGGCACGTGTAACAGCAGGTAAGTCTCCTGCAGCTGAAGAGTTAATGTTAATTCCATTATAATTGGAAATGTCTAATATTTCATCTCTACCGGTGTTTTGAGCAGGGTATTGAGATAATATAAAAGTATCTTTTTCGGGAAATATTTTATATACTGCCATTTTTTTAGTTTGTTACTATTCGTCCTTTAATATCACTTTCTGGGTATCTTAATTCAAATATTGAAGGATCTAAAGATGGATATAAAATTCCATTTATAGTTGATCCTTTTATATCATAAGCATATTTTGAATAACCCATAGATTCTCCTACTTTATTTATAATTTGTAAAGATTTAACAGTTTGAACACCTTCTATATTATCAAGTACATTAAGAACACTATTCATTAATATAGGTTGATTAATTTGCCATTTATTAGTATTAAAATAATCTTTAAGAGCATCAATACAATTATTAATAATTAACCTATTATTAAAATTAGGTTGAATTATAACATCAAATTCAACTCCAATATTAATTACAAATGCATCTTTAATTCTAAGAGCATCAGTTAACATTCTATATTCACCTAAAAATGTTCTTAGGTTTTCTTTTAAAGCGGGATCTGCAACTACAAGATTATCTTGAGAATTATTAGATAAAAGATATAATGTTAATGCATTTGTGTCATATCTTTCTTCTTGTGAAGTTGTTTTATTATTATTTTCTTGTGTTACATATACTTTAGAAACTTTTCCGAATTTTGGAGGTAAGGATAAAGCCCTAATAGCATAATCATCTTTAGTTACTGTTCTTAATTGGGTAGGATATTGAGCTATTGATTTTCTTCTTATATCTTCATTTGTATCTCCATCTCCTCCTCCAATAGCTGGTTTTGTATTGGTAAATGCTAATGAGCTTCTAACTGTAGATTGTAAGGTTGAATCTAAATTAGATCCAAAAAATGTTACGGTACCAGAAGATAATATTGTTAGAGATTGTGCTGTAACATTAGAGGTAGCTCCTCCTCCTACAAGGTATTCTATAGTCAATGTAGTATTTGAAGGTGCTAAACCATAAGTTTTAGTATATAAAAAATTGGCTGGATCCCAAGCTGTTGTTAATTTTTCTGTTCCATAAGGTAATCCTAAACCTATATTGTCTGAATTAGGTGTTATAATTTCATCTGGGTTTGAAGAAACTCCTGGACCAAATTGTATTTCTAGTGATTGATTTGTTTTAAAACGTTTGATAAATCTACGAGGAACTTTCTTAATTTTTAAAAGATAAGGTGTAGTTTCATCATATTGGTTTAATATTGGGTCATTGGATGCTATATTAGTTACAGGGTCAAAAATTGTTTCTTGGGCTAGATAAGGTACTTCATACCATCTATTTGAATCACTATCTGTAACTTTAACTACCTCAATTATATTAGTATCTTCTACATCAATAGTAGAAAATTTTTGAGGATTAGTAAATGAAAAAGTTTTAGTTTTAAGTGTACCAGCAGTTGCCTTTGCTTTTTTCTTTAATAAATAAAAGTTAGGTTGATTATTTGAATCTATAGAGTAAACAGATATATCCGTTGGATCTGCACTTCCAGATATTGTAAAATCAACTTTATTTTCTATGTAAAAATAAACACTTGTATCATTTGAAGATTGTAATTGTGCACCTTCAGATAATATCATTGCATAATTAAAATCAGGTTGAACTAAACCCCCTTCTGTAGTTGAAGGTAAAGTTTGATAAATATCTACATCAACAGTAGATGCATTTGTTACTTGAGGAAAATAACCATTAGTATAAGCTAAAGAAAGTAAACTATCTCTTTGCTTAGCATATTCTAAAAAATTTTCTTGAATTTGGTTATCACCATAGTAAGATAAAACATCTCCTACATAGGAAGCCATTTCAATTAACATCAACCCAGCAGATGTATCTGAAAAGTCATTATAAGTTTCTGGGTAATAGACTTGAGCGAATTCAAGTAATTTTTGCTTAAATCCGTCAAAATCTTTATTTAAATATTGTATCTGTTTAGACTCCGCCATTGTTAAGATTTATTTGTATTTCGTCTTCTATATTTGTGTTAACTACAGTATATTTTAAATATATCATAATAGTTTTTGAATCAGGTTCTAATTCAATATTTAAATTTTCTACTGTAATTGTAGGAAAATATAAATCTATTCCACCATAAATTAAATTTTCAATTTCATCTACCCTTGCTTCTGTTATTTGATTAAACAATGTTCCAGGTTCACCAATTGGATCGTCTAAAGAGGGTGCTAAACCAAGTAACCCAGCTCCAAATCCAGGGTTCATTACTCTTTCTCTTTTACCTGTTAATATAAAATTTAATAGGTTAGATTTAATAGCATCTTGAGTGGTATAGGTTGAATTAATACCTGTAGGACCATTAAATGGAATAGATATTCCTACACCCGTAGATGGTTTTAAATCTAAAACGTCAATATTTTTAAATATATAAGCCATTATATTTTACCTGATTCTTTCATTTTGCCCATTAAACCTGAAAAGTCTGGTACAGCATCAATTGATACTTGGTTTATATCAGATGTTTTAGGTTGTGAGGCCATCATTTCATCTACAGAATTAACTACTTTTGTAGGTGCCCCAGGCATACCGCCTTGGAATCCTACAGCATCTTGTGATGACATTCCACCATTAAGATTTCTCCACCCTCCTTCTTCATGGGTTTGGTTTAAAACACTAGCTAAAGCACCAACTCCTTCAAATAAAGGTGCTGTTGGTTTTTTAGGTTGTTGAGGAGTACTTTCTTGAATTGTTTCTGTTAGTTCAGATAATGACTGTTTTTGAACTTTTTGTTCTACAACCGGCTTCTGAATTGTTTTATTTTTAGTGATAGGAGTACTCATAATTAATGAAAGTTCTTCTTTAATTACACCTCTTACCTCTTCTCGAATTATTTTTCTAAAAGCTTCTATTTTCATGATTATAAATATTTATATATTATTTTTTTCTTCCGCGTTTGCGTTTAACTTTAACTTTAGTTCCATCTATAGTAATACGATATTCTTCTCTAATTTCTTCTTGAGAAATACCAAATTCAACCTCTGTTTCAGTATATCTTTGTCTTAAAAGTAATCTTATCCATTTTGGTAATTCTTGTTCTACAATTGTTTCAAAATATTCTTCAAAAGGTGGTGGTGTTGTTTTAGTACCTGCAGACCTAGCTACTAAAATTTCCCAATCACTTCTTGCTTTTCCTTCTAAACCACCATACCATTGTGTTGTTTTTCTATTAATTTCATTTACTTTATCCGGGTTTGGATCTATTTCACTTAAAATCGACTCTTTTAAAGTAGCTATAAGTTCTGCCTCGGATAAATTTTCTACTCCAGGTTGACTTAAAATTGATGAAATTTGATTAGATGAAGCTCCACTTAAAATATTATATGAATTTTGAATTTTTGCTAATGATGGGTTAGATGCAATAAATTCATTTAATGGTTCTTGTATTAAAACTTGTGTATCAATTGGTCTTTGTTTAACTGAAGGGTTTGGGGTTGAAGAAGCAGGGATTGTTCCTTCAGCTGCCATTGGAATATAATCTTCATTTCCTGTTCTTATTTCCGTAGGAGTAACATCATTGTTATTTTTAAGTCCAGGTAAAGAGGCTGCCCTATTTGATTGTTCTGCTTTAAGGTTAGATATAGCTAGGGAGTTTGCCCCTGTTGTTTTTGCTAATTCAATTGCTGAATCGTCATCTATTTGGTTAGAGTCTTTATCTGGGGTGTTAATTCCCATAGTACCATCATTTGTATTACGTTTTAGCTGAAGTTTTAATTCTTGGATTATGGTTGAAATATCAGTTGAAAAAGTAAGTTCAGTAGCAACTGTTATTTTACCAGCTGAATCTAAAGCTATACCTCTTCTTCTAATTAGAGAATTACTATTTTTATCTATAGGTCTTTCTTCTTGGATTTTTAAGGTATATCCTAAATAAAATTCTGCAAAATTACCAAATCTATCTTCAGGGTCAGCGGGCTTAGGTTGTATTTTAAAGAAATTCTCTTCCGCTGCTTCAAGTAATCCTCTATTTTTATCAGTAAATTTATTATAAGTATAATACTGAAGTTGATTACCTTCAGCAAATAAATCTCTTAAATCCTGACCTCTAGCATCATCAAATACAATACCGGTTGCTCCAGAAGTTAACTTTCCATTAAATACTATGTTTCCATCTCCATCAAACCCGTAAACTGATCCTGGTAGAAACATTAGGGATCCATCCTCTAGTGTTAAAATGGTTACATTATCATCAGTAGCGTTAATTAAGTTAGTTACGGCTTGAGATTGTTGGAAGGTTTTTACTCCTTTATTTGGTGTAACTGTAAGTAATGATTGTAAAGCTGTAAAAGAATTTCTTAAAGCACCATTTAAGGAATTAGTTAATTCTTCAGGAGTATTATTACAACTATCTAATTTTTCTTGAAATTTAGCAGTTTCTTTAATGAATACTGTTAGAAATCTTTTAATTAATTCTAAACTGCTTATTAAAGCATCTACAATTTTTGCTGCTTTATCTAAAAAATCAATGGCCGTTCCAAGGGCTTGTTCAACCCATTCTAGTTTTTCTGTTATAACTTGAATAGCTCCTACAGGTATAAAGGCGGCTGGTAAGAATTTTATAACAGCTTTTACTACTTTAATTACTATCTTTAGTACCTTAAGTATAGTTGAAATTGTTTTTAAGATTTGGCTAACAGTACGTAGTAAAGCTAAAACCATAGTAATAGTTCCTTCTATAAACTTAGCAAACTTAACTATAATACCTACAAATGCTGCTAACTGATCGTAAGGTATAGCATCTACTAAAAGGTTATTTACATCTTCAATTTCTTTTTTAAATTTTTCTTCTATAAAAGAAGTTACATTTGTAAAAGGAAGAATTTTATTTTGAAGATCTTTTAAAACTCTTACCCTATCGATTACTTCTTGAGCCGAAAGACCTCCAGCTAATGCTGCTTGGACTCCTCCCGCTTCAGTAGCTACAGCTCCAAGTGTAGGTGAAGTTTGATCAACTGAATTTAGAAATACTTGAAAAGGTTCTTTAAGTTTGCCTATAAAAGGAATTGTACTTGGTAATGCATTAACATTATTTCTTAGATCTTCTACTCCTAGTTCTCTTATAGCATTATTTAACCCATTTAATTCAGTAGCTAATTCCCTTACATCTGTAGCAGAGGGATCAGATTCAAATTCAATTTTAAAAAATTCAAATCCTCTAGGAATTGGATCCTTATTAGCATCTACTTGGGTATTTCCATTTTTATCTTTTATATAAGGAGGTTCTGCAGGTGATATACTTGTTACTTCAATTTGATATCCAACCCCAAAGGCAGAATCATCAAGCCCTCCTACATCTTCAGATGTAATAGGGAAAGACCTTAAAACGTTACCTATCATTTTAGATCCTACTTTAGGGTCATCAACTTGTTTAACTATTACTTGTGATCCTTTATGAATAGGAGCTTGTATATCTCCTCCAGGTTGATCTGATGTTATTACTACAGCTATATTTCCTATTTGAAAGGGGATTAAGACAGGGGCATCTGGGTCTAAAGGATCAGGGATACCAAAAACTCCTTCTGCATTTTGATTTCCTTGTATAAATTGAAATTTTTTAAATAGGTTTAATAAATCCCCTACTTTACCTTCAAACTTAGCTATTCCATCAGCAACTTTACTTCCTGGAGGGAAGGCTTGTGTGGCAAGAAATTGGAGTGGACTACATACATTATATGTATTAAATACTTTAATTGTGGATGTTATAGGGACAATTCCGGGGTTGTTTCTAATATTTTTAATCCCTTTTATAAATTGTTGTCTTTCTTGTGAATCTGAAAAATTAACAAAGGTTGTTGCAGTTTTTCCTTTACCATAAATGATCTCTGTAGTAGTACGTTTAAGTCCTTTTATAAACTTAGTAGTAGAATCATCTGCTTTGTTAACTGATTTTTTTAGTCCGTTAGGCATTACTTGGTAAAATTAGTTTTTGATAATATGTCTGATAACCCATCGTTTAGACCCTTAAATGCTTTTTCCATACCAACTGCTGCTGTTACTACTGATGTTATTTGTGTATTGTTACTATCAACTGCCTCTTTCATATCCCTTACTACTAGTTCTGTCATAATAATACAAAATTCATTTAATAGATTTGCTAATTCATCTCCTTTTACTAAGGGGTGTGAAGCATCTAAACCTAACCTAATTTCAGGTGAATTTATAATACACATACCATTACTATCCAAATTAATAGTTCCACTAGATGATATACCTACTGCTTTTTTTCCTATAATAAACGTTGAATCTTCCTTTGAATTAATTAAAACTCTACCTGAATCTATAATTATTTGGTTACCTCTATAAGGAAATTCAGGTTGATATGGGGTAATCTTTTTAGTAGGTGTTTTTTCTTTTACTTTGGCTTGGCTAGTTGCTTTAGTAGCTTCTGCTTCATTAATAGGAACATCAGAGGACTCTAATTCAGGCACTTCTATTTCAGGAACATCTACTGTTAAGTTTTTTGTTTTTGCTAAAGCTTTTTTTCTTTTTCTTGATCCAAATAAGGCATATGTCATTCCCTCAGGCACACCTAAAGATTGTTGATAAAAATCAACTAATTGGTTAAATATGTCAAATATAATATCAATCATTAGATCCTGTATTTTCTGTTGGTTCTTTTGGTTCTACATTTACTATATCAGAAACACTACCTGTAGAATCTGCTTCTTTTGCACTTATAGTAGGACCATTTAATGGTATTTCTTGCAATATTTTCGTAGTACTAGCAATAGGTGTAGCATCTACACCAAAAGATGCGAAATTTGTTGAAGCTAATGCAACTGGTATGGTTTGTCCTGAAGTGAGATAAATTGATGAATCGTCAGTTTGAATGTCTTCATATATAGGAAACCAATTATTGAAAGCATCTTCTACACCTTGTCCGTTTCTTAATATAGTAATAGGTTTTCCATCTGAACCTTCTTGACTCCATGGACTTTGAGTATTACTACCTGATACTCTAGCTGTAGATGAAAATCTTAATGAATTTCCAAAACGCCCTTCCATTAAAACATCACCTTCTACAGGATATAAATTACGTATTGTAGATTTTTCTACAAAAGTTTTACCAGGTAGGGGTTCTGTTATTACTTGTTCTTCTGTGTTTTGAATACCTTCTGCTACAGTTTCTGTATTAATATTATTTTTAGTATCTGAAGCTGAGCTATTAATTGAAGGTAACATATTTAGGTGACTTCTATTCCAAACGGTAGTTGTTGAATAAAAATATTGGATAGAATCACTATCTCCAGATTGGAGTGATTTTGGAGAAGGGCCTGAATGTATTAAGACAATCTCATGTAATGCAGGGATTTTTTTTATATTATTATCTAAAGGAATAGCTATACTACCTTGTGGGAAAGTAGTTCCGGGGTTATTAGATGAACGGTTTAAAGTTTCAAATTTAATACACCCAATATTAGCCCAACCACCTGAGGTTTGGAATATAGATTGTCCTTCACCCGATGGTTCTATATTAACATCAATAACCCTAGCAAAAAATGATTTACTACTATCTAAATTTGATAGTAAAGGGGTTTTTGAGGCAATAGCAGAGTTCCCTAAAGTAGGAAAATTTTTACTCATTAGCTATTTGTTCTATTTTTACTTCTTCTACTTTTTGATCTAATTCTTGGAGAGAGCTAAATAACATTTCTTTATCTTCATCTGAAAGAATTTCATCGGTATCAGCCATTTTACTATTCATAGCACGTTGGACAATACCAGCCATTTTAATTAGAGCATCATCATTTTTAATAGCCAACTCCATATATTCTTTAATTAATGGAACAATCATTGTTGCTTCACCAGGGGAAGTAATTAAGGGTTTTAATCCTTCTATTAAAGAACGAAGTTGAACCTCTTTGTCTTTTTGGTTTACGTGTATTTCTTTTAGGAGATCAGAGAAACTTTTCTTCCCAAATAACGTTACTTGTTGAAAATCCATAAGCTGTGCTTTGGATATAAATATAGATATATTAGAAGTTTAATACCTCATACTAACATACCCATGTTCAACATATTGGACCATTAGTTTTTTATATATCTTCCTCATTTTTTTTATTACTTTAGTAATTTGTGGAGTAGCTTGATCTGTCATTTCCCTTATATAGATGTATATAGCTTTTTTATTAAATAATTCTATATTTTCTCTTTTACGAAATAATTCTATTATAGCGTCAGCTGTTTTAGCATCTTCTTCTTTTGGGAAATGAGAAAATAAATGTAAATCCATATATTTAATTAAAAATTCTATAAATTCAGTTGCTTCATCTTTATTTTTATCAAGAAACTTTGAATTGTTAACTAGGTCAATTGTTATTGATTGGTCTTTATCAATTGCATCTACTTCGGCTCTTTGTTTTAGTTTTTTATAATTGTTGTTATTATAAAGAATTAAATAGCGTTTTGCTATAGTACCAAAATATGAAAAAGCCTTACCTTTTTCTTGCTTATATAAGTGAAGTTTCTCTAAAAGAAAAGCAGTTACTTCATGTTGCAACTCACCTATGGTATCTACTTCTGTATAGTAGAATTTGAATGTGTGAATAATATTTTCTGTTAACTTATGAAAACCATACCATATACGTTCATTATATATTTTATTACGTTTATCTTGGTCTTTAGTATTCAAATACTCTATAATAGCTTCTTCAGTATCAGCAGTAAAGTATTGGTTTTTAGTTTTAGGTCTTCTTTGTCTTAAAGTACCTTTTTTTGTATATTGGGGTCCTTCATCTTTTTGAGGTACAGCTAGAATTTTACCCTCAAGAGATTCGTCTAATGGTGCAATCATTTATTTGTTAATATTGTACTCGTTTATAAGCTCTTGAATCTCTTTTATGCCTTTAAAAAACCACCCTATTTCATCATCTGATTCAAATATTTGTTTTGAATCAATTTCTTTAATTTTACGATCTGATTCGGACATTATAGTAGATATAGTTTCTATATAAGTGTCCCTTTTAACTATTGCATCTTCTAGTTTTTCATTTTTTTTCATCAAATTCCAAATAATATAGGAAATTGTTCCGAAAATAAGAAGGCCAACATTAATTAAAATCAAATTGTAAGTTTGGATAATTTCTAACATTTAGAGATTCTTTACTAAATTCATTAAATTGTCATTATTAGAACCTATTTTATCTAAGTTATTATTAACTCGATCTTGCTTTGTTTGTTTTGGTTTTGGTTGATTACTGAAAGTATCTAACCATTCCCTTTCAAATTCAATCCTAGCAGCCATAAGGTCTGCTTGGTGTAGAATAAAAGGGAGTGAAGTACGTGGTTTAGTTTCGGGCATATATCCTTTAAGATAAGGTTGGTTTGCCTCATCATATAAACCATCGTGTGTTTTAATAGCAATCCATTCGTTTGTAGTTAATTGGATTCCTGCTTGTTGTAATAAGAATAAACCTCTGTCTGGGACAGTCATATATTCATTTGATGTATTGAAGGTGTACATCTCACCTAAATTTTTCTTCCTCCATTCATCCTTAGATGGAAAAACAGAAGTATGTTCTAAAGAACCAATT
>Ga0209535_1000511_pt1 | contig 27678 bp, 38 predicted proteins | sample LinPmetageLP28_FD_184041 | JGI IMG/M metagenome (GOLD analysis project Ga0209535, IMG submission 184041) | Marine viral communities from the Pacific Ocean - LP-28 (SPAdes) (version 2) | ecosystem: Environmental > Aquatic > Marine > Oceanic | place: Pacific Ocean | collected 2009-08-22
CCTTTGTTCTACAAGTCCTCTCGTAGAACCTTTTGGCATCACGATAATTTTTTACTGCTTCTGCTTTTGCATTAGCAATAACTTCAGGGCTATATCCTTCCATCTTTTTTTACCTTATCTATTATTCTAACTAATAAGTTTATTAAAACTTTAGCATTAAATTCTTTATGAGAAGTATGATCGTGACAGTTTCTACAAAGAGGAGCGAGATTAAATTCAGTATCTTTACAATGATGCTTGTCTCCCCCAGCACCCCTACCCTTGACGTGATGAATATCGGTGGCAAAGTTTCCACACATAATACAATCAACATCTTCAGGAGTTTTGTACCCCCAATAACCCATAAAAAATTTCGTATGGTTCTTCAAAAAATTACTCCCATCTGTTTCCTCCATTACCCAATCCTTAAATTTACTCATTTTTTACTCAACTGATCGCCTATGGCATACACCATTAAAGCTATTAGTATTAAAACTAACAACTCTAATGATGCTAAGATTACCATAATCATTAAAAAGGAATGTCCTTAGAGTCTAAGTCATTGACTGTAGGTTCTTCGATTACTGTTTCAGTAGGTTTTCTATAAGCCTCTTGTATTCTTACAGAGAGACTACCCTTATCACCTTTCCAAAGAGCAATACTGTATGCCTGTCCTCTTTTAAGAACTATATCTTCTTGTAAGACATCATCAGGATAACAAATTGTTTTATTCTGATAGTCAGGCTTTGAGTCTCCTTCCTCTTTATACTCATTCTTAAATAGAGTAGCTTTAATTAATACTTCGCTCATATACTATGCTCCTTCTTTTCTTGTTTTGGTTTACTGGCAACAGGATTTTCATTTTCTGAATCTTCTGCTTCGCCAACTTCAAGTAAAAATAATTTCATTATTAAATACTTGTATGCGTATGTTGTAGCCTTACCGACTCCCTTATCAGAATTATCAACCCCATACCCATAGTAGTCACCAACTGTCATTTTCTCGTTGGTATCTACATCTATGACATCACAATTCATTTTTACTGTAGTTAAATTACCCTCTTTTGTGTGATCCATAACTTTAGGAATGAGAAGTAATTTATGTTTAGCTAATTGTTCACGAACAACATCATTAACATCATTCCAATTAGTGACTTTATATTGAATACCTTTTGGTTTTGTCTGTGATACAGATTTAACCTCATGTGTGATATCGAATATCTTTCTATATATCGTCATTTTTTTTTCGCCTTTCTTGTTAGTTCACTAACCTTTTTATCGAGATCATAAGCCTCTCGTAAAACTTTAAAATATTTCCAACCCTTATTAAGATCTGATTTAGAAAAATGACGTATTTCAAAATCATCTGTCTCTTTTCCAAACCTTGCAAGAATACCTTTGTTGATTGATATCTGATCCTGTTCCTCGATCATAAATCTATAAGCGGACATTTGTACGAGGTGATCGTCATACACTTGCTTACTTGTTTTAAAGTCAATGATTGTATCTCCATTAACAACTAGATCCGCAGTTCCACCATACTCGTATGCACGACAACAAAAACTTTTTTCAGTAAAAGTGACATCATAATCTTGCTCACTCCACCAATCTTTAAATTTATTAAAACATTCTTGCACAACTGGATCTTCAGGTAGTTCGTAAAACTCACCTTTAATATGTAGTTCAGCTAATTCATGTAGTGCAGTACCTATGTCACCAGCTTTATTAAGTTCTGCATGATATGATTTACCTTCAAGACCTAATTTATTACTCCATATAATGAGTCCTGTTGAATTTTTAAATCGTCCTAATATCTGTGTGACACTAGGAACTTTGTTTCCGTTTACTTTATAGCTAATTTTAGACAATCGCTTTCCTTTCTAGTTATGACGAGTAATCAGTAGTGCTGTGTATGTGATACCAGAGCAATCTCTTTTGTAGATTTGTTTTCAACGGAGATTTGAGATTTTCTCTACAGCTTTGTTGAAGCTTCTGCTCTTTCAAAGCAAGTTCTTTTCTTTTCTCAGAACTTAGGAGGAATTGATTTAGATCAAGAACTTTATTACTCGCCATATCAGAGACAATAAAGATATATTCGTACAAATCAAGCTATATTCGTAAAAATGCGAATATTTGTTTATTTATATAGAATTTTCGATTTTATAAATGTTTGCGTGTTTTAAATAATGAATACTAATAATAGGATAACATATAGTGTACCTAGTTTTCACAATACTATTTGTATGAACATTAAAAAGTTCAACACTTGTCTTAGTTTCTTTTATAACTGTTCCTAAATAATTTTCTTTTGCTGTTTTAATATAACAATAACTACCTACAACTTTTGTATTTTCACATGACAATTTTGAATTATAAAAAAATATAATCTCTTGATGTTTTGAGTAAATAGCAAAAAATTTAGTGTCAGCAATTTCATTATCAGCTATACAGATATCAGTTTCATCTTCCTCTCTCATGCGAACACCACCACTCTCTGATACATAAGCCACAATGGGATATTTAAAAGTAGAGTCATCTAATATTTTTGCAACAGGAACGTCTAAGCCTTGTGCATATTTTTCAGCATGATACATAGATAATTTTTTTGTTCCTGATAAATGTGCAGACACAGTAGATTTATCTACACCTGATAATCTTGATAATTGTATGCCCATACTTTTAGTCAAACCTTTTTGTTGGGCAAATCGTTTTAAATTTGCGTTCATTATTTTCCATTAAACTATTGCGTTTTTGTGTCAATAACTTTATTAGTTTGCATTAATGCGAATATTTGCGTATTTTGTGAGACATGGAAAATTGTCAAGATTTTCTTTATGAAAGCGATACTGTTGAACATAGAGAACTTAGATTTTTATTCTGCGTCTTGGATTTTTGGGAAATAAACCTGAAAATTTGTAAGGAAAATAATATTGAATTTCCCAATATGGAAAGTATCATTTGGGAAAGTACCTTGAGGGAGTTTGGTTATTTTGACGACAAATCACAATGTTTGCCCAACCTGTCAGAGATCATTAATCTCCACAGATTACATTCCTACCGCAAAAGAAATAAAGATAATGAAGTTTATTATCGAATACCAAAAGATAGAGAAGAAATCACCCTCTTACAGGGAGATAGCAGTCCATGTTAAACTTAAAGGAACTAACTCTATTAATACCTACCTGTATCGCCTTAAAAGAAAAGGATATGTTGATTTCATTCCAGCACACAAAAGATCAGTACAAGTTATTAAGGAGATATAAAAATGATTGATAAGCTTCCAGCTATGTATTTGTTTACAAACGACTACATTACAGGAACAAGAACTCTATCACTAGCTGAAAGAGGAATATATATAGACCTATTATGTTTTGCACAAAGTAATCATGGTAAGGGATTACCTAATGATGTTAGAGAACTAGCTAAAATGGTTTTACCATTCGAACTTAACCCTGAAACAAATGAAGAAAATATGGCTTCACTTGTAAAAGTATTAAATGCTAAATTTTATTTAGAGAACAACAGATACTTTAATAAGAGACAACATCTTGAATACGTTAAAGGATTAGAACTATCTAATACTCGTAGCCAAGCTAGAAAAAAAACAAAAGAAAAATTTGATACTGTTTTGTCAAATCAAAAAGCAATCAACGTAGATAAAGATAAAGATGAAGATAAAGATAAAGAGGATAATACTAATATACTAGCACTAGAAACCCTGTGGAAAGGATTATCAGCTAAAATGAGGCAAAGATCATCAAAACCTAAATCTTTTTCCAAGTTTAAGGCTCTTACAGAGCAAAAACAAAGCTTAGTAATACAAACATACCCTGAATATTGTGGTCAACAAGGCGACTACGCAGTAGCTTTAGAAAGATTTATTGACAACGAAAAATATAATGAAGTCCAAACCCCTGAGTCTAGGAAAGATGAAGAAGCAAGGCATGAATTAAATATGCTTAGGACAAGGTGGGAAATGTCAAAAAAATTAGGTCGTCCAGTTTATAATATGAGCATACAAGACTTTAACAAAGCAGAGGAATTATTTGGCAAAGAAAAAGAAAAAGCAGAAGAAATCCAAGCCTAGTCCTGAGTCCACAGAGGTTAAGGATTTAGGTGGTCAGGAAATAATCAGGATTGAAGATAAATTGTTTCGACTACCTGATTATAAAGAGTTAAAAATGGGCTTAAAACATATTTACGGAGTCTATAATACTAATTTACAGAAATATTATGCTCGTAATTTACTGTGTCCACAGGATCATAAGGTAAATACCCTTCGCTTTTTAGCTGGTGAAAAGCTGGAGGCTCTTGCTGTTTACAGTTCCAAACAAAAATCTATTACTTTTAATTGGGATAAACTTGATAATATAGTTGTTGGAGGGATAGAGTTGTTTGTTGGGAACGGATATGATGCTGAACAAGAGTTTAATGAAGCTATGAAGTCCACTAAAACACACCAATCTTTACTGTGGGATTTAATCGTTAATGATATTCCAGTTGGTAGAGGTAAAAAATTTCAAAATTTAATTGAGGCTCTTGATTATTTAAGGGATCACTTTAAGATGTCTTAGTGCGTCTTTATTCGCTTTCAGACGCACACTATCGTTTTTTAATACTGTTAGTATCGTTTTTTAATACTGTCAGTATTGTTTTTTAATACTGTAATCTAAACGTTCAATCAATGTTCAATTTAGGAAATTACTCCTAAATGTTAATGTTTTTTCATGCTCAAAAAGTCCGTAAAAAATATATGGAAAAACAATATTTACGACTTTATGTTGCGATCATCACAAGAGCAATTTTAGATAATTCTTTTAGAACGTCACCTAATTACAATAATTCAGATATAATTATTTGCGAAAGAGCTAGAAAATGGTTTTTTAGCCATGATTTTGAATATATTTGCTCAATAATTGATATAGAACCTAGTGTGGTCAGGAAGATTAACAATGAGTTTAAAAAAACCCAAAAAAAATTTGCACAAAACGAAGCTTTCAAAATCATCTTTGAAGTTATCAGAAGAAATATTGAATAAAAAATTAATTTGCAGACTGTATCTGCACACAGACGAAGATAATAATAATAATGTAGTGGTGATGTATAGTAATTTTGATGATGAAGCTGAGTCAAAACTATTTATTGAAAATTTTAAGAACGACCATGATGAATATCAAGAAATTGATGAGGGAAATTTAGGGGAGAAGTGGACAATCCATTAGGCAACCCAAGAATATCGGATTGCCTAAAATTATAAGGAGAGAAAACTACTCGAAAAAGTATTTTGCTTTTTTTCTGTTCCTGTAATTATGAACAGTAATAATACTCTTGATGTTTTCTTCTATAGTATAAGCATTTTTCCATTGGTGAGGAAACTTTTTATAATTTCCTATGAAGCTATAGATATCAAAACTATCTTCTCTTTTTAGTTTTAATAAGCCTCTTAGAAAACTTTGCCTATTCCATACGTCTTTATCTATTGATGAGTTTTTCAATAGCATTATTAGACCTGATGCTTGTTCTTCAACATTATCAGGTATAACAAGATTACCATTTTTAAAATCAAAAGTGCTGGTTCTTGCCTCAGTATTACCAATAGACAAATACATACAAATTTCGATTACTGTAGAATGAGAAACACCTAAAGAATATATTGATAAATATTTTTTATAGTGTTCTGCGTTTTTAGAGTAAATTGTGTAAGCTTCTGCAATATCTAATGCGTTCCAGTTATTTTGAACTGAATTAATATCTCTTACTAAGCTTAACAATTTATGTTTTTCGACATTGAATACCGAATAACGAACTGGTACTTCTAAAGTTTTACAACATTCCAGTCTATGTTGTCCGTCAATGACCTGTTTATATTGGTCAACGACTATTGGATTGATTAGACCATACGTTTTAATACTGTCTAACATTCTGTTTACTTTGTTAGATCTTATGGTTCTGTTCCCTTTGAAGAAAATAAATTCTTCGTAGTTTTCAGACGTATAGATCTGATCTTGTAAATAATGAGTCATAGAGACTCCTCTCTAGTATCTAAATGATACTCAACCACCTGTAAAGGTAGTTGACTAGCATTTAATGATGATCTGTTTCTGTAAAAGTTACAGTAACTTCTATGTCACCATAAAGTCTATGTGCGTCCTGAAACTCCTCTAGTATTCTGTCAAGACTTTTAAACATTAGACATTGATCTACTTCGATCTTTTGTTGTCGAGGTAAATGCTTATCTTTTTTTCGATTGTATTCTGTGTCGTTAATAATGATAGTATATTTGTCGATATGCATGATATCTCCGTTCTTCTTGGTATAAACCAAGAAAAAAACCCTTTTTAAGAGTCATACAGACACTTTTAAGATGTTTGATGAACTCTAAGTCAGGGCTTTTTTATTAGTTTATTGATCTAATCTTTGACTTGCTCTTTTATAGATTTCTATTTGAGATTTTTGTAAGTCAATTCCGTATTTATGTTGGTATTCGTCAACAATAAAATCTTTTGCTTCATCTTCGTCAGCAAAATGTATCTGATCTATTTCAGGATCAGAATATTTTATTTTGATACCATTAATGATTGCACAATATAAAGTCATTACCAAATATTTCTCCTTTGTGATGTAGGTAGTTTTGACAGAATTTAACTGCTTGGCACTACCTGAGCCATGCCTGAATATTTAATTAATAAATATTCAAGAAAGCCCATGAACAGGCTTTCTAAAATATTTAAGGGTGTGTTTCTTCAAGGCGGTTTGATAAATCATCAATCCAAGGAAGATTAGTAGTCCAGTCAGATAGATCCTCGCAACTATGCTCGTCATACTGCTTGATGTATCTGCACCAACCTTTTTCATTAAAAACGATATATGCTTCATTGTAAATATCTTCGACAAAATCAACAGTTTCTTTTATCTTGTCGGTATATTTCCAATTATCGTAATCGTAATAATCATCTTCATTGGGGAATAAATTTTCTCCACCTTGTTGAACTAACCATTTAAGGTTTCTCTTTTTAGCTTCCTGTAAAAGAAGTCTAAGTACGTTTGCTTTTCTTGCCATTATTTTCTATCCCTCGACAATCTCCATATTGCGTTAGTGTGGGCATGACAAAAAGAAAGTAAATGCCATACTGCAATATCGTATTGCTTCTCTGCGGTCTTACAAAAATTAAAAGTTATGTCCTGACCTTCGTAATCAGGTTCGGTCTGTGCTTCTTTATGTAAGATAAAAGTTTCGTGATCCTGATTATTCTCAGGGTTGCCATTAAAGACAATCGCTTCATCTCGTGATGAAAAAGCGACTTTTGTTTCGTCAATAATAACAGATCCGCCTAAGATATCTTTAATGTAATCGTATTCGTCTAAAACCTTCGACCATTCTTCATCAGTAAAAGATTTTCTTTGATGCCAGTAATTAGTGTAGCCCATTATTTATCTCCTTCTTGGTCTATCCATAATTTTGCGTGTTCGATTGTAATAAATTCTTCTGCAACTAGATCAGTTCTATCAGGCGTCCACACTACAAAATGATTTATTTCTTCGTAGCCTTCTGAACAGTCAAAAACATAATCTATCCAAAAAGATTTATATTGGATCTGTTCCATTATTTATCTCCTTCGTCTTTGAGTCTCTTATACAATTTATAAGAGACATAAAAAAATACTGTGAGCAAAATGATATCTGCTCCGTCTAAGCCTTGTAATAACATTAAGCGACTTCCTTAAAATAATCGTAATTAGTGTCGTCAATGTCGGTTATCATTACAGTCTTAGGTAAGAACCTAGTCTGTGCGATAAAACCAGTAAGCTTAAGACCTTTCTTAATTTTAAAGATCCAGTCTTTTCTCTCTGATTTTTTAATCGTAGTAACTATCTGATCTTGATAAATAGTAGTCACTAAATTTAGCTGGTATGCTGTTTCAATATCAGCAATTTGTATTTGTACTTTTTGCATTAATTGTCTCCTTGTTGATTGATAACTGTTTCGATCTTTAAGATCTCATCAGGTAAGATTGAATATCTTACTACAGTTATTGAATGGGCTTTCCTTGCTAATTATCTAAACTTTGGGAAGTCTGCTCATCACAAACCTAGCAAGGCATATAAGTTCTGTATGTTTTAAAGTCTGAGGAACTTAGCAAGTTAGACTGTCTGAATTTATTTATAAGCAAATCTCCATATTTAATTATTGGGATATATTCGCATGATTACGAACAAATGCAAACATTTAATAACATATTAGTAAACTTTATTTATTGTGATCCTGTAATTTTCGGGGAAAGAAAGAAAAAGAAAACTATGTGAATTTTAATCAACTTACATAGAAAGAATAAGAACTTATATAGAAAGAGATATAGAGTAAGACAGTAGCTCCTGTTGTACTGGAACTGCCTCTGATTTAATTGTGCTGGAAACAATGGCATTACCAACAGATACATTCGACACATACAACATATTACAAAACATTCCGCAAAGGTCTTAAAGCAACTAATTATTAGACAAACCAGCAACGACAACTGCAAGAACCTACCATATATCTACCACAACATAGCAAAACATAACAAAGACAACAAAGAACACAGAACCAACAAGACGGAATTATACAAAAGAACACCCCCCAGCAACCCTGCTGTATATACATAGGGAGTGATTACAACACAGAACAAATATCTCTAAAGCCATGCATGATTTTAAACTAACAAAGAAAGCAGTACCTAATGGTCGCTTGTATTCTTCTAACGAAATACTATCATGGACACATGAACAATCTTTTAAAAACAAAAGATGTCTGTACTGTGATGAATTTGGATCTTTCGCAGTAGTGCCGAAAGACGCATATATGCAATACTATTTTTTATGTGGAGATCATTATTCAAATGAAAACAAAAAAAAAGAAATCTAAGAATATAATTAATCCTTTTGCAATATTTGTAAAAGAAATGAACGATAAAACTCCTGTTACTCCCAATTCAGGCAAGGGAATTGTAACAGACGAAACTGTAGCAAGAATACAGGATATATATAAGGGGGAAAAGAAAGGTGACGCATGACCACCATTACTATTCCTTATAAGCCTAGAGAATTACAACAACAGATCCATAAGAACTTAGTTAGATTTAATGTTCTTGTTTGTCATAGACGATTTGGAAAGACAGTCTTGACAGTAAACGAATTGATTAAGAAGTGCCTACAATGTCCATTACCGAGACCTCGTTATTATTACATAGCACCTACTTACTCAATGGCAAAAAGAATAGCTTGGGACTACCTTAAATATTATACCTCTGTTTTACCCAATATGGACTACCACGAGACGGAATTAAGAGCAGAACTACCCAATGGGGGTAGGATTCAATTATTGGGCTGTGAGCGTCCCCAAACGCTAAAAGGACTCTATATAGATGGGGTAGTCTTAGATGAGGTAGCCCAGATGCCACCGAAGATGTGGACTGAAGTCATTAGACCTGCTCTATCAGACAGAGAAGGATTTATGATTGCGATTGGTACTCCTCAAGGTCATAATTCCTTCTTTGATTTATACAATCATGGACTCCATAATGACAAATGGTATGCCACAAAATTTAAAGCAAGTGAGACTAAAGTCGTTAAAGAAGAAGAATTAGCTGAAGCTAAATCAATGATGCCTCCTGAGATATATGAGTCAGAATATGAATGTAGTTTTGAGAGTTCAGCAATAGGTGCAATCTATTCGCAAGGACTAAATAAAGCAGATGATGATGATAGAGTAACTTCTATACCTTATGATGAAACTTTAAAGGTATCTACCTTTTGGGATTTAGGTATGGCTGATAAAACCGCTATATGGTTCTGTCAACAAAAAGGAACTGCTATACACTTAATAGATTACTTTGAAGATAGTGGTGAGTCACTAGAATATTATGCCAGAGTTCTTGACGATAAGGGGTATGTATATGATACACATTACTTACCGCATGATGCTAATGTCCGAGAGATAGGAACTGGTAAATCAAGAGTAGAAATAGCACAGAGTTTAGGTCTATCGACAAGCATAGTACCTAAGATGAGTGTTGAAGATGGAATTAATGCAGTTAGAATGACACTATCAAGGTGTTGGTTTGACTTTGAGAACACTAAAGAAGGTTTAGATGCCCTAAGACAGTACAAATGGGCAGTAGATGATAAAGGAATTACAAAAAATAGACCACAACATGACTGGACTTCGCATAGTGCAGACGCATTTAGATACCTTTGCACAGGATTACAAGAAACGAAAGACTGGTCAACGGAAATTAAGTACCCAAAATTAGGAATAGTATAAATGAAATTAACAAAAGACAGACTTAAAGCTTTAATAGGGCAAGAGATTACAAACTCTCTTGGTTTCTATGGCGGAGAACTTTCTAGCCAACGAAAAAATGCCCTTAAATTTTACTTAGGAGAGCCTTTAGGCAACGAAGTAGAAGGTCAAAGCCAAGTTAGGTCACAAGATGTTTTAGAAGTAGTAGAAAGCATACTACCTTCTATGATGAGAGTATTTACACAAGGCGAAAGCATAGTCAGATTTGAACCTCAAGGTGCAGAAGATGTAGAATATGCAGATCAAGCTAGTGATTACATCAATCATGTGTTTATGAAAGATAACAATGGCTATTCTATTTTACATACTCTTTTTAAAGATGCATTAATAAGCAAAAATGGATTTGTAAAATACTATTGGAAAACATCTAAAGAACAAAAGCAAGAATCTTATGAAAATTTAACAGGTGCAGAGTATCAGTCTTTAATAGCTGATCCTGAAGTAGAGGTTATTGAGGTAGAAGATACTGCAACCGAACTTGATTACGATAACATAGACCAAATGGAAGAAACTTTTAATGTTAAAGTTAAAAGAGTAAAAGGTTATGGAAAGATCTGCGTAGAAAACGTAGCACCTGAGTCTATGCTTATTAGTAAAACAGCTACTAGCTTAGAAGATTCTAATTTTATTGGTCAAAGAGTTTTTAAAACAAGATCAGAACTTGTTGATATGGGCTTTGATAAGAAAAAAATTATGGAACTATCTCCTGCTGATGAAGATATTTATAATACAGAAGCAGTAACAAGAAGATCATTTGACGATCAAACAACACCGCAAGATTATCAGAATATAGATCCTATGCTTACGATTGTAGGAGTCACAGATTGTTATATGAAATGTGATTTTGATAATGATGGCATATCAGAACTAAGACACATAGTAGTTGGTGGCACAGGAGTTAATACATATCAGATATTAGAGAATGAACCGATAGAAGAAATACCTTTTGCTATGGTAACAGCAATACCAATGCCTCATAGATTTTTTGGTTTATCTATTTATGATCTTATTGGTGACGTACAAGAAATTAAAACAACACTTCTTAGACAGACACTTAATAATGCTTATTTACAAAACAACGCAAGAACAGTTGTTGTAGATGGTCAAGCAAACATTGACGATATATTAAATTCAAGAGCAGGTGGTATTGTTAGAGTTAAATCACCTAATGCAGTAACTCCGCTACAAGCACCAAACTTTATGCAAGAAGGTCTTGCTATGATTGGTAAGGTTGACGAAATAAGAGAAGCTAGATCAGGTGTATCTAAAGTACAAATGGGACTAGACTCAGAAGCTATAAATAAATCTCATACAACAGCTACAAGTGCTAACGTAATGATGAACGCATCAACACAAAGAATAGAACTATATGCTCGTAATTTTAGTGAAGGTATCAAAAGAATGTTTCAAGGTATCTTAACTCAAGTATGTAAGTATCAAGATCAAGAACGTATTATCCAATTAAGAGGAAAGTTTATTCCTATGAACCCTAGAGAATGGGTACACAGATACAATGCAACAGTTCAAATAGGACTGGGTAGTGGATCTATGGATCAGAAACTAGAAGTTTTAAGTAGAGTTCTTGCAGTACAAGAAAAACTTATTGGTGCTGGTGGTATGGGTATTGTTGATCCTCAAAAGATTTATAACACCTTAGAGAAGTATTTAGAAAATGCAGGTTACAAAGATGCAAGTCAGTTCTTTAATAATCCTGCTAATATGAAACAACCACAACAACCTAAACCTGAAAAACCTGATCCAACATTACAATTAGCACAAGCAGATTTACAAAGACAACAAATGAAAGATCAAGCAGAAATACAACTAAAACAAAAAAAATTACAACTTGACGAACAAAAATTAGCATCACAGTTATTAAAAGAAGATGATGCTACAGAAATACAAAAAGAAAAACTAGCAACACAAATATTACAACAAGGAATGAGAAAAAATGGTTAGCCCAAACAGCCCTACAAACTCACAGTCTATTATAGATAAATTTTTAACAGGTGGATTCCAAACAACAGATTCTACTAATCCTTACTTAGTACCAGTAGATCCTTATGTTCCTCCTTCGGCTGATCCTGAAGATCCTGTTCCTGATTGTAGTGTATTATTTCCTAACGAAAACAGAGTGTATGATCCTATACAAAAAGCTTGTGTGTTAGTAGAAGAAGAAGCTATAGGTGATGATAGTGATGATAAAAGCCCTCAAGAAGATCCTAATCAAGCATTATTAAGAAAAATGCGTAATGATCCTAATACAGGATTTGGTGCATCAAATATTTTAGATGATTATATAGTTCAAGGAATGGGTGATGGTACATTTTTAAAATTTGATCCTAGTGTTGGAAAACCTCCTCCTATTTTTGGTTTAGGAATATTAGATTTTTTAACAGGTGGTAATGCAAGAAGGCAAAACAAATATAATGATTCGTTAAAATTTATGGAAGAAAATGCTTATGGACAATCAGTAGGTAATGATTTGTTTAATATTTTTACACCTCAACAATATTACAGAAATGTATCAGGTAATTTATTAGATCCTAATGCTCAAAGAACACCTCAAGGTCAAAACATAACTGTTGGAGAAGCTGTTGAAGCGGCTGTAAATAATGATTATTCAAATGTTTCAAGTGGAGGTTCTCCAATAGCAGAAGATTTATCAGGTGGTTTATTATATACTTCACCTTTAACATCAGTAGATTCTAGTGGTAACAGATCAAGAAACAATGATGCTTATAGGGCTGGTATTGCTAGGAACATAGAAAGAAACAAAAAGAATTTGGGCACTAGTGGATTTTCTATGGACGTAGGTGGTACTGGTATGGCAGGATTTACTCGTGGAAGATAAAGAAATTAAAAGAAGCGACCAAGCTAAAAGAATATTACAAGATGAAATATTTATAGAAGCAGTACAAAAGATTCGATCCGATTTAAACTTAGAATGGTTAAATAGCGATCTAACAAATTCAGAACAGAGAGAAAACATTTTCGTTATGAGGAGAATGTTAGAACTTGTTGTGATGCAACTACAATCAGTCATGGAGACTGGTAAAATCATAAAAAAATAGGAGTAATTAATGGCAGAACAACCAGTAATGGAATCTGCAACAGAGACTCAAACTGAGTCTGTTGCACCAATGCCCAGTTCTCGTAGTGTGAACGAGACCGCAGAACACTTGAATAACTTACTTAATACGGAAGCCTCTAAGACTCAAGAAACTGCAAGTGAAGAATTAACAGAAGAAGTAAGCACCCCTGAAACGGATATTGACGAAACTTTTGAAGATAATGAACTAATAGATCAAGTTGAAGCTGAAGAAACAACTGATAGTAATCAGGAACTTTATGCTATTACTGTTAATGGACAGGAAGTAGAAGTCACCCTTGATGAACTTAGAAAAGGTTATTCTCGACAACAAGATTATACTCAGAAAACCGAAAAGCTATCGCAAGATAGACGTAATGTAGATGAATTAAAAAATGAATTTACAAGGCAATCTGAGGAGGCAAAAATCAAACGAGACCAATACGAGAAACAACTTCAAGTATTGTCAGAACAAATAAAAGCTAGTGAATCAAAAGTTGACTTAGATAAACTCTATGAAGAAGATCCTGCTGAATATGTGAAAGCAAAAGCAGAACAGGATAGACGCAAAGAGGCTATTGAGTTAGCTAGTAAAGAGCAAGAAAAGATCCAAGCTGAAAAACAAGAGGAGTATAATAAAACTTATGCTAACTATCTTGCACAGCAAAGAGAACTTCTTTCTCAAAAATTACCTATTTATGCTGATAAAGAAAAAGGTGCAGAGTTTGTAAAAAATTTAACTAACTTTGCGAGAGATTCTTTAGGTTATTCCGATCAGGAAATAGCACAGCTTGTAGATCACAGAGCGGTACTTATGTTAGCTAATGCCTATCGTTACGATAGATTAAAAAAAGCTAATCTTAAAAATAAAAAAGTAACCAAAGTATCTAAGGTAGTAAGTTCTTCTAGCCCTAAAGTTCAAGACGATAGTGATGTTATGAAACGTATGAAGTCTAAAAAGGCAACTCTCAAAAAAACAGGAAAAGTAAATGATGCTGTTTCTGTTTTGCAAGAGATGTTTTCTCAATAACATATAGAAAGGACTAATTAGATGGCACAACCAACTAATACATTTGACACCTATGATGGTGCAAACTCTATAAGAGAAGATTTAGCTGATGTAATCTACGCAATTTCACCAACTGAAACTCCTTTTATGAGTAATGCCGCTAAAGGCACAGCAACAAGTACACTTCACGAATGGCAAACTGATGCTTTAAAAGCAGTAGGAGTAAATGCACAAATCGAAGGTGATAACTATGATGGTGAGGCAAGAGCCGCAACCACAAAACTTAACAACAGAACGCAAATATCTAGCAAAGCAGTAACAATTTCTGGTACTGATGATGCAGTAAACAATGCAGGTATGGGTACGCAAATGGCATATCAACTTGCAAAGATGGGTAAAGAAATCAAGCGAGACATGGAACACGCTATGGTTGGTTTATCAACTGCAAAAGTAACAGGTAATGCTACAACAGCTAGAAAAGCGGCTTCTGTGGACACATGGTATGGAGGTAATCTTCCTGATGGTGGTTCAACTGCGGCTGGTAACTTCTTAGAAGTATCACTCACAACTGATCCTACAGGTGATGGTGCGGCGGCTCCTGCTGGAAACGGAACAACAAGAACATACTCAGAGGCATTATTAAAAAGTGCTTTAGCAGTATGTTTTGATAATGGTGGAGAGCCTGATACAGTTCTTATGACTGCGGCTCACAAGCAATTAGCTTCTGCATTTAATGGCGTGGCTTCAAAATATAAGGACGCCACAGATAGAGTATCTATTGGTACAACCGATATTTACGTTTCTGATTTTGGAGAAGTAGCTTTCGTTCCTGATAGATTGCAAAAAGCATCATTAGTAAACGTACTACAAATGGATATGTGGTCTATTGACTTTTTAAGACCATTCCAAACTACTGATCTTGCAAAGACTGGTGACTCCGATAAGAAGTTACTACTTGCTGAATGGACTTTAACTTGTAAAGCTCCAAACGCATCATGTGGAATATTTAACTTAGCTTAATATTTATTAAGTCAAAGGCATAGGGGAGTTTTAATACTCCCCTATTTTATTAACAAAGGAGTAAAAATGGGAATATTTAAAAAAACTAAATACTCATCACCATTAAGTAAAATGGTTGAGAATGCAAAAAAATCAGAACCTATGATTTCAAAAGGTAGTAACAACAAACAATCTAAAATGACTTCAGCAGGTGATAGAAAATACGATCCAATGTTAAGTTTTTCAGGTAATCAAGGATTAGCTGTTAAAGGAACAATAGATCAAATGATTGCAAAGGCAATAAAGTAATATGGCTACAAAATTCTCTCTTAATGAACCTAATGACGGATCAGTTGTAAAGACTAATCTTATTGTTGATGAAGCAGAGAATAAAATTCATATCGAAAACTATCAAGATCAAGCATCTATAAAAGAAATTTTAGACGCAAACAAGGTTGCACAAAACGAAGGTGCATATAAGTCAAAAGCTATGCAAAACGAAAAAGGTTATCGTGTAGCTAGACTTCCAAACATTGTAGTTCATCAATTAGCAAAAAAAGGCATATTAAATTACAATGGTAAAGTGTTAGACAAAACTAGATTTTTTAGATGGTTAAACGATTCTGATAACAGACATTTTAGAATTTATACAGGTAATTTATAATGGCAATAACTACATACTCTAATCTTAAAACAACAATAGCATCTTATTTAAACAGAGAAGATTTAACTGCTTATTTAGGAGACTTTATTACTCTTGCTGAAAGTAGATTAAATAGAGAATTACGAGTTAGAGAAATGGTAGAAATAAATACATCAACTAATACAGTTGCAGGTACACAAAGTTATGATTTACCAACTGGATATTTAGAAGCTTTAACTGTTATTTATCAGAGTAATCCATTTACTACATTAAGGTTTATGGCAAACTCAGATTTTTATAATAATTATAATTCTTCACAATCTTCAGGAATACCAACATATTTTACTATAGTTGGAACAAAAATTTTATTAGGTATGCAACCTGATTCTGCACAAACATTACAAATAAATCATTATAAAAAAGTTAGTGCATTATCTGATAGTAATGCAACAAATGACATTCTTACAAACTATCCTGAATTATATTTATATGGAGCATTAGCTGAGAGTTCACCTTTCTTAATGCAAGATGAAAGATTACAAATATGGGCAGGATTATACAAAGAGGCATTGAAAAATGCTAATGAATCATCATCTAAAGGATCTACTACTTCTTCACCATTACAAATGTCAACAACGCAGGTGGCATAGATGATTGAGTTTGGAGATTTACAAGCTGATCTACCTGCATATCAAAACTCAGGTGCATTAAAAGTAGATAATGTTGTTCCTCTAGCTAAAGGCTACAGAGCATTAGCAGGGTTTCAAAGTTTAACAACAACACCTTTAACAAGAGAGACTGGATCTACACCTTTAGATGCAGTTGGATTGTTTTCAGCTTTTCTTAGTGATGGTGTTACTAACTATTGCGGTAATGCAACAAGACTATTTCAAATGAATAGTAGTGGTGATTTTGTAAATAAATCAAAGTCAGGTGGTTATAGTAATTCAACAACTTCTAATGCTAGAGACTTTTGGGCATTTACACAATTTGGCACAAACATTATTGCAACTAATGGTGCTGATAATATACAAAAATTTAATCAAGGTACTGATAGTTTATTTTCAGATCTTGTTGCGATCAAAGCTAAATACCTAGCTATTATTAGAGACTTTGTTGTTGCTGGATATACCACAGAGTCAGGTACAAGTTATAACCAAAGAGTTAAATGGTCAGGACTTAATGATAGTTCTACTTGGACACCAAGCCAAGCAACTCAATCAGGCTTTCAAGATATTGTTGGTACACATGGTAATATCCAAGCGATAGTTGGTGGTGAGTCTTTTGGAATTATATTCTTTGAAAAAGCTATTTATAGAATGGAGTATGTTGGTACTCCTTTAATTTTTACTTTTAATAAGATTGCAGACAATATAGGTGCTTTTGCTCCTAAGTCAGTTTGTTCTTATGGTAGTGATATATTCTTTCTTGCTCAAGATGGTTTTTATAAATTATCAGGTGGTCAACAATTAACACCTATTGGTAATGGTAAAGTAGATAATTTTTTCTTTGAAGATTTATCATCTAATTTAGATGGTATTTGTTCAGCTATAGATCCTAACAACTCCATAGCTGTATGGTCTTATCGTGGATCAGGAGCTACAGGTACAACAAATAATAAATTATTAATTTATAATTATTCAGTTAATAAATGGTCAACAGGATCAGGACAAGATTTAGAATTTATAGCAGGTGCTTCTCAAGAAGCTTTTAACACATTAGAAAGTTTAGATGTGTTTGGTGAGTTAGATAACCTTACAAGATCATTAGACTCTTACTATTATGGAGAAGGTATTGTTGGTCTTGCAGGATTTAATTCTTCTCATTTATTTGGTAAATTTATTGCAACAAGTTTATCAGCAACAGTTGACACAACAGAGTTTGAAGGTGCTGAAGGTAGAAGATCAACATTAATAAATTGTCGTCCTATTGTAGATGGTACTGCAAATACAACAGTTACAGTAACTCCAATAACTAGAGACTCACAACTTAATAGTATTTCTGTAGGTAGTGCTGTAGCTAACAATACTGATGGATCTGTTCCGTTAAGATCTACAAGCAGGTATCATAGAGTAAGAGTAAATGTGACAGGAAACTTTAATACTTTGTCAGGAGTAGATATAGAAGCTAGACCAGAAGGGAAAAGATAATGAAAAAAGAACTTACAAAAAAACAAAAAGATACATTAAAAAAACATTCAGTACATCATTCAACTAAACACATGACTATGATGAAGAAAGAAATGAAAGCTGGTAAAACATTTACACAGGCACATAAAAAGGCACAACGATTAGTAGGTAAGTAATGGCAGATAATTCTTTTCCTACTGTTCCTTTATCTATACCTGATACTGCACAACATTTAAGATTAGTATCTGCTTCATTAAACAATACAATAAATGGAAAATTAAACAGTACAGGATCAGTTACGTTAAGAGCAAATCAAACAACTACTACTCTTACAGATGCAAGACTTGGTGGTAATTCTATAATCTTATTTATGCCTATTACAGCTAATGCAAGAACAGGATTAAATGGAATGTATGTGTCAGCTAGAACAGAAGGGAGTGCAACTTTAACTCATGCAAGTTCAAGCAACGCAGATCAAAACCTCGCCTACACTATTATTGGATAATGTAGTCACAAGAGTACCAAGCGAAGATTTATTATTTATTTGGAGTCAAGTGTCTCCCCTACTAGAAAAAGCATTAGACGAAACATATACTATTAAGGATATTTTATATGGATTGTCTAATGATACTATGCAGTTATTTATAAGCTGGAATAATAATAAAATAGAAAGTGCTGTTGTAACTGAAATAGCACAATATCCTCAAGCTAAAGTATTACGATATTTTTTAGCTGGTGGGACTAACTTAGAAAATTGGTTAGAAAGAATACAAGAAAAAATAGAAAAATTTGCAAAGCAAAATGAATGTACTCATCTTGAAGTCGCTGGACGTAAAGGTTGGGTAAGAAAGTTAAAGGGATATCAAATGAAGGCAATAATATTAAGTAAGGAAATTAAATGAGTAAAGGTAGTAATCCAACAAACGTAACAACAACTACGTCAGCAGAACCAAGTGAGTTTATAAGACCATATTACACACAAGCTATTGATGCGGCACAAGGATTGTATGAGTCGGCTTTACCAAATTATTTTCCAAATAATACTTATGTTGATACTCCAGCAGAAACTAATGCGGCATTAGCATTGGCAACTAATAGAGCAACAGCAGGTAATCCTTTATTAAATCAATCACAAACTGAAGCTGGTAATATTCTTTCAGGTAATTATTTGAATCCTAATTCTAATCCTTATTCACAAGCATTATTTAATCAAATGGCTGGTGATGTGACATCAGGAGTTCAATCACAATTTAGTAGTGCAGGAAGATTAGGAAGTGGTGCTAATCAAGAAATACTAGCAAGAAGTTTAGGTAATTTAGCAAACGAAGTTTATGGCGATCAATATAATCGTGAAAGACAAAACATGGTTAATGCAACACAACTTGCTCCTCAACTTGGTGAAATGGATTACAATGATATTACACGATTAGCACAGGTTGGTGATACTCGTGAGGCTATCGAACAAACAAAATTACAAGATGCTATGGCTAGGTTTGATTACGAACAACAAAAACCATACATTAAATTAAATCAATATCTTGGTGCATTAGGTGCTAACGTACCAATGAATACATTACAGACTCAACCTTATTTTAGAAACACAGGAGCAGGATTGCTTGGTGGTGCTATGGCTGGTGGTCAACTAGCAGGTATGATGGGAGCATCTAATCCAATGGCATATATGTTAGGTGGCGGTCTGTTAGGAGGGTATGCATAATGGTTGATATAAATGCTCTTATAAATGAAAGACTAATGAACAAGTATGCTAAACCTGCAAACAATAATCAAGGTGGGTTTGGAGGATTGTTAAATTTTGTTCAATCACCTAGAGGTATGGACATGGCTACAGGTTTATTAGCACAGTCAGGTTATTCCCCTACCCCTACAAATTTAGGATCAGCTTTTGGTAAAGCAAATCAATATGCTTCAGGTATGGAACTGAAAAGAAATGCAAATGATTTAGCTGAGTTACAAGCTTTAGGAACAATATATAAAAATACAAAAGCACCTAAAAAATCAGATTTTTTTCAACAGTTAGATATGTTTAATGAGATATCATCTATACCAGCAGATCAAAGATCAGCAGATCAAATAAATAGTCTTGAAGTATTAACTGATAAATTAAAAAAAGATCCAAGTATAAATGAATTTAAAGTTTATCTTGCTAATAAATACCAAAGCGGTAAAGAATTAACAAAGGAAGATAAAGATTTATTAGGTTTCTTAAAAACTGTTGATCCTATTGCTCAACTATTGCAAGAAAGAATTGAAAGTAAAGTTGGTGGTAATGATACTAAAAAAGAAAAAAAAGAAAAAAGAATAACAATACCTGAAAATGCTCCAAAATTAAAAAACGATCAAGGTGTTATAATTTATGAAGTAAATGGTAAATATTATAATGCAGATGGAACAGAATATAAGCAGTAAAAATGACAGATGTTCCAGAAGGATTTACAGCAGTAGAAAACACAATACCTGAAGGTTTTACAGCAGTTGATAATGCTATACCTGAAGGGTTTTCTCCAGTTGAAAGTTCTGTGCCTGAAGGTTTTAATAAAGTAGAGGAACAATCTAATTTTGTTTCTAATGCTAATGCTTCAGTAAATCAAGAACCTGTAATTAATAATGTGCCTAAAGGTTTTAAAAAAGTAGAACCTGAGATATTTGGTCAACCATTATCTGAATTACAAAAAGCAGATAATAGTGCCATTTTAAATGTAATTGGAAATGCTTTTGGTAAAGATTCAACATTAAGAGAAAGATATTCTGATGTTGGTGTACCTGAAGGTGCTAAGATAGCTGGATCAAAAGAAGAAAAAGATTTTTTTGGTTTTAATACAGTACCAATGGATCAATCTAAAGTGTTAGGAATAACAATAGATAATCCAATTTCTTTATATAACAAATCAGATGGAGTATTAGATTTTGGTAAAAATGTTTCTAAACATATTAGTAAAGATGTTATTGGAACAGGGTATTCTGCACTTAACCAAGCATGGAAAGCTACTGAAACTTTAATAGATGTACCTATAGATTTAATAACACAATCTATAGAAGAAACTGTTTTAGCTACTTTAGGTGAAGATGGTTTTGAAGATTTACAAAAAAAAATATTTAAAAGCAATACTGTAAAAGCTGAAGATATATCAGAACTTATGAAAGAAGTTACCTATATTGTATTAGCAGATACAGCATCAAGACCACCTAAACAAACCAATAAACAAATTTTTAACGATCAACTTATTACAATAGAAAAAGCTATAAAAGCAGATCAACAAAAAATAGCAAATGATGTAATAACTAAAAATGAAAAAGATCCTTTAAATGTCGCTCCCAAGAATGATTATATTCAAGCTAAAGAAGAATTTTTTGTTCAAAAAAATAAAGAAAGACTTGAGCCATATTTAGCTGAAGCTGAAGGTAGAGTCATAGACTATGCTTCTAATTTAATAGCTAAAGAAACTAATAAAGATCCTATGGCTGTTAAGTCAACAGTTACAAATATATACAATCAAAATAAAACAAAGAATAATGTTCCTAATTATCTTAAAAACATTTTTGATTTTAGAAAAAATAGTACAAAAAGAACTTTAGAACAGGCATATAAAGAAAGTCAAGGTGCAAAAAGATTTTCTGAAATACAGGCGGTATATCGTCCTTCTGAAATATTTGAAAAAATTGCTAAAGAGTTTCCTGATGTAAGGAGTATTGTAGAAAAAAACAAAGGCATCAAACAACCTATTTCAAGACAAACTATTTTAAGTAACTTTGTTAAAGATCTTAAAGTTCCAGTTACACAAAAGAAACAAGGTAAAGCATTAGGTCTTTATTTCCATGATGAAACTGTAACATCATTATACAAGTATGACTTGAATACTATTGCTCACGAAATGGGACACTTTATTAATGGAAGATTTCCTAAAATTACAAAAAACTACAGAGAAAATTTAATTTTTGATAAAGAGTTAAAAGCAATATCTTATGATAAGTTTAGTAATGCTGAAGGATTTGCTGAGTTTATACGTTTGTATTTAAACAAACCTGAAATGGTGCAGAAATATGCACCTAATTTTTATCAATGGTTTGACAGTAATTTAAAGAAAGGTGAGTTTTCTACTTATGTTGGAGGAAAGCTAGTCAACCTTGACAAAGCATTATTAAAGGCTCAAAAAGAATTTTCATCATATTGGAATCAAGGATCACTTGCTAGATTACAATCTAATATAGGATTTACAAAAGATATTAACAGAGGTGTAGCCAAACCTAGAGAGTATTATTATGCTGATATGGTTGATGCTTTATATGGATTAAAAAGAGCAGGTAAAGATTTAGGTTTTGGAGATATGCTATACGATATAGCTAAAGAACATAGAGGCGGTTTGTTTATGACCGAAAAAATCCTTGTAGATGGTGTTCCTATTGCTAAGTTAGATGCTAGAACTAAAATTGGAGAACCGAAACAATTTATATTTGAATATACAGGCAAAGGTTTACTTGAGGTTTTAACACCTGTTGCTAAAGAAATTGATAATTTTATATTATATGCAACTGCAAGATCTGCAAAAGAAACTTACAGACAAGGTAGAGAAAACTTATTTAAACCAGACCAAATAAAAGCAGGGTTAGAATTAGAAACACCATTATTTGTAAAAGTGTTTGATGATTTACAGACTTGGCAAAAAGGAATTGCTGATTTTGCTCAAAACTATGGAAAACTTTTTACTAAAGCGGAAAGAGCAAAATGGAACAGAATAGATTATATTCCTTTTAAAAGAGAAAAAACCTCAGGTATTTTTACTGAAGGGTTTACATCTTCTAATATATCACCTCAGTTTAGTGGTATTAAAATGCTAACAGGTGGACGAGATAATCTAAAACCTATTTTAAGCAATATTATAAATAATGCTTCGTCATTAATAGAAGCTTCTATACAAAATAGATACAAGTTAGAAATGTTAGATTTCTTTTCAAAAGAAAGATATTTAGGAACAGGTAGGTTTATTCATATTGCAAAAGAACCTTCTCGTGCTGTTAAATCAAAAGCTATTACTAAAGATATTATAGATACCTTATCTAATGAATTACAAATTAGATTAGAAAAAATGGGTATGCCACCTAGAGATATTGGTAGTGCTAAAAATATGTTACGACAAGCAGGGAATCAAGCTGGATCTTTAATAGAAGTTTTAATACCTGAAAAAAAACCAAAAAGATCAGATGGTAAAATGTATATGCCAGTTAGAAGAAATGGCAAAACAGAATATTATGAAGTTCGTGATCCTTTATTATTTACAGCATTAAACAATCTTAAACCTAAATCTATAGGTGAAGGTATTGTTAAAAGCTATATTAGCCCTATTAGAGTATTATCACAAAATTTAATTACTCTTGCTTTTGATTTTATAGCAAACAATATTTTAAGAGATACAATTCAATCTTGGGTTACAAGTAAAGCAGGATATATTCCAGTTAAAGATTTTGTAATAGGTTTAAATTCAAGAATTAGACGAGATCAAAATTACAAAGAGTTTGTAAATAATGGTGGTGGAAGATCTAGTTTATATGCAAGTGAAGCTAATGTTAAAAGAAAGCTAGATGATTTTTATAATAGTAAAGGAATTACGCCTTCTCTTGTTTTAAATACACCAAGAAAATTTTTTAGAATGTTAGAAACCATAGGTGATGCTATGGAAGTAGCTTCAAGGCTTGGTGAAAAAAGATTATTAAAAAAACAAGGTAAATCTATGACCGAACAAATTGTCGGTGCTAAAGAAGTCACAGTAGATTTTGGAACAAGAGGTGCATATCAAACAGGATTTGGTAAGTTTTTAGAACAAACAGAAAATATTGTTTTGTTTTTAAGAGCCGCAAAACTTGGTATGGATAGAATCTACAGAGCAGGTTTTTTTGATAAACATAAGAAAAGAGTACAAGCTAAAGTTGTTGGTATGGCAAGTGCGTCTATGGCATTAGGTGTTTTAAATCAGGATAATCCTTTATATAGAGAATTACAAGATTGGGACAAAGACGGACATTGGCATTTTTTTATTCCCACTTTTGATGGTGCTTGGGGTGAGTATTTTGCAGAAACAGGAGAAATACCTAATCCTCAAAGTTCAGCAGAAGCTATAGGATATGATCCTGCAACAGGTAACACTAATCCTTTTTACACACATTACAGATTACCCAAACCTTGGGAGATAGGATCTATTAATAGTGTTGCTGAAAGATGGGCAATAGGTATGATGAATGGGACATTAGATGCCAAAGAAGCGTTACACATGGCAAAAATACTTCTTGCTAATGTAAGATTTGAACCTACTTTTCCTATACTTACTCCTATTTATGAAAACATTGTAAATAAAAATACATTTACAAACAAACCAATTATTGATCCCTACGAAGAAAAAACATTAGAATCTTTTTTACAAGGATCTACAACTGCATCTGAAACATCAAAAGCAGTATCGCAATATTTATACAAAAAGCTTGGTGTAAATGTTTCAACATTTTCTGCACCTATGATTGATAATTATGTCAAAGGAATACTTCACACTTTTGGTAATTATGGATTACTGATATCAGATAAAATATTTTTTGATGAGGCGGAAGATTTATCAATAAATAAATATCCTGTTATAGGTAAATATTTAAGAGATCCTGTAAACAAAAGCACAGAAAGTGTTTCAAAAGCTTTTGAGTTGATTGCAGATTTTGCTAAAGCAGATCAATCTGCCGCTCATTTAGCTAGAGATTATGGTTTTAATGATGATGAAGAATTACTTAATATTTATCTTAATGAAGATCAAAAATCTTTAGAAGCTGGTTTAGATTCTTCAGCTAATACAGTTAGACAACAATTCGTAGAAGCAAACTCATTAATTAAAAATATTAAAAAATCAAACAAGCTAACTGTAGTTCAATCTTTTGCAAGAATAGTAGCAGAACAAAAAGGAGTTAATGCAGATAACTACATACAAAATTTAAAAGACATAGGGATATACAACGACATAGGTGCTTTAAAGCAACATATTAACAATGATATTATTATACAAAGAAATATACGAGCAGAAGAATTTGTAAAACTTATCGAAGAAATAAAAGTAGAACCATTTTAAGGAGCAATAAAAATGACAGTAAGTTCATATAGTACAACAGCAAATAGCAATACATCAGTCAATGGAATAAATATTTCAGAGGGCATGAGTCCAAGTGATGTTAATAATGCACAGAGAAGTATTTTATCAGACACAAGATCAGTATGGAATGATAAGGAATGGTTTATACTTGGTGATTCAAATGGAACAACAACATTTACAAGAGCCAGTACAACTTCCGTTACAGTAGCGGCAGACATTACATCAACACATCATGTTAATCGTAGAATAAAAATTGTTGGATCTAACACAGGAACAATCTTTGGTAAGATTGCAACATCTAGTTTTTCTTCTCCAAATACAACTTTAGCATTTACACTAGATAGTGGATCTATTAATTCAGGTGATACAACTGTAGATGTGTATGTAGGTTCTACTTACACAGGGTATGCTATTCCAGTTGTTGACGAAGATGATATGGCTAGTAACTCAGCTATACTCCCTCCTTCACAGCAATCCGTTAAAGCTTATGCAGATGGTGGTACAGCAACCATTACAGGTAAAACAATTAACCTTGCCAACAATACATTAACTGGAACAACTGCACAGTTTAATACTGCTCTTTCAGATAATGATTTTGCTACACTAGCAGGATCAGAAAGTTTAACTAATAAAACATTAACAAGCCCTGTTCTTAATACAGGTATTAGCGGTACAGCATTTAAAGATGAAGATAACATGGCTTCAAATAGTGCTACTGCTGTTGCTTCTCAGCAATCTATTAAAGCTTATGTTGATACACAAGTTGGTTTAAGTGACTTAGATATTAGTGATGGTTCTTCTACAATAGCTATAGATTTAGATTCTGAGACACTAGGATTGCTTGGTGGGACAGGTATAGATAGTACAGCTTCAGGCAACAATGTAACATTTGCTATAGACTCTACTGTAGCTACTAAGACTGGATCAGAAACACTTACTAACAAAACTATTAGTGGTGCTTCAAACACATTGTCTAATATAGGCAACTCAAGTTTAACTAACTCCTCAGTTTCTTATGGTGGTGTATCTTTAGCTTTAGGTGCTAGTGATGCTACCCCTGCTTTTAATTTATCAGATGCAACTGCTTATCCAACAAGTGCATTGAATGGCACAATTTCTAATTCACAATTAGCTTCAGGTATAGATGCTACGAAGATTGCAGATGGATCAGTAACAAGTACAGAGTTTCAATACATCAATACTTTATCATCTAATGCTCAAACTCAAATTAGTAGTAAACTAACTGCTTCAAGCAACTTATCAGATTTAAGTTCTGCTTCTTCAGCAAGATCAAACTTAGGTCTTGGTACAATAGCAACTCAAGCATCTAATAATGTTTCTATAACTGGTGGATCTATTACAGGTATGTCAACTCCAAGTGGTAATTCAGATGTCGCAAACAAAGATTATGTAGATCAAGCAGTAGCAGGGCTTAGAACAAGAACTATTGCTGAATGTGCTTCAACTGCTAATGTAAATATTTCAAATGGTTTAGAAGCAGGAGACACAATAGATGGTGTAACTTTGGTGGCAGGTGATCGTTGTTTGTTGAAAGATCAATCTACAGCTACAGAGAATGGTTTATACATAGCTGTTTCAAGTGGAGCGGCATCAAGAGATCCTGAACATGATACAATAGCAGAATTATCAGGTGGTATGATTGTAGTTAATCAAGGATCTACAAATGATAATAAAATATTTTTATGTACTACAGATAACACAGGCTCTATTGGTTCTACAAATATTTCGTACACAGTTGTAACTCCTTCAAATTCAGGCACAGTCACTTCTATAGGGTTAGCACAATCAGGTTCAGAGTTTAGTATATCAGGTTCACCTGTTACTTCAGCAGGAAACATTACATTAAATGTAAACAGAATATCTGCAACAAAGATTGGAGCAAACTCAAATGTGTCCGATACAGAGTTTGGTTATTTAGATGGAGTAACCTCACCAATACAAACACAAATAAATAATTCTGCATCAGCAGGATTTGCAATAGCTATGTCTGTTGCACTTTAAAGAAAGGTAAATAATGGCACAAAATTTTAGAAATCAAATAGCACGAAACACAGGTACTTCAGCAGTAGATATTCTTAACGCAGTTGACAGCTTCGATACTGTAATTGGTATAAGATTAGCTAATGTTCACACAGCATCAATATCAGTAAATGTATTTATTGTGAGATCATCAACAAACTACTTCTTAGTTAAATCAGCACCTATCCCTGTAGGTGGTTCACTTGAGTTGATTGACGGAGGTGCGAAAGTTGTATTAGAATCAGGTGATAAGATTCAAGCAATTTCAACAGTCGCAAACAGTTTAGATTCAGTTGTTTCTTACATAGACAC
>Ga0209535_1000512_pt1 | contig 27620 bp, 38 predicted proteins | sample LinPmetageLP28_FD_184041 | JGI IMG/M metagenome (GOLD analysis project Ga0209535, IMG submission 184041) | Marine viral communities from the Pacific Ocean - LP-28 (SPAdes) (version 2) | ecosystem: Environmental > Aquatic > Marine > Oceanic | place: Pacific Ocean | collected 2009-08-22
CAGATGTGTGCCAACTTTTTCTGCTGGGTCTCATCCAAGTGTAGTCTGACTTCAATGTGCTCATTATCTGTTGTTGTAGTATTTCTCTCCAGTCCATCTTAGGCTCTGTGAGATCCTTGACCAGTCTTTGTAAAGCACCTGGCAGATTACTTGCACCTGTGCTCTGTGCCGCACTCACCATTGCTTCTTTTACTTCGTCTCTGATCTTCTTTAATTCTTCTTTGGTGTACACAGGTTTGCCTTTGCCACCTTTCTTGCCGTCCTTGCCTTGTCCTTCGCCACCTTCTTTACCCCACTCCTGGTGATCGTCCATTAGTTCACCCATCTTCTCCAGGAACTTCTTACCGTTCTTCTTGGCAGTCTTAAACAAGTCATCGTATATTCTTTCTGATGCCCAGTCCTTGTACTTGTCATCCTGGAAACCCTTGTTCTCACCTTTCTTGCCTTTGGGCATGTCACCTATGTTGCTATCTTTCAATATCTGGTTAACGGCATAGTCCGCCGCTATGTTCCAAAGTTGTGGATCTCTGTCACCAATCCTCACAAGCATGTGTTCGAATACATTGTGTAGAACCTCATGTCCAAACAAGAACTCTGTTTCTTTGGGTGTCAGTGAATCTATGAACTTTGTGTTGTAGAAGAAGTGTCTACCATCTGTGCCTGCTGTCGGACACCAGTCGTCTGCGTTCACAATTTTCAGTCTTGTTGCAAGGTTGCCAAAGAACGGATGCTTCAGTAGTAAGGCAATCCTTCCTGTGACCAGTTTGTCTATAATTCTTTGATCTTGCATTATGCTATACCCCACTCGATTGATCTTGCTTCTGTCTCAGCACTCTCCTTTGAATCAAAGTATCCATCAGTGTATTGTTCATCAATCTCATATTGGCCATTTACCTTTTTGTATCTGTCTACTCTCCATGTGTCTCCTATCTGGAAAACTCTTGAAGCAAACAATCCAGTTGGTTTGTGTTCTTTACGTCTGTTGATGTGTTTGTACAGATACATTATTTAGACTCCATAGCAGTTATGACATACTTGCCAAACTTCTTATGGAACCTATCAAATGATTTCAACTTGCTAGGATCGAACGGAAGTTTGTAGTTTGTCAAGGCAATCTTGGCACCCATCACAACCAACTCTGTTTCGAAGTTGTCCATCATGTAATTGAAGAACCTGTCCGCTTGTTCATTCCAAGTCTTGTCTTTCTTCTCGTGTGCCTGTTGTAGTTCATAACACAAAGAAACTGTTAGGGAGTACATTGCTGATATCTCCTTGCTCTTAAGGTCTCGGACCTTGCCGCTCAATATATCAGATGGGTTAGGTAACTGACCGCTAATTTTACGATGATTCATAAACTTAACGGCCAGGCCTTCTCCTACGCAACCTGCTACGAGGTCAGTGAGCGTACTTTCTGGCAGGTCATCTGATAGAAGTTGGGATACGAAACTCCATGATCTAGGAGTTGCGAATGATCTAGAGCTACCTCTAGGATCAAAGTCGTATAAATCTTGTTTGGCGAATGTGCAGTAACCTACGACATCTGCGTGTACGTGTTGGTTGGTTGCCCATTCCATCCAGTCTTCGAAGTCCACTCTTAACTCTACGTGGACAAATCTGTTTGCCAATGGAGCCGGCATTCTGTAAGTGACACCCTTGTCACTGTCTCTGTTACCTGCCGCCACAATTGAAACGCCCTCTGGTAGGTGATACTGTCCTACTCTTCTGTTTAGTATAAGTTGATAAGCCGCCGCCTGTACAGCCGGCGCCGCCGAGTTCAACTCGTCCAAGAAAACGATTGCAGTAGACTTGGGATCAGTTGGCAGTTCTGCCGGACTTGCCCATACCATGTTGTTCTCTTTTGCGTTGTAATAAGGAATACCTTTGATATCTGTTGGTTCCCATAAAGGAAGCCTGATATCAATAACTTCTCTTCCTTCTGAATCTGCAATTTGTTTCACGATATCGGATTTTCCAATGCCTGGTGCACCCCACATCATTATGGGTCTCTGTAATTTGATACAATGTGTTAATGCTGATTTCGCCTCGTTAGGTGAAACTGTTCTGTTCTGACTGCCTATTGCCGCCTCTTTGTTTTTATTAGCTCTTGCCATTTTGTACACTCCTGTTTAAAATGTTTATAATACGATTATAGCAGGAATGTGTTATGCGTCAACCTAGTGATTGTGGCGTAAAAGTCGCAGTTTTACTGACTTTTTTGTTCGTCCATTTTGCTCATTGCACGGGCAAGTCCGTATTTTGTGATATCTCCGGCAAATAACATTAATTGTAATGCCATTTTTTCCATGGTAACAATGATTTTTTTCTTGTCAACGTAGTAAGGACAGTCAACGAATTCGTCTAACCATAGGTATGTTTGTGGTGTGAATATTACTTTTGCAGGAAACTTGATATCGTAGGTCTTAAGATCTAACTTTTCCATGGCATCAAGTCCCATCTTTGTGAGACGGAGCGATCTTGCTTGGTAACTTTCCCTAACATTCTGCCACCATGCGTAGTAGTTGTTCTTAATGGTTTCGTCATGTATTGGTTGTTCCAATAATTCCATGAAAGTTCGGGTATAGGCTGTTTTGCGATCCATAGTAAAGTTAATTATCTAGAGAATTTTTCGCCGGATTTTAAAAGGTACACACCAAACTTGTCTGTGTTGTGTTGTGCGTTCAATTTCTTGGCTAGGTTTTCCGCGTGTCCTGGGTTTGAGAAAGAGACTTTTTTGTACTTTGGACCAGGATAGTTTGCCACCAAACTAGACGATTTAAGGTTAATGGGTTTGCCGTCATAGAACACTGCCCAAATACCCTCGGCCGCCAGGACCTCATCCATTTTGAAGGTGGATTTGTTGCTGTGTTGCAACAGCACTGTTGGTTTCGGTCTGCTCATAAGAATTCCTCTTTCAATATGTATTTACCAAAAATCTGTGTGCTTACTTGTCGCCGTGAATTATGATATGGTATCTAGGAACGTTGCTGTCGTTAACTACGGCGTGGTGATTTACGAGGTTCATTTGATAAGCAACGCCTGGCTGGAATTTTAGTAGGCCATGATTCTGTAGGTAGAATTTACAATCTTTCGGATTGTTTATTGCTACGTTTACCGGTCCTAATTTGCTTTGGGTCTGGTCTCTGTGAACATTGATAAAACTCTTGGGCAGTAGACACATGACTCTGACCCTTTGGAAACTTTTGTAGCCAAGAGATTGAAGCCATGCAACGGTCACTGGCATGTGTTCCAATGCCTCGGGCGTCCAGTCATGCCCAAAGAAATCTGGATAGTGACTGTCCTCTTTTGTTCTTTTGTATGATTGCCCATGTATGCAGAAGGCCCTCCATCCTATACCCGAGTCTGACCTGTGCATCCTCAAGAATTTTTTGATGCCTTGTATCTCTTCGTATATGTCTTTCACAGGTACATCCAATTCTATTTTTTCACAGGGAGGAATTCCATCCTTTGATGCCTGTGGTCTAGCACCTTTTACGAATGCTTTGGTGCTGGGGGATAACAAATTGTAGGCACTGTCCACGTAACACTTGGCAAAGTAATATTTGAAATCAAATATATTTGAAATTAACGCTTTACCGAGATACACATTAGGCAGTTGTGCAATAAGGTTTCCAATCTGTACCTTTACAGTTTTTTCTGAGTCCCATTTCCATTGCGGATCATATTTGTTTACAAGCATTTCAAAATTATCATTGATCTTTATAATGAAATTGTCTTTGTCCAAAATTAATTCTTTATTTGAATTTTGAGTTTCATCTAAATTGACGTGAAAATGAATAATTTTGTTTTTTGTTATGAAGTTATATACAAATTCACCATAATTTTTTCCATCCCACTCTTGTAACAACGAATTAATGAATGATACTTGCACTTTGCTTATATCAAATATATTAACATTGCCTTTTTGAAACATCCAATGAACACCGCCGCCTGTCATATGCACATCTGTTTTTAATTTTATCATTTCATTGTTAAAAATCCACAGGGTGTTTTCTATCATATTACAGTAATCGTCGAAATTCACGCCGTATGGAAGACTTGCATCGTACTTTTCGGCATCACTAGGTATGTCGAAATCGTCCCAGTCCTCAACTATTCGGATATCTTTGTTAAGAGGTGCTCCCCATTTGTCAAATGCCTTATCGGCATATATTTTATTGAACTCTGGTCCGTCTTTTATGACAATCATGATTCTATTCTCACAAATTTAAAGCCTGTTAGATCTTGTTTGTTGTTTGTGTGTGCTAACATAGGTGCACTGTATTGATGTATTTCGGAATAATCATTTATTTGATATTTCTCCATCCATGATATTTTATATTGATCGAACCATTCCAAAAAGTCTGGTGTAAACTTACTAGGTGATACATCTTTTAGGCTTATAAAGAATTTGGCCCTAAATGTTGTGTGAGGTTTACATAATTCGTTCACACGTTTTTGATTGTTTGGCTCTTTGTCTGTGTAGTATGCAAATGGTTTCTTCCCTAGCTCTGACCATGGAAGGTATATATTATTTTTTTCAATCTTATCTGCATAGTATGAATGACAATCAAACTGCTCGGTCAATGGGCCTTCATTAACGCCCCAACCAATTACTATTCCCGCTATTTCTTTAGAAACATTCTCATTGTAATGAATTGAATGATGAAACTTATACAATATTTCATTGTTTTTTAATCTAGACAGTGATTCGTGGTTGTCTTCGTATATTTTGTGTAGTTGATTGAGTTTGCTTTGATCAAAGTTTTTAATATCGATAGGCTCTAATTTTGCAAATCTACAAAAGTCATTGTAAATCTTTTGAATGTTAGATACATCAACAGTTCTTGATTCGATAGGGTCAACGTCAATTCTTTTTAAATGTTTTATTTTCTTTGCCCACTTCTCCGCAACAGGTGAATCTTGCAGTGTGTACTCGAGATCAACCTCTTCATTCTCTTGATTGCTTAAAATTATTTTAAAGTTATTCTTCTGCACTGAAGTTACCACCATCCATTTCTAAGTTTATGGTTTGGGCTTCCTTGGCACTTTTAAGAGCTTCTATGATTTCTTCCTGTATGGTTACCATACGTGTCATCACTTGTGTGAGACTGTCAGCGAGTTGATCTGCTTCTTTGGCAGGAAGAACTATTTGGCGCTCACCCTTTTGGCGTAGCGTACGAATCCTACCTATCAGATCCTCAATTGGACGTGTTTGTATCTTGGAATTCTTTGACGGCATTATTTAAAACCTGTTGCATTTCTATTTTAGTTTTCATTGGTCCTCTGTATTCATATCTCGAAAGCGTTATCATTTTTGGACAGTATGCTTTTCTCCATCCCTTTTCAAAACAAATTATGTAGTAACCTGCACAGAACTGACTTTTTGATTTCGGTGTCTTTGTATACACTGGTAGTTGTTTCTGCACATCAAACATAGGATTATAAGGATGTTGCGAACATGGGTATCCATGCACATCATAGTTGTCTACTGGTGCTTCTTCCTTGGCTTTCTTAATATTCGACTCATCAAACATGCCAAATCCAAATTTGGTGAACAGGCTCTCCTGTGTATGGAATACTTGCCTGTTGTCTTGTTTACTTAGGAATATCCATCCATTGTCTGCCTGTTTCTGTAGGGTGCCTAATTTTTGACCGTTTTCTTCCATTATCCAGAATTTGTCTTTGACTAGGGTCTTTGCTCTCACTGTCATGATACTAACCTCGCATTAAAAGGCTCAACATATAGTTGTGCCTGCTCACTAATTCTATTTAAATCATATTTGCCACAGAACCTCATGAATCTGATTCCAACTTGGTCTATGCTTTTGCTCTCAGCCTTGGCCTGTGCGATTGTTTGATCAAGTTCTTCTACTATGGCCTCTGGTTGTGCGTGTAGATCCACTAGTGCCCTGTTCCTTTCGTAGTCTTCCATTACTCTGTGCTCGTTGCCGTCATGATCCACCCATTTGCTCAACATAAGATTGTTCCATGTGTATCCTTTCTCGTTGCGATCAGCATAAGCCTCCTGCAATCCTATCTTGTTCTTTGTGCCTTTTGTTCGGACGCCTGGATACGCACTGAATATGTTGTCACTCGGGTCACCTCTCATGGCCTTTTCAAACACTATCCATTCTGTGTCTGGTGCAGGCTTTGGTGCTTTTAATTTTTTGTCTATCACAGGCTTGCCTGTTTTTGCATCAAACCATCCTTCATGTGTCAATGTCGTTTCATTAACACCGTTGTATTGTTTCACACGTGGCGTTATCAACTGGTTCAAGTCCTTGTCAGTGCTTATGATTACATGATCCTGCTCCGGATGTTTGTCTATCCAACGTGCGATTAGATCATCTGCTTCCGTTCTCGGATTACGAAGTACTGTTGCGTTTGTTTTTGTTTTGATAAAATCACAGAAGTCATCATACACTTCCCAGAATACTTCATTCTCTTCTTTTTCTTTTTCGGTCATGGCATCAGCCATTTCTTTACGATTTCTCTTGTAGGGGGCGTACATGTCTTTCCTGAATGACCTTCCCTCGAGACAAAATACTACATGTGTCCCTCCAAAGTCTTGCCATGCCTTCTTGATTGAATTCATCATTATGTGTATAGCCATGCCCACCTTCTCAGATGTATCGCCTCTGATAACGTGTCTTGCCCTGAAGAATGTATTTGCGGTGTCTACTAAAATGTGTGTCATATGTTATAATAATAGCACATAAACTTAAAAGTGTCTATCATCATCTAACCATTTTTCCATGGTTATAGTCTTTATGTAATTGTTGTTTGCTAGGTTTAAGCATATTTTGTGTATTTTGTCTTTAAATTTGCTCCTGAATGATTGCACTTCATCTTTACCAATCTTGTACTTGCCAGTGAATATAGGTGTTGGATCTATATCTTTGCATTCTGGAAGGGTCATTTCTTTACTGTATTTTTGGAAAAATTTTACAGGATTTTCTTGTAAATCATCGTATAAAAAAATTTGTGTATTTGGAAATGATGAGATCCATCTGTCTATTATTTTACTGTAGGCAGATAATGTATCAGTTTGTAAAAAATCTTCTGTCCACTGAACAAGGTCTTTGTTGTGTTCATAAGGTCTTTGTTCGCCACCGGTTGCACCTAGTTTAGAGAAATAATAATATGACACAAGTTGTTCGAAAGGATTCCTAAGTATTATGGATACCAGTGATGATTTGATGGTGTTAACCAAAACTATATAGTTGCGACCTAGTTTGTAGAGATTAGGATTAAAATTTGCCGAATAGTCATATTCGCTATACTTAGAAACATACTGATCAAAACTTTGATCTTTTTCTATTAAATTGACTTCTTTAGGTATGTTCTCTTGGTCAAACCAAGATTGTTTTTCGATTTGTTTGAATAGCCAGGTAGTTCCTGTTTTTGGGAATCCTATGTTAAGCAGGTGTAACTTCTTCATCTTAGAAGATGAACTTATCCCCACCAGTTCTGTGTGAACTTAGGAAGTTTCTTTTTGATAGGAGCCCATATTGCCGTTTCGGCTTTGCCTATGAATTTTGGCCTCGGAACCATCCAGCCTATCAGTACTCCAAGTAAAAAATAACCCATTATGAAACCTCTGTCTTCCCGTCGTCTCTTCTGTTGATCTGTACATAACCAGAACCAGTGACGTCAATGCCTTGTTCGTTACCGATAGTCTTACACAGTGTCTGGAACCATCTATCAACAATCTCTTCTTCACTGCCACCTTCGTAGCCAGACTGTTTCAACATGTTTACAAATTCATCATTCCAGTCTAATTCAAAGAAACCGTTTCTAGGATTCTCAGGGTTAACATTTAGATTAAGAACTTTTACTATAGGCTCTTCACTCTTTTTTGTTTTAGAACCTTTTTTGTTCTTTTTCTTTATAGTTGTTTTTGCTGTTTTTTTAACTTTCATATGTGTATTATATATGCTTGATTTATCTTTGTCAATTAAGTTCCTATTGCATTACCAAATAGATACACATGCACTCTGGCCGCCACATTGTATCCTCTTTTGAATGCCTCTTCTGCCACTTTACCAGCAGTTGCAGTTTGTTCTTCCTCCCTTGCACCTGTGGGCATTATCCACACTGGCCAATCTATGCCTGCTTCTCTGAATTTCCTAACAGTGTTTTCAAGTTCTTCCCACTCTCTCCTACTTGCTCCTACTACAAATTTTAATTGTCCTCTGTTGCTACACTCGGCATATTCTTTGACATTCTCAGGTTTGATTGCTTTTTCTGTTTTCTCGCCTGACACGGTGAACAGTTTAGGACTTACACTGAAAAATATTTCTTCTGGGATATCTTTCACCCATTGTTTGAATGGTTCTGTAAGTTTCTGTGTGCCATTTGTTTCGTAAGTCATCGAACTTGGCAAGTTTGCCCTTTTTTGTAATGCTCTGTATATTCCAATACTTGCGGCCTGTCCTGTTATCATTAACGGTTCGCCTCCTGTGAAACACAAATGCTGGTGCTGTCTGGAGTTTGGATGTAGGAATAAACCATTAATGTTTGTGTCTGTTTTTAGTATGTCTACAATTTTATCTGCTAGTACCGTGGGTGTTTCGTGTCCCATTAACTTCTTAAATTTCTTTGCCCAGGTGTAACTTGAATCACAGCCCTTGTCCCATACAGGCAAGTCTTCCACCTTCTTTATACTGTCAACATCAAAGTCCTCAAATGGCAGTTCATATGTGGTTGGATCTGTAGGATCCTTTTGACCAAATCCATTACACTGCAGATTACAAAGGAAAAATCTTATCCATGCTGTTGGAATGCCTGTATAGTTGCCTTCACCTTGTATGCTGTGAAATATCTCCGAATAATAATATTTTTTTTCTTCTACCATATCTCTGGTAATATTTTTTTTGTTGATTCTACTAGTTCTTGTATTTTAAACTTACTGTCATCATCTGTCAACTCCACCCATATGATCTTGTTGTCTTCTATTACGATTTTCCATTTACCGTCGGGAGAAATATTACCAGACACTATTTTTTCTTATTTTTGTCTAATCTTACCACTTTACCGTCAGGGTCTTTTAGATGTCCAACTGATTCCCTTTTGATATCTAGAGGTGAGAAGTGTGCCCAGTATAGTTCAAATGCAACACCATCATCTAGGCCTTCGAACGAGTGGTACAGGCCTGGTTTAACTGCTGTGAAGTCACCGGGATTTAAAATTGTTTCATCAATGAGGTCGTAATCTTTTTGCCATACTTTGATCTTTAGTTGGCCAGACATGCAATAAAAACCATTCCATTTCCATTCATGCAGGTGTTTAGAACATACGCCGCCTTTTTTGTAATCTATTCTGTGAAACTCCAAGGCATTATTTGCGAGTATGGTTTCTGTTTCACCCCAAATTTTTCCTGCTTTGTTTGTCATATTATAATTGTACTATTATTTAGATGGAAAGTCAAGGGGGGAGTAAAAAACTCCCCCAATGTTTTATATTAATGAAAATACTAACACAGCCGTTATGGCAAGTATTACTGCAACTATGCCGGCGCCTGTATAAACTTTGTTCATCATACTATTTGAGTTTGTAAGTCTTCTGTAGTCTGTTCAGCAATAATCCGTATGCTGGTAAGAATACAAGTAGTCCCACGGCAATCTTGATCACAACCTGTGATCCTGCAATCTCCATCCAATTTAATGCCATGTACTCGTCTGCACTGTTGTTGAATGCAACTGCAAAGAATGTGTACGTGTCAATTATGTTGGCCGCGATTGTTGATACCGCTGGTGCTAACCACCAGTTCTTGCCATACGTTTTTGATTCCCTAATGTACTGGAATACATAAACGTCTAGCAAAGTACCCACTGCGTATGCTGTGGCACTTGCGAAACCAATTCTCATGGCAACCGATTGCGGTGCCCCTTCTGCCAATACAACTGCGATGGATCCGATTATTGCTAATGGATAAGCCGCCGCGATTGTGGCCCTTGCTATGTGTTTACCCAATAGTCTGACAGTCAAGTCAGTCGCTATCACTACTAATGGGAATGTGAATGCCGCCCACGTCAATTTGACACCAAGTATTTCTACTGGTATGGCCACTAACGCATTTGAAACAATGATTACTACCACATGTAATAATACCAATTTCATCAGCATTGATTTATCTACGTTTTTGAACATTTAATCTCCTATAGGTTAATTTAAATGTCCGTAATTTTAACAGTATTTTGAAATAAGGTCAATACAACCTTTAGTTTATTTGTCCCAGTCTTCCCATGGGAATACGATCCAAGCGGGTACTTCGTCTTTGTTTATTTCGTATCCGTGGTAATCTACTTCGACCTTGCTAGGCTTATTGTGTATAAGTGCGGCAAATCTTATTCTGTCTTCGTGCTTGCCAAAGTTATCTAGTATGAATTGGAACGTTGCACCTGAATCATTTATATCATCTATTATCAATATTTTTTTCTGGAAGGCGAACGCTTTCTCTAGTGTTGTAAGGTTTGGCTTTGCTTGGTGATCTCTCAACCTAATATCTAAAACCTCATGAGCAGTTTTTAATCTGTGAGATAGATAGACACCTGGTATACACCCTCCTCTGTTGATTCCTAATATTATACTAGGCATCCAATTAGAATGCACCATCTTGTCTTCTATCTGTATCAATGCGTTACGCATCTGTCCTGTGGTAAAATAATTCTTTTTAACTTCTTCGCTCATATTCCAAAATAATAATTCGTTAAGCCTAACACTAATAATGTAATTAAAACAACGTTTAAAACTAACAATGCTCTATCATGCCATAGATATCCAACCCATGCCCAGCCTATAGTTCCAAACAGACCAAACCACATATCCACCTGAGGCATTGTTCCAACACTTCTAGCCACCGTTGCGAACAATATAAGAAATACTGATATCCATTTTACATACCAAGACAGGTCGCCTTTTGGTGTAACTTTCTTGATCACCCTAGAAGAATTTAACTTCTTAATTTTTTCGTCTAGTTTCTCTTTGATCGGTTCGATGTTATTTGGTGTATTGCTCATATACCCTGTTGATTACGTTATGTGTTGTTACGAAACTTGCACACTTGGCCATGTCTTTGAGTTTTCTTGCACCAATGTATGTACAAGCACTTCTTACTCCGCCTAGTATATCTTCTAAAGTTGGTTCAACAGGTCCTCTATGGGGCAAAGATATTAATCGACCCTCGTTGCCTCGATACCCATCTTTACGTTTGCCATGTACTTCACGTGCTCTATCCGAGCTCATGCCATAAAATTCTACTCTGCCATCTATTACTGGCTGTTCCGACTCGTCATGTCCGGCTAACATACCGCCAATCATCACCATGTGGGCTCCGCCACCGAATGCTTTTGCTATGTCTCCTGCATGAACACATCCACCGTCAGCCATTATATGTCCACCAACACCGTTTGCGGCGTCTGAACAGTCAACTATTGCCGAGAATTGTGGTACACCTACTCCTGTCATTGTCCTTGTGGTACATACTGACCCTGGACCGATGCCTACTTTGACTACGTCAGCACCGTTTATAATTAGTTCTTCTACCATCTCTGGCGTTACCACGTTACCTGCTACTATAACCTTTTCGGGATATTCGTCTCTGACCTTCTTAATAAAGTCTACGAAGTTTTGATGGTATGCATTTGCAACGTCAACGGTAATCATCTTGACATCAGGAAACATAGTCAATACTTCTTGCATGTTCTTGTAATCTTGTGCTTCTGGATCCCACATAATATTTGTTCCTGTACACACTGACACCGACTGCATTCTCAATCCTGTGCCGGCGGCCGCCTTCCATTGTTCTGGTGTTGTTGTCTTTGTGATCACGGTCATCATCTTATGCTTCTGCATTTCTTTTGCCATGGAGAATGTGCCAACACCGTCCATGTTACTTGCAAATATGGGAAGGAAATCCATAACCTTGCCTGAGTTACGAAAGGTAAACTTACGTGTCATGTCGACATCTCTTCTTGAACTTAATGTAGAACGTTTTGGTTGCAACAAGACATCATCAAAATTTAATTTTGGATCAGTGTTAATTCTCATTCTCTTCCTTCTCTTTTGTTTTACAAATTTCTAACACACTTTTGTAATGTTCGTATGCTTGATTCAACGCAGGATACTTTTCTCGCATATCCATTTCGTCAAACATGTCTAACTGTCCAAAGTCGTGATTATAGGAAAATCCTGTGTCTAATGTGTCGACTGTTGCCGTTTTGACAACTACGCCTGTGTTCAAATCAGGGCCAATGTCGTCATCTATCGGATTTAACGTATATGAGAAATCACCTGTGTATTGGATACCGTCCGAACTCATTTCTATTGCGTCCGATTGCATATTTGCTTGTTCTTTTTTTAATTTTGTTTTGCTTTTCTTAACCATGGCCCTTCATACTCATACAAATTTTATAGAACTCGTCCCTTGTTGCCGGATCTTCTTTGAACGCACCTAGCATTATTGCAGTTGTCATGTCTGACTCATGCTCTCTTACACCTCTGTGTGTCATACAATGGTGTTCCGCTTTTACTACAACTGCAAGGTTCTCTGTTTTTGCATATTTCTTTAATTCATCTGCAATCTGTGTTGTCATCTCTTCCTGTATTTGTGGTCGCTCTACAATGTGATGCACAATCCTATTAAATTTACTCAATCCGATCACCTCTCCGTTGGGAATAATACCTACCCATGCCTTGCCAACAATGTTCTGGAAGTGATGGGCACACGTTGATCTAATTGATATTGGACCACTGGTATACATACTCTTGTAACCCATGTTAGGGAAACTTGTAACCCTCGGTGCTGGTTTGAATCTGCCTCCGAATGTTTCTCTGATGTACATCTTTGCCACACGTTTTGCAGTTTCGTTTGTGTTATGATCGTTTTCTGTGTCGATAACAAGACTGTCTAACACCCCTTGTAATTTTTCCTGTACTTCTGCCTGTAATAGATCCATCTCACCATCTTCTATGTATTCGGAGATGTTGTCATTGGAATGGAATCTTTTTCCTGCTTTCTTAAGTCTTTCTTTTATCTTTTTGCTGATTGGCCCTTCCGGTACCCAACTGTCTTTTAAAATATCTTCGCTCATTATTGTATTTCCTTCTTGTGTGTCTTGTTATACCATTGTACAGCAGTCGCTACCACGTTGTCAATAGAACTCTGTGTAGGCTCCCATCCTAATACTTTCCTTACCTTGTCTATGTCTGCCACCAAGTACGCAGGATCTCCAGGCCTATTGTCGTGAATCTCTATGTTCAATTTGCCTGTGTGTTTTTGCACAGTGTCTAGCAATTCTTTGTTAGATGCCGGAGCACCTGAACCTAAATTGAATACCTCTGCTACTTGATTTTTAGAAGCGTAATTCAAGGCCTTGACGTGTGCGTCTGCCAGATCCATCACGTGTACGTAATCTCTGACACAAGATCCGTCTGGCGTGTCGTACTTGTCCCCAAACATCTTGAATGTCTTGCCTTGTCTTGCGGCATCAATGGCTAACGGTATGATGTGTGTTTCTCTATCTCTTAATTCGCCAACTTCTGCTTCTGGGTCAGCACCAGCGGCATTGAAATATCTCAGTCCTACAGATGAAATATTGTATGCTCTCAAATAATCTTTACAGATCATCTCCATCATAAATTTACTGCCACCATATGCACTAATTGGATTTGGAGTGTCTGACTCTTTGCATTTCCGAAATCCTGGATCTCCGTATGTGGCCGCACTTGAACTGTACACAAATGTCTTAACTCCACACTCTATCAATTTGTCCAACAACGCCACTGTGGCTATAACATTGTTCTTGTAGTATTCCGACGGATTCTTTACAGACTCTGCCACTGAGGCACTGCCGGCAAAGTGTATGCAACTTGTTATGTTGAACCTTTTTATGATCTCCTCCAACCGTTCTATCTCTTGTGGAAGGTGTATATCAAAACTTGGACCAAAGTTAACGGGTTTAAACTTGGTCTTCAAATCTCTGTCTATGGTTATCGGTGTGAAGCCATTCTTGGCCAAATGTTTGCAAGTGTGTGATCCCACATACCCGGCTCCGCCCGTGACCAATACGGCTTTGCTCAGTCCCTTAATACTTGGGTTCTGATACTGTGTTTCTGTAGTGTTGTCCATCTCTTCTCCATTGTTCACCCTTGCCTGTCATAATGTCAATCATCCTGTCGATCGTACCGTTGGTCCAATCGGATAACTTACCTATACTAGGGGATGGTTTGTCTAATAGTACGCCCAGTTTGTCCATTGCGTCTTGCTGTGACCATGGCACGTACATTCTTGTGTGGTCATTTGCGAACGTCTCCGGAAATGATCTGTATGCCGGAAATAGTGTGTTACAACCAAGTGAGTCTGCTTCACTCACTGTGTTGGACACCCAATCTTGTAATGCACAGTTGAACATACATCTTGAGTCTGCTAGTATTTCGTAGTACTCGTTCTTCTTAAGATTTTCGTGTATGGTCAGTATGCCGTCTTTTGCTAAATGTTTTGCCTCGTCAACATAGTATTGGTTGTTAGATCTTAAAGGACCACCTTGGCATATTGCGAATTCCACATGTGGGTGTAGCTCTTTGTATTTGGTTGCTAGGTCCATGTAGAACTGTGGTTGTTTCTCTTGATCCCATCTTGCACCAAAAACAACTCTCTGTTTTCTTAAGAAGAAAGGCTTCCTGTCTGGAACCCTGCCTTGTACTTCTTCTTTGCCAAAACTTAGACCTGATATATTGTATATGGGAGCAGACCAGTTTGCTATCCTCATGTGTGCCACCATCTCCTCGTTGGTTGCAAGTATTCTTACATTTGGAATCTCGTTACACATCTGTTCATACATACTCATCCATTTGCTCATGCCCCAAACGTGAACAAAGTCATCTGGATCTATGGCCTGTGCAAGGCACCTCAGATATATTGTTGGTCTGTGTTTGGAATCAACTTGATTCAATATATAAGGCAGTGATTCCATACCTGGTTGAAACATATCCTCAAAGAATATGATATCGTCACTTGTAACTTCACCGTTCCTCATCATTTGAACAAGATTCATTAATTGGCTCATTCCAAAGTATGATCTGCCGTGTGCGTCTAGCACCTGTCCAACACTAATCGCTTTGGTGTCGTCTATTGTTGTCCCCGGTACTACGGCATAGTTTATGCCTCTCTTTTTATAAGCACGTTCAGTCCAGTCTTGTAATTGTAAAGTGTATCTGCCTTCGTATGGCTCTAAGCCCATGTAAAAAATTTTCATATCTTATTATAACACAGTTATTCCCACTTGTCATTAAAATCATTATACAAAGTGTATTTGGCCGTTAGTTCTTCTCCTTTCTTAATTGGTTTTGTTGTAATTAGGTATTTTACTGGCAATTGATGCCAAAATCCTGCAACGTTTTTGCAATTCGGATTGTCGGAATGGTTATAGAAAGCACCTAAGGCCGTCCTTATATTTCCGTGCGGAAAGTTTTTGTTCAGCACGTGTACAATGCCAAGAACTATATCTGCGTTGAAATCCTTCGTTGCAAAAAGTCCAAGACCTTGGACCTTTGAGTGCTTGATTGTTAATCCGTCTGGTAGTGGTTTATACATCTTTTTTCCTTTTCTTTCTTTCTTCTGGAGACAAGCAAGAGTCAAAAAACGAACCTAATGAGGCTTCATTGTATCTTTTACTCTTTTTCTTTGTCTTGAAGATGTCGTCATAGTTAGACCTGTATTTAGAATTGGAAGGCCTAGACTTTCCGTCCCAACTACCCGGCATTGTCCTTCAAGTATTTGATCATTGTGTTCACGTCAGACACCGTAAAAGGATCATCGTCGTCACTGGCGTTGTTCTTGCCTGGTTCCTCAAATACTTTAGCAACTTCTCCATTTTCCACAAGCATAGAGTATCTCCAAGATCTCATTCCAAAGCCTTGCCCTGGTTTGTTCACAAGCATACCCATTCCCTGAGTAAACACGCCTTCGCCGTCTCCGATTGCTTTTACTTTCTTCACATTTGTGTCTTTGAACCAAGCGTTCATTACGAATGCATCATTTACAGATAGGCAGTACACCTCGTCTACGCCTGATGCTTTCAATTCATCATACTTTGCCTCATATCCTGGCACCTGTTGTGAACTGCAGGTTGGTGTAAATGCTCCTGGCAGTGCAAACACTACAACCTTCTTGTTGTCAAAAATTTCTGTGGTATCCACGTCTTTCCATTCGCCGCCTATGAACGTGCAACCGCCAACCTCGTCTGTGTCACCTGTTCTTGTTTTAAAGTTTGTGTATGGTACTCTCATGTTATGTTCTCTCCTTGATTAGTTTGACTGTTCCGTCGTTAGTGTGTTTTATTTTGTGATTGTTTTGAATGGCAAGTTGTAGGAATGATTCGTATTTCTCTTCCTTGACCATCAGTGTTATACATTCATCAAGGTCTTGTCCTACATCTTCATATCCTGCGTATGCCCAGATAAAATCCCTGCCATACTTCATGCCAAGGTTACCTGCCGTTGTGCAGATGTTTGCCACTGCATCAACTGTGTCATATCCAGCATTCAAGCCACCACCATCTACGGGCAAGTGTCCCATTCTAGTTGTTGCTCTCTTCTGTTGTATATGAATCTCTTTCATTATATTCCGCCCATGACTGGTTTTTCGTAAACTGCATGGCTTCCATTCTCGCCATCTTCACTAACGTCTATTTCAATTTTTCTACCTGGATATCTTTTTGTTATTGCTACATATAAATCATCTGATATCATTTCACAACTTTTAAAATCAAGTTTCATTGTACCATCTGCGTACATGTTCTCCATCCATCTTTTGAACTGTATGAATTCTATGTCTCTATCATCATGGAATACTTCTATTGCTACTTTAAAATGGAATATGTGTCTGTGAGGATGTCCTAAAAAACTCACATCATACTCATCACCTGTTGCTAATTTTGGATCATCCAGTGCCGCAGGATACTTGTGGATCCCTTCTTTACGGAAAGTTACCCATATCATTTTAGTCCCTTTGTTTGCTTGTTCTTTTAGTGCTTGATTGTGTTGGTGCTCATTATCCATTTGTCCTCCTGTATTGGTTCATCTTGTTTGTATTCTTTCCATGATGTGAAACCTGAAGCCTGTTTAAAATGGTTCATTGTCATGGTCCAAACGCCTGGATTGGTTTTGTTAAAATCAACATCATCAACTTTAATACATAGTTGATCGTCCTCTTCCGAATCTGGAAATATAATTGAACAGAATGGTATAAATTTTTTATTGGTCCAAAGCATTTGAAATTTTTCTTTGACCTGCTTGTGTATGCTGTAGTCGTAATCTACTGTCACGTAATAACCAGCCTCGATCAATCTTTTCATTTGTGCAAGTTGCATTCCGTGGTTGTGCATATATGATCTGTTTGCACCAAAATATATTGCTTCTGCGTTCACAGATTCTGCTGTGTTTTTTATCTGTTCAAAAGTAAGATCATTTCTTGCCAAAAAAAGTGTTTGTTTACCAAGTGCTGGAGTGTGTTCTACTTCAAGTCCTGAAAAAACACCTACACTTTCGCTCTTGCCTGTCTTGTAATCTCTGTCCATGTTCTTATTATAATACTTTTAATTTATTTTGTCAATGTCGCTCTAGCCCTTACTATGGCGTCCTTGATCATTAGTTTAGTTCTTTTTAGTCTACTAAGGATATCCTTGCTTTCGGTACTCCTGTCCTTACGTCTGTCCTTGGTAAGTTGTGTTACCTTTTTGTCGAGATATGCGTGTTCTTCTTCTAGTTTCTTCAGTTTTTTACTTCTTCTCTTTGTTAGTCTCATTTTCTCCTCCTAGTTGTTGTAGTTCTGGTAATACATCAAAAAGTTTTTGTCCTCTTAATCGGTCTAATATTGCCATTCTTTTTAAGAACTCGTCTATGTGTTTTACATTATTTAGATTTTGTTCTAAGAATTGTTTGGTTTGTATCAAACTTTGCTTTAATCCACCAGAAAGAATATTGTTATGTTTTTCTTCCTGCAGGAACGGTCTATTTAGGAAATTTTTAATATCGCTGATACATTTCTCCTTCATAAATCTAGGAGCATATATAGGATCTAAATAACTAGGATCGGTCACCAATTGGAACCATATTCCTCCAAATGCTATTCCGCAGTTTTCTATGTAATTAAATATTTCGTTTAGCCTTGTCATGTTAAGCCATTGTATAGTTGTGTTTAAAGATACTCCTCGACCAATGTTCCTTAGATTTTTGTCTACGGTGTTCCAATCACTAGGATACCTGATGTACCTCGCCAGGTCTTCAACTGCATCTACAGACACGTTGTATGAGACACTCTTAAAATTTTGTCCTATTTCTATAAACTTTTTATTGATGTTCGTGGCATTGGTTGTAAAGATAAGTTCTACCTCCTTGCTACGCCCACTTGAAACAATCTTGTTGATGTAGTCTAGGTTACGTTTTATGATTGTAGGCTCTCCTCCGGTCATGAATACCCTCTTCACGTAAGGAAGCCATTGATCTAATAGTTCCCATGCGCCATCGTCTAGCTCTATTACTTTTTGTGTCGGAGTGTCAATCCAATCCTCTTCGGGGTTGTCAAGTATCTCACCTGCGATCTGACTGCTCCAATCACTGATACACATTCTGCATTGAAGATTACATAAATTGCCTAGTCGTAGGTCTAGGTAAAATGGTTGCTCCATCTCCTTGTTATGCTTTGCACCTGCCACATGATGTGAATATATTTCGTTGCTATGCTGTCTTAGACTACTATAACCTCTGTCCTCTTTCTTCCAACATATACTACAACCTTTGTCACGAACATTGTTTAACATGTTTTTTTGTATGTTTTTTAGTTGGTTAGAGTTCCAATATTGTTTTTTTGAATTTAATTTTATTTTGCCTGTGTATGCACAACAAGGACTTATTATTTGTGGAGTTACAAATGCATGGACAAATGGCAAAATACAAAAATTATCTGCCATACCTTTTACTCGAATAAAGAACTAAAATTGTTTGTGCCCTTACCACCACCTGTGGCTCTAGCCCATCTGTTGCCTCTTATGTCTGCCAGGTAACTTGATGCGTTTGAGATCACGTCCATCGGCTTCTCACTTGTAAACACTTCTTCTACCAATGTGTTAAAGTACAGTATGTTCCTAGGAACGTAAATGCTTGGCTCATCGGTCTTGTCACTTGCTTTTGTTTTACGCCAATGTTTCACTTCTGGTCTGTATTTTCTCGATTCTATGTCGTTTAGATCGTTTGCTATCTGTATTGCTCTAATTTGGTTGTATACATTGTGTGCCATCATTAGTACATAACTGAAACTGTCCCAACTGGTCGCCCCAATCTTGCCATTCTTATTGACATCCTGCTCACCATACCAACACACGTCTTTCATCTTCAACCTACGTCCTATGCCACTGTCAAATGGAAATTGTATGTCTGATCCTTTCAGTGTTTTATCATCCGGCGCCTTGTCCATAACAAATGACCATCTATCAGGGGTAAATGAATTATGTGTGTAAACTAAACCGTTTGCAGTTGATAAGAATGCAGATGCACTGTCAAAACTTATTGTGAAGTTAGGATTGATATGTTTCCTAACTTGCCTCTGTACCTGTGTAAGATAACAACCCCAATCCATCTGTGATGTGCCAAGTACGTGCATCCAATCCTTGCCATCTAGTTTCTTCTCATCTCTCATTATTATAAGTCTTTTCAGCATGACTTCCATATCACACATGTTGATACCGCCCATGGCCCAGCCTTCGAATTCAAAGTCTTTTACTGCGTCATACCATATCTGTGCAGTGTTCCAGTCATCACCCTGTAGCACGTTCAATAGTTTTGTTTGTCCTAGCCTGTTCTTTTGGAAGAACTTGTTGTTGTATATCGTTCCGTCTAGTGTGTCTTTGAAACTTGTTAATCCTGTTTTAGGTGAGTTAAGATCATCCGCCGCCCATGTTGGCACGTCAAGTGTCATTGCCCAATCACTGGTTAGTTCTAACCAATTAAGTATATCTGATCTTACTTTGTTTGCTTTGTTACCTTCAAAATCTTTCCAATCAAACTTGATTACACCTTTTCCTATCTGGTATCCACCCGAGTCACCTACTATTGTGCTGAACTTCCTATCTCTGTTGACGAACATGTGATCTCTCTCATTGACTTTGCCCATGTCCAGGCAGGCGTGACCTGCCGAGTAAAGTGCTGTGGGATAGGTGAACATTCCTTTGTCTGGATTGATAAAATTCAATCCTTCGACGCCATTCTCAAATCCTTGTGGGATTCTCTCTTCTGATATGTGTTTGCCTTCTGAAACTCTCTGCTTACTGATAAACGTATTGTAGAAGTTTGAAATAGCAGGCAAAAACACTGCGAAGTCTCTGCTCAACTTCCCTAAGTGTTCTTGCTTACCATTCTGTGTCGTCATTATTGCGCCTGTGCTGGTATGATGTATTGATACTTGCCCAATCCTGAATCAACGGAGACCTGCATCGCACCCTCGTTAGAGAAGTGTAATGTGACCTTTGCGGAATCAGATAGTTTAAGTATTTGTAGCACCTGTCCTACTGGCCAACTCCAACCTTTGTTAAGTGTTCCCTTAACGTCGGTTGCGAACACAAACTCACCACCATGCGATGCCTGATCACCGAAAGTGAAAATCAAGTTTCCATCCTCAGTTCTTACAACGAATGAATTGTGTTCTGTGTTTGCAGTTGCCTGGAAGTTGAATCTTTGCACACTTGCCACGCTTGGTTCAATCTCAACGTCCCACTTAACACCTTTAAACTTCACTGTCTTAAGTTTCTCGTTGATAATCTCAGCGTTCATGAATCTGTAGTCGTTCTTAAAGTCACCCTTTTCATTCTCGAAATGGATTCCTGTAGGAACCGTTGCTCCAGCTCTCTCACCGGACAACACAGTTATGTTCGCCTTCTCCTTGTACTCCGGACACTTCAAGTGTATGTCTAGTTTGCCCATCTGAGGCATACCAAACGTTCCTGTCATCTCCGTCTGTGGCTTGTGGAAAGACCCTTGTAGGATAACAGATCTGTCTTCAGCCATTGAATCGATGACAGTCTCTTTGTCGTCGCCAGTGATTTTTACAAGATCCAAGAATCCCAGTCCATGCGTATGTTTAACGATGTCTTTTAAGATGTCTATCATAATGTTTGTATTGTATAGTATATTTAGACCTTAGTCTAGTGTTATTTCAGAAACTTTATACACCACAGGATTTTGTTTACCAGGATTCTTGAATATGGCATAACTGGCTCCTGGTCTGAACTGATTCATCTCAACTACTTCATATCCCTCGTCCTCGATCATCTGGATCATAGCAGTCTTGGTATTGTAGTTCCAATAGCCTCTTTTTGCAAGATCTAGTTCTTGATCATAATGGCAGTCAGCGTATTGAATAAATCCGTAGCCTCCTGGTATCAGCACTCTCTTGATGTCATGCAGATACTGTTGCACATGTACTTGTGTGAAGAATACAAATGTGTCCCAACTGAATACAAAATTACAACTCTTCTGTGGTATGTTGCTACATTCTGTGTTCCTTGTACGATAGAACTTTAAGTACTTGTGATGTTTGCGATTGAACATCTTCCTAATTGTTTTCTCCCTGTCTAGCACGTCCAAGAAGTAGTTAAGTCGCCATGCTCTGAAATCCATTGAAAACATACCATTACCCGGTCCTATCTCCAGGCTGTTGTATTTGCTTGACCTTCCAAACTGGAATATTTTACTCTGCAAAAATCTTTGTAAAGTAGGATCTATGGTGGGGCTCACTTTTTTTTCTGCTAGATCCTTCTCGAACCATTCCGGTGTCTTGTCTAATCTATTAATGACAGACTTGTTGTTTGCGTCAACAGCCAATGCCACGTCTTTTAGTATCCTTAGATTTGTGTTTATCAACTCTTGTAGATCTTCCTTTTTGACCTTCTCTAATTTTTCAATCAATAGTTTTATTTCTTCTATGCTTAACATAATTTAAAAATCAAAAAGTTTATTAAATGTGTTTGTGGTCTCTGTGCTCTGCACGTCCCAATCCAACACACCTATAAGGTTATCGATCTTTTGATCTAGTATAGTGCTTTCCATTGCATCGCCATCAAATGGAAGTTCCTTGAACCATTCTGGAATACGTAATTCATCAACTGGGTATGCAATACTCGTGTAGCCCAATGGATTGTTTTTAAGTTTGCATACAATTACTTTTGCACCATCTGTTATTGGCATGCTGTATTTGTCACCATACATGTCCCTGCACCTGTTCCAATTCATGCTGGCTCTTACGTGTCCAGGCATGTTGGCTTTGCCTTTGGCTTCTTCCGCCGCTGTGTACTTGGTCATGTTGTTTGCTCTCTTGGGAGAACCTTTCTCCCAACCTGGCCTTGCTTTGAAATCTGCTCGAAATTCACTGATCTTTTCTAAAACTTCTTTCTCATCTTTACCTTGCAGAACCATGTACAAGAGATCACTTAAGAAGTCCTGTACAAATACAGGTGTGTCTGAACGTTTTAGGTCAAGGCCCATTGCTTTCATCTTACCTTCTTTGCCTTCTGTGTCAGTACGTGTGCCTTCTTTGTCATAATACAGCACAGCGTATCTTTTCTTTGTGATAAACAAACCTTTAGATGCAACGAGCTCACGTCCAGCCGCTATCACTTCACCTCTTGTGCTTGGCGTGTGAAATGCTTTGGTCATAAATGCTTTGAATGATCCGTTAACCTCATCTGCTATTCTGTCGTATAAGCCCACCACGGAATCCTTCGTCCATGGAATCGTGCCATTGCTAATTTCTTTTTGTAATGTTTTATACGCAGAAAAGTAAACGGAATCTGTGTCTCCGTACACAATACTTTCACCTTTGTGATCATACTTGCCTGCAATAATCTCATTAGTTTTACTTGCCATGTGTTTTGTTATACATCTTCCTGTCAGTGTAACAGATTGTCCTATCCTGATGTCAAAAAATCTACATCCTGGGTTAAGGATCGCTCCATATAGACTGTTTAGGTTAATTTTCTTAACAAGTTGTCTCTTATCCCAATATTCTCTTTCTATTTCGTTGTCACCACAATCACGCATCTTTTTCTGCATTTCTTGTCTTTCTGCATACCAACGTTTTAGTAGTCCTGGGATGATTGCTTCATGCTCGTAAGTAAATATTGTGCCATTGGCACTCAACATCCATTTGTTGTTGCCGTCGAATACAACTTCATAAAGTTGTGCGGCACTCATACGCACACTGGTCTTGTCTTCCCAGTCAACAATTATCTCAGTGCCTTTCTCTTGATTCATTACTGCTTGATACTCCCAACTGCCAAACTGACTGTCCCAAGCCGCCGCGAATGATTTCTTGGCATGTTTCGCCCTGTTGATCTCTGCTGAGGTTATTACAGGTCTTATCTGACCTACAATGGTCTCTGGTCCCATGTTCAGTGCTCTAATCACACTAGGATACAGTGAGTTTATGTCAACAGATCCTATCCAGTCATGTATTCCTTTTTGTGGTGTCGCCACGTGGGCTCCTGCCGCCGGTTGGTTTTCCTCACCATCTTTTTTGTACTTCCTGCCAGGAACCTGCATTCCACGTCTGTGTGCTTCGTTCACGATTGCCTGTTCTGTAACTGCGACTGCACCCATTGTTGTCTGTAGTAGTACAGTGTTTTGGTGTGCGATCTCATTGGCAAGTTCTATGAATTTTAACTTCTTCTCAAGTTTGGCCAGCAGTGCGGTGTCCTGTCTGTTGTACTCTATGAACAACCCAAAATCGTTTTTGTACAAGTGATCCAGTGAGCCCTCATACACAGTTTTACGTTCGCCTAACTCGTGTTCACCTATTGCGTCTAGTCTGAAACTGTGTCGTTCTTCATATGTGTACTTCCTATATAATTCTAATAGATCTAAATGCACCCTACCTACAAGGTCAAAACTTAATTGCTCCCTACCGTACTTTTCAAATACTCTCTTCTTTGGCTTCTCGCCCCAGAAACACAATCTTCTTGTGTCGTCACCACTTAGAACTTTTTGTATTCTTCCCACAGTGTAAGGGATATCATAACCTTCACTGTTCCAACCCGACAGTATGTCAGCATCATCTACTAGTTGTAAGAACGCATCTAGCATGTCTTTTTCTTTCTCAAACAACATAGTGTTGTCGAATCTTTTCGTAAGTTCTTCGGCATCTTTCATACTGATTGTTTTTGGTGGTACAGCAAATGTGACCAGTTGATCCGTCCAGCTCATGTAACAACTTATGGCAGTTATGGGCATGAACGGATCATCCGTTGTTGAATAACCTCGATCTGGATCGAAGTCTACCTCAATATCAAAGAACATAACGTTCAATTTTGGAGTTTCCTTACCTAAGTAATTCTCTTCCAAACACCTGAACACGGGATTGATATCGTGTTCATAAAGTTGCTTGTTTGATCTTATACGTTGCTCTTTTATGAATTCTTTATTTGTTTGGCACATCACTCTCTGCAAAGGTTCACCGGTCATGCCTCGGTGTTTGCCCCTTGCGTCTGGATGGTAGAACACGTATCTTGCGTCGTACTCCACGAACACACGACCTTTCTTTGGGTCACGTTCTACAACGTATATCTTGTCCTCGTCTTTCTTGTATAATGCGTCTATGTAACTCATTGTATGAATACTTTGTATAATCCTATTGTGTTCATTATTGTGAACCATCCTGTAAGACATGCAATCCAAACTAACCTACGTCTGAATCCTGCCCAACACATGGTACTAGATCCTAGCCAGTACAATGGGAATACTACACTCATTATAGGCGATGGTGATGTGAAAGTCAATACTGCAGATCCGGCCACTGTTACTACTACAGAAAATAGTTCTAGATAGAATGCTGTTGAATCTGTGTTGTAACTGGTTACCCAAAATTCTTTGAGTAATTTTATCACTAAAGTTTTCCGGCTGTGTTTAGAATGCTCTCCAGTGTGTCCATTTCGTCAGCGATGTTCTGGTAGTTGCCCTTGTGTGCAACTGATATCGCCTTGTTGATCAGTGCTGGTTTCAATTCCAATTCCTCTGATATTGCTTTTACTGTGTCTTTCAATCCACCTTTCAAGTCCTCTACCTCACCTAGTACCTGTGAGCCCTGTGAAATGATCTGGATCAATTTCTGCTTTTCAGCATCGTTAAAGTTTCTTACTGCCATTTGTTTCTCCTGTTGTTATCTAACAAGTATATAACAGATTTCTGTTGAATGCAAATATTTTTTATAATTTTTCAAGACCTTAATTTGGTTGTGGTACAATGAAACACAAACCGTCTCTGATATGTTGGTATGGTTGGTTTTTTACCGTTTAGTGTGCAATTTCTTTGCCGACTCCAGTGTTTGACATACCAACCATAATAGTCCAAAGCCTCCACCCAAAAGGACAAATTAGTTTTTGCTCTCAGGCAAGTTTTGCCATCTTGCCATCCGGTGCCGCCATAATGATATCCCTGGCTACGGTATAAGACAAGCATCGGCTCTCGAACGTTGAACGTCCTGTCCTCAACACACTCCGGTTGAGGTAAGCCTGTCAGTTGATCAGTCATGATTAAATCACGGACTCCTGCTTTGTTTACATTTTTGAAGAACTCAACGTGGCAGTTCGTCCAACTCAAACATTGGAAAGCCACAACGGTATCAAATTTGCTAAGATATTCACGGGTAAGATCGTTTACATCTTTAGTCTCAACTTTTATATTGGATTTGAATTTATGTTTGATCTTCGCACACATATCAGTGTTTTGCTTATGTACGTCCACGGCTGTGACACTGGCCGCTCCCATTTGCTCCATCGCAAACGCCAGGTCGCCATACCCACACCCTACGTCTAATACGTGTTTGCCTTTGATACAGTCAACATAAGGTAGTAATTGAGTACCTGCTTCGAAGTATGCTCGATATTGGGCTATCTCATCGCCAAATTTAACAATTTTTGCTTTTTCCAAATTGCCCTGTTTTTTTAATTCAAACGGAGTAATCCGCAACGCCTTACGATCATACAACGTATCGGTGTAATCAAAGTAACCTTTTGGCCATATATTATGGGCCTCCTCCTGTACAACGTTCACAACTGTTTCAGGTTCTCTCAATAGATCGTAGATGTGATACTTGTCAAGGGAACTCATTTTATTGCGATTGCTCCTATGAATGTATGGTTTTGCCAAAAGCGATCAATTTTACTAAATCCTGCACTCATTGCCTGTGTTTTGATCTCGTCCCAGGTGTTAGGTTTCAGCATGTGTCTAAGAAGTTTTTCTTTTTGCATTATTTCATTACTAACAAAATTTTTATTTTTGAAATCATAGTAATTAAATGTCAACATGTCCTGGATCATTGGATTGTCACAAGTTATTTTTTCAGCAAAGATGAATGCACCTCCAAGATTGAGTCCTTGATAAATCTTAGTGAGAACTTTTTGTCTATCTTTTTTTGGTATAAACTGAAGTGTAAACAGGCTGGTCACTAAACTGCAATTCTCAAAAATGTAATCTTGCACATCTCCATGGAAAAATTTAAATTTTTTACGTGCCTCTAAGGCTTTTCTAAAACCATCTGCAATTTCTACGCCTGTGTAGTTTGCATTTTTGCAATGATCATGGTTTCCTTGGAACAGCATATCTGTCAATTTACCTGTGCTACACCCTACGTCAACTATGTTGGTCTTGTCTTCAACGAAGTATCTCGAAAGTGCTACCACGTCATCTAGTAATTGGTCATAATTTCTTATGCTTTTCTGTATATGTGTGTCAAATCCGCCAGTGACGTGTGAAAAAGTAAAGTCTTCGTTCATAATCTGCAATGATTATGTACTTAATAGATTTTATAGGATTGCAAATTATTTTTTGGCTTTTTTCTTTTTGGTATTGACGTTTATCGCTTTACCACGTCTGGCAGGATTTGGATCTTTTCTTCTTTTCCTTTTGGCCGCACTTGCCCGACCTTTTTTACCCAGTGCGTATGCTTTCTTGGCTGGTAAGCATTTGGGTTTACCCTCGCCTTTGCTCTTGCCACCACATGCACCTCTAATTTTTCCTTTTGGTCCAACTCTTACCCATTTGTCTTTGAACCACTTCTTAAGATTTTCATTTAGCGACTCATCTAACACAATGTCTCCGCAGTTGACACAAAAGTCAACGTGTTCTCTTTTAACACAGTTTGGTACTCTTTTACCAAACATAGTCTTCATGCCTTTTTTCGTGTAACCTTTCCAACATCTGGTGCCTTCGTCTACTAGTGTATTAAGATCATAGTTTGGATTGATCGCACCGTGTTTCATCTTGGCTATCATGTCCATTTGCATCGCCACCATAAAATCGTAATCACTAACATCATTTGTCCTGTGTGTGTAAATTTTCACTAGAACCTCATCATAGAACACACCTAGGTCAGCATGGTGGTCTAGTTTCTCTTGAGGCTTTATTGTGTTGATCAGAAATCTAATCACTTCGAAGTAATCTTCAAACTTGTATCTTTTCTGCAGGCTGTTGTCCTTGTACTCCCAGTCTGGAAGGAACTTTGCCCGCAATCTCTCTATTTCTTCTTTGGGAAGATTGAGATACTCTCTGTCGGATCCTTCTTGTATTTCGTTTAT